>Ga0058702_10000692_pt1 | contig 13497 bp, 7 predicted proteins | sample AgamicOrSfe_FD_83781 | JGI IMG/M metagenome (GOLD analysis project Ga0058702, IMG submission 83781) | Agave microbial communities from Guanajuato, Mexico - Or.Sf.e | ecosystem: Host-associated > Plants > Phyllosphere > Phylloplane/Leaf | place: Guanajuato, Mexico | collected 2012-05-30 | reverse complement strand
AGGTTACTCAGAAGCGGAGAGCTGTGATTGAGCTTCGCGGAAAAGGAGTCGTGACTGAAGAGGTTACGGATCGTGCTGAGTCTCTCGAGATTGTTGCAAAGACTATGACAGCAGTCAGAGCATCTGCCACAGAAGACCTTGACAAGGTGGTCGATGGAGATGGTAAACCTAGTACAGTCACAACCAAGCCAGATCCCGTTTCTAAATCTGCACACCTTGGTAAACGTAAGCGCGGCGAAGAAAATCGCAACCAAAAAGGTCCTGCCAATCAGGACCATGGTGGCATCGTGCAAGTAATCAAGCTATCTTGGCTAGAAGACTCCGTTGCCGCGACGAAATTGCTCGACCTCAAAGACTACGTTGTTTACACTGGCAGACGAGCGCTTGGAAAGTCCTCAACATCCAAACGCCCTTCCTTTGTGAAGCCAACTCTAGCAGCCTCACAATCAAGACCAGACAAAGCCGCAACACCTACGAGCCCACTTTCCGCCGTCGCGCGTGGCATCCTCGAGCGTGCTCAGGCCGAAAACGGGGCAAGCACAGACGGCGTATCGATCAGCTCCTTCCTGTCCACCACGCAACTCCGCCAACGCATCGCTACCTCCCGACACGCCCAGCTCGTCCACCAGACAACGTCCGAGCACGATCTCGGGCACAGCGCCGACCTCCCCGATCCACCGGACTGGGTGAAACGCCACTCGACCTACTCCTGCGAGCGAGCCACGCCCCTCCACGGCCCCAATGAGCCCTTCGTCGATGAGCTGAAGAAAATCCGCCTCGCCCGCGAACTCACTGCAGATGAGATCGGCGTCCGCGCCTACTCGACTAGCATCGCCTCACTGCAAGCATACCCTTACACTGTCACCGATCAGCGCGAGATCCTTGCCCTGCCTGGCTGCGATTATAAGATTGCTGGACTGTGGGTCGAGTGGAAGAACCGCGACGGCTTGATTCATGCGGTCGAAGATGTAGAGAACGACCCGCACCTCCAGGTCCTGCGGCTCTTCTACGACATCTGGGGCGTGGGAGCGCACACGGCGCGGGAATTCTACAATAAAAACTGGCGCGACCTCGATGACGTGGTGGAGTTTGGATGGAAGGACCTCAGTCGCGTGCAGCAGATCGGTGTCAAGTATTACGAGGAATTCAAGGCTAAGATACCGCGATCCGAGGTCGAGTTCATTGGGGCAAAAGTTCACGAGCATGCCCAGCGGGTGCGTGAAGCTAGCGGGGTGAGGACTTGCATCGTTGGCGGGTATCGGCGGGGCAAGACGGAGTCAGGGGATGTGGATGTGATTGTTTCTCATATAGACGAGGAAGCCACGCTTGATATCGTGACGGACATCGTCAAGAGCCTATTCGAAGAAGGCTGGATCACGCACGAACTGACCACCACACTAAGTAACACACGGCGAAGCCAAGCCACCCTCCCCTTCCGGCCCGACGGCTCAGGCGGCGGCAGGAGCTTCGACACGCTAGACAAGAGCTTGGTAGTCTGGCAGGACCCCAATTGGGAGGGCAAGGAAAAGGGCGGCAAGAATCCGAACGTGCATAGAAGGGTCGACATCATTATCTGTCCGTGGAGCCGTGTTGGCACTGGAGTGCTGGGCTGGACGGCTGCGACGACGTTTGAGAGGGACTTGAGGCGGTATGCGAAGAGGTTCAAGGGCTGGAAGTTTGATAGCAGTGGAATTCGGGATCGGACGACGGGGGAGGAGATCGATCTTGAAGCGGTGGGTGGAAGGTGTACGACTATTAACGAGGCGGAGAGGAAGGTGTTCAAGGGACTTGGATTGGTGTGGAGGGAGCCCTGGGAACGGTGTGCGGGATGAGGTGGGTGTTACTGTTGGATAGACAATGTGGCAGAGATTGGATAGAAGAGCGAGAACGGTGAGGCAAGTGCAAAATTGGGGATAAACCATTGCCAGGCATTGACCAGAATCTGGCTCGAATCGAGCTATCTTCACTTTCGAGCTTCATCTGATATATAATGTCCTGCCTGAGGCCCATAACTTTGATGCTATCGATGAAGCTCTGACATTCAGCTGAATGTCCTATGATGCATCCTTGGTATAGATGCTTTTGAGTGCCCAGCCCGACCCTTCCATGGCAAGCCATCACCGTGCGATAGTGGAATTGTTCCTCCGCGTCGTCTGTGCATTTACCGATTCAAGCCTCTCCGCTCGCTCTCAGCAAAGAACACAACCATGCGCCATACCTTCTTCATCAAAGCCTCAGCCTCATCCTTATCGAGCGCACCTTCCAGCTCAGTCACCATGGTCGCCGGAGTTCTCCGTTTCCTGACACCATCCTCGACAACAGCCACCAGCAACTCTTCCTGAACACCAAGATACTCCACAATCTTCCTTTCCACGAACGGCCGCAACTGATCTTCGATGATACTCTCATCGACATGCTGCCACGACACCGGCCAAGCGAAAAGTGCCTCTGCATCTGTCGGAACCTCAGCTGCGAGTCTGCGCAAGGCAGCCGCACGCTCCTCCTCGGACATAGCGGCGCCCACAGGTGGCAGATCGCTCTCAGCAATAGGTCTGAGTGTGCGACGAGTCGTGCCGGTCGCCTCTTCCTCATCCTCAAGCAATCCTTCCACGTCCGCCATGTTACGTCCACCACGACGAGGCGCGCTCGATGCAGCGGCTTGTGCCCTCTGTGCCGCTGCAGCACCAAGCGACATTGTGAACTTGGCGACTGCTGGCTCCGGTGCACTCTGGCGTTGTGCAAGCTCTTCGCCCATTTGACCTAGGAACTGATCTGCCAGGCCAAGATCACGGTTCCGCTGTGCCTGATCTCGTGCCTGTTCACGAGCTTCTTCTCGGCGGTCGGCTTCATCACGTAGTATTTCGGCTTTGCGGAAGTTGGTGCGATTATGAATCCATGCACCTTTGTCCGAGTAGTACTCTTCTGTCTGTTTGTTTGCCTCGGCATCATCATCCCATGCTCTGAGGCGCTTGGCCATGGTCGTTTTCAAATCTTCTCTCTGAGATTCTTCTTGCCGATCTATGACGTTCTGGCGCTCGAGAGCTGCACCACGCCATCGTTCTCTGCTGAGCCAGTGGTTCTCTGCATCGTGGAAGCGTTTCTCCATTTCAAGCTGTATTTTGTCTTCGTAACGACCTTCAATCTCACTGTCGGATGCAGAGTCATCTTCATCGTGTGTATTGAACGTCGGTCCCTGACCGTTCGTATTAACGAAGGAGACACCATTCCGGTAGTCATCGGGTAGTTGAGCCCCTGTATAGCCTTTAGGTCCTGTCGGTGCAGCACCGCGTGGGCCGACCGGGATATTATTGGCACTGCCGGCTTGTGTACCGACCTGACCGCTCATGGGTGCGTTTCGTGACCGATCCTGTCGATCAACCTCTTCTTCTCGCTGTAATCGTTCCTGGTCACGACGATTGCTACGATCTCTAAAGGCGAGGATCTCTTGCTGAACAGTCTCTCGCATGTTGGGAGGAATCTCTAGTAGCTCATCATCTGGACCACCTGGCATCGTGTAATCACCGCCCAGAAAGTCGGTGGTATCCTGTATCCTGGTCTCTCCGATTCCATTCATTCCAGACCTCTCGTCGAAGAGTGGGACCCTGAGCAGACTCGCCAGTATATCCCTCAATTGCTCCTTCCCTGAATCAATCCTGAAGTTCAGTTGCTCGGCACTGTTCAAAGATCCCTTACTGGCCCATTCCGCCACATAGTTCTTCGAGTTTTCGTCCACAACAAACAGAAGTTCTGTCATCTCTGGCCCCTCATCCTTGGCTTCGTGATTTGCTTCGTCTTTCGTCTCATCCTTAGCATCTTCCTTCTCTTCCATGGTCTCCTCATCTTTCGTCTCATCTGTCGCCTCCTCCATTTTCACTTCTATATCTTCCAGCTTTGTCTCAGGTTTCGGCTCTTTTTTCGCGGTCGGTCGCTGCTTTGGGACACTAACATTTTGAAATATCTCGCAGGCAGAACGAAGACTATCCGCATCTTCATACTCTGCGAAACCGAACGTGCATGGCTTGTTGCTTGCGTCCATTACTCTTGTCCACCTTCTCAGACCTCCTGCGCAGCCCAGGATGTTGTACATCCCCTCGTCCCCTCCCACGCCCTCTGTTATGTTTCCAACGAAGATAGTCCTCATGATCTCTTCTCTTGACGGCGGGTTTAATGGCATTGCTTGTTCTCGCGACTGAAATTGCCCACCGCTGCGATCGTCACGTCTGCTGTCAAACCCAACGCCCATCCCTCTTCGGCTGTCGCCACCTCCATCTCTTCTGTCCCTCCCTCCGCCTTGACCGCCTCTTTGATACTGATCTTGATCACGATTTTGATTTTGCGCATTAAATCCGATGCGAACGACTGGCGCATTGAAGTCTACATTGCCAGTGGGAGGAAAGTTCGGTGCGAATCCTTGTGCCTGATGTCCTTGTGATTGGTTGAAGCCCGGTGCACCGCCGACCCCAGGTGGAGCACCCATGCCTGGAGCACCTATGGGATGGGTTAGTGAGGCACAAAGAAGCGGATGTGGTAGCCATACCCATGCCGGGTGGACCTTGTTGTCCTTGAAACCCTCCATAGCCAGGAGGAGCAGCGCCATAGGACCCTGGCGGAGCTAGTGAAGGTTAGCAGACATTCTCGAGATGAAACACTTAAGCTTGCCTTGGTAATTGTACATCTTGCTGTCTCTTTCTATCTTAAGGGGGCAGCTATTGGGCGTAGATTATGGACAGGATGGTCGCAAGCTATGTTGATTGTTCAGCGCATAAAGGAGTGATCGCGCAGAGGTGCAGTTGTGGTGGTGTCAAGGAAGAAAGAGAGTGGTTTCATGATACACGATCACGTGCGAGTTTCGGCCAAATTTCAAAGTCAATCGATCGCATCAAGGGCAGTCTCGATATTGCAACACAGTCTCGGCGCTGGGTACCTGCTATACAAGGTCTCTCACAAAAGCTTACAATCTGTATCGAGCAGCACGCATCTGTATATGCTACTCTTGTAGCGTGTTTCACTCATCATGGTCGTCCGAAGAAGTCTGAGGATTGCCTCCAATGTAACACCACACTCTTTGCTTTCGTACTCGGCACAAACATCAGGACGAACACCGTTATGCAACGCATGGTCAAGGTCATTGACAACGACCCATCTGCGCGCCGCACAAGGTCCACCATCCTATCAGACTACATCAACGCCAAATCGAAGCACAATACGGCCAGACGGCACGATATCAGCACGAACTCCCAGTCAGAGAACTGATGCCACTTCCGGCATCAATGACAGCCTTGGTCAATCCATAGTTGATCAATCAACACAATCAAACCCCTCCACATCGCAGCCGCTGAAGACGGCACTATCTTCTCGAAGCAATGGCACCTCTACAGACGACCTCCTTAGTAAGGCTTTAGATGGCCTGGGCGGCACAGGACGAGGTCCCAGAAGAGGGCCCCGCACACCTGAAAGACCGCAACCAGTCCAAGCTCGACCTGCGCCAGCAGCCAAGCTTAGTTTCAAAGATGATCTCAGCAATATAATCTCAGCAATGCGCAACCAGGCTAGCAGGAATGTTGCTACCCCTAATGATCGAGGCGGCCGTGGTGGTGTAAATACTTCGCAGATGAAGTTCCCGTCGGGCTCCAGCGACATGCGGCCTTACGCTTCCCCCCTCGATCCTCTCTCGAACTTGATGACAGGGACTAGGACGGGCGGAGCAATAATCGACACGGAACCTCCCAAGATGCGCATGAACCCTAGCTTGGGACGGACAGTAGATGTGGACGCAGAGCGCAACATGGATTTGGCAAGGGCGTTCCAAACATTGAATATCAAGTGCAGCATAAACCGAGTGAAGCAGGACTTTAACAAGCAACGGTTTCACGAAAGACCAGGGTTGAAGAGGAAGAGACTTGCAACTGAGAGGTGGCGGAAGAGATTCAAGGAGTCCTTCAGGGCGACCGTGAGGAGAGTACAGGATATGAGGCGGAAAGGATGGTAGATCTGTATACTTTCAGGCATAAAACTGTAACAATTCCAATGGAGAGGGAGGATCATTAGATCTTTCATGTGCTTTAATGTCAGATTTGCATTTGGCAGTTTCGTCTGCTTCAAGATGACCTTAATGCTGGGCAGCATGGACGTCAGCACAGACACTTCTTTGTTCAGAAATACAATACGGTCAATACAATTTGACTGGAAGCGTAATCTGAAGCTCTGTCCACATTAGAGAAGTAACGCCGTCCACACTCCAATCCCTCAATTACAAGAACAGCCTGCCGTGCACTCCACTTTGATGCCCTGTACAACACCATAATTAATCTACAATCAGTCCGCTCGAAATAGAAAAGAAGCCCATATAGCGCAAAAGTGAGCCCTTATGCCGTACAACTTTTTTCGCCAGTGCCCCAAATGCTCAGACAATCAGATAACCTTCGAGTCCGTCCATAATACTGGTGACGTGGATCCTGCATGTATCGACATGGTGTGCTCCAGGAACGACTCAGACCGTCGAAGTCCGCCTAGCAGATGAAGGGAGCCGAAGCAATTCGATCACATCACTGCACAGCATCCTCCACCGCCTGGTGGTGCGTACGGGTCGTCTCGCTTATCAATCTGAGAAAAGTGCGTGTTAGTAAGAACTCCTGACGTGTCAGGGAGGGAAGGCGCATACATTTCCCCACTTCGACGGCACCATATAGTCTTTTGGTTCTTTATCCGTAAAATCAATGAGGCTAGCGAGACGATCAGCATATTGTCTTCGACAGCTAGTCTCTGACAACACTCACTCCTGCGCAGCTTGGGACACAGGTATCCTCCGTCGGTCAAGGTCCTCCTTCAGCCGTACATTGAGCTCTTGTAGCCTTCGCAGTTTCAGCTCGGCCATGGTTTGTTTCTTGTTCCTGCCATCTCCACTTTCGCGCGTTCCGTACGCCGACGTCGCAGCAGAGCTCATTGTGTGTGTAATATGGATCACTGCTGTTTCTGATGTGTTGGAAGGACTACAGCGCCTCAATGGGCTGTATCCAGATGTTGCGCGGATGAGTGCGATTGCTGTGGCTGGAACCTCGTAAAACTGCAGGGACGCTTCGGAGACAGTATGCCGCAGTTGGGAGGATGGTAGGGAACCTTGAGTATTGGATTCTGAAGCTACGAGCCTAGAAGAACAGAAATAATAGTAACGAAGGTGGGTTGGGCTGTTGGGAGTAGTGAAAGTGAGGTAGTTGCAGTGGATGCACTTGGAGATGGAGTTGGCGGTGTCGCAGCTCTGGTTCGCAATCTAATTAACACGAGGAAACCGAAACGGTCTAGCAGGTCGAAAAAGACTGAGGGATCACCTTAACGGAAACTGATCAATACAATGTCTTGTTTGGAGGCGGAAGGCCTTTCCTCCAGTATATAGCAACAGTTCATAGCTTGTGCTGTACCTCATGCAGCTGCTAAGGTGATCCTAGTCGTCTGGAGCCTGTATGTAACCCAATCTGGCGGATCAAAAAGCTCGACCCCTTTTTAGCACGGAGGTCCCGGGCCTTAGTGTGTCATAATTCCGACGTTTGTGTGCTCTTTTGATGTGCGAACATTCTACCTCCCCCCTCATCCCCAAATCAAGGTCTAGCACGACGAGGGACTACCATAACACACCAGGTAGTCATCATCGCGTAGAACTCACAACGCATCATCATGGCTTCTCGGCAAGCGCGCCCTGAGAATGTTCTCAAGGTTAGTAGGAAGAATTGAGAAGAATTAAATGCCCTACAAAATCCACGCGATTGGATATCCTCGTCAACTATGCGACCAGACAAAGGCGACATACAGAGAAAGAACCGGCCGAAAGAGATACAGAGATGTTGTACTGACACATTTCTACACAGAGGGCACAAGAGCTCATCGGTGTTGGGCAACAGCAAGCTGCGCTATCACTTCTCCACGAACATGTCACCTCGAAGAGGACTCGCAACAGCCCCATCGTCTCCTTGGAGCCGGTCATGCTACTATTCGTCGAACTATGCGTAGATCTGCGAAAAGGAAAAGCTGCTAAAGATGGGTTGTATTCTTATAAGAATACCGCACAAAATACCAATATCGGCACAATTGAGGTAGGGCATGGACTTGAGTGAAAGCGCCGCGCAGGATAAGATGCTAAAGATTTTTGTAGATGGTTTTGAAGAAGTTCATCGAGCTTTCCGAGTCAAAGGTCACCGAGGCACAAGGAAAGGCAGATGAGGTTCAATCTTCTCTCGACTCCACCAGCACTACTCAGAATATCGACGATCTCGAAGCCAGTGAGACACCCGAGTCCATCCTCTTATCTACAGTTTCCGGCGAACAGTCCAAAGATCGAACAGACAGGGCAATCGTGACACCATGGCTGAAGTTCCTCTGGGAGACATACAGGACCGTGCTGGACATCCTGAAGAACAACGCCCGCCTGGAGACTCTGTACCAGACTACCGCACACCAGGCATTTTCGTTCTGCCAGCGCTACACCAGGAAAACCGAATTCAGGAGACTCTGTGAGCTGCTTCGCAACCATCTGCAAAATGCTGCCAAGTACCAAACACAACCCCACTCGATCAACCTGAGCGATCCGGATACTTTACAACGACATCTTGACACTCGTTTCCAGCAGCTTAACGTGGCAGTCGAGCTTGAACTCTGGCAAGAGGCTTTCCGCAGTGTCGAGGACGTCCATACTCTTCTCAACCTCAGCAAGCGCCCAGCAAAGGCTACGATGATGGCCAATTACTTCGAAAAGCTATCCACAATCTTCCTGGTCAGCGAGAACTACCTCTTCCACGCAGCAGCATTCAACAGGTATCTCAACCTTCTGCGCAGCTCTGCCGCATCCGCCGCCGCTGGCCAGATCAGCAAGAAGGATGCGCCAACTGTCACTGAGGCAGACATCACCAAGAATGCATCATTCGTAATCCTCGCTGCACTATCGATCCCAGTTATCAGCACTACAAGATCCCGAGGTGCTCTACAAGATGTTGACGAAGCTAGGAAAAATAAGAATCAGCGTCTCACTAACCTGCTTGGTATGCCGCAAGCCCCCACGCGTGCTGCTCTTTTCAAGGAGATCTTGACCAAGGGTCTTCTTAAGCGCGCTAGACCAGAGATTCGCGACCTATACAATATTCTTGAGGTCGACTTCCACCCTCTATCTATCTGCAAGAAGATCTCACCCATCCTCGCCCAGATCGGCAATGATGCCGAACTCGCAAAGTATGTCGTACCTTTGCAGCGGGTCATCCTCACCCGCCTCTTCCAGCAGCTTTCCCAGGTCTACGAATCAGTCGAGCTCAAATATGTCATGAGCCTCGCTCAGTTCCCGGAGCCTTTCCAGGTCACAAGCAGTATGATTGAAAAGTTCATCATGAACGGTTGCAAGAAAGGAGACCTCGCGATCCGCATTGACCATGCTACTGGTGTGCTCACCTTCGACTCTGATGTCTTTTCCGCGGCCAAGGCTCTGCACCCTGGCTCTGGAGCTGGGTCTGCCGAGACTGAAGTTACCGCCGTGCAGCGTCTTCAGATCACACCTGCCGAGATTGTTCGCTCCCAGTTGACAAGACTTGCTAAGACATTATATACCACATGTCAATATGTTGACCCCAGCTTCAATGAAGATCTTCGCAAATCTCGGGCCGCTGCTCTGCAGCGCGCAGAGGTTGGCATGCCCCAGGAGCATTCTGCCACACTGGAGCGCCGCGTCATTATCGAGCGCCGAAAGCAGACTGCCGCGTCTGCTGCTGCGGAGAAGGCTAAGGAGGAGGAAGGTCGCAAGCGTCGCCGTGCGCAAGAACTCCAGGCTGCTGAGATTGAGAGACTTGCTCAGGAAGAGCGTGATCGTGCCCAGAAGAGGATACAGGCTGAGCAGGCAAAGGTACAACAGGAGGAGCTGAAGAAGCAGGTCGAAGAACTCAAAGCCTCGGGGGCCAAAATCGACCTTGAGAAACTGGACCTCAGTGAGCTCGACTCTGGGAAGATCCGCCAGCTCAAACTTACCGCATTCGAAAAGGAGAAGAATGAACTCAGTGACAAGTTGCGTATTACGGCGAAGCGTATTGATCACCTGGAGCGCGCCTTCCGTGTCGAGGAGGTCAAGCACTTGCCGGAGGACTTCGAACAACAGAGGAAGCGTGATTTGGAAGAGTACGAAAAGACAAAGACCGAGACACTTCGTAGTGCCGAGGAGAAGCACAATGAGGATGTTGCACTGAAGAGACGTCTAACGCGTCTAGTCGACTCATACGAAAGATTTACCAGAGATATCCGCAACAATCGGGCTGCTGCCTTTGAAAAACGTCGGAGGGACGCCGAGAAGGAGTATGAACAGAACAAGAAGGCCAGAATTCAGGAGCATCGTGCAAGGAAGCAGCGCGAAAGGGAGGAGGCGGCCGCCCGCGAACGCGCGGAACGTGAAGAGCAGGAGCGGGCAGAGCGCGAAGCCGAGGAGAAGGCCGCGCAAGAGGAAGAGAAGAGGCAGAGAATGGCAGACGAGAAGGCTAAGCGTGACGAGGAAAGAGCGTACGTGTTGTTCGAACTGTTTTGCCCATGTCCATCACTAACTCGTCTCATAGTCGTATGGCTGAAGCTGCGGAAAAGCAAAGGCAACGTGAGGCAGAAGCCGCCGCCAGAGCTGCAGAGAGGAAAACCCAGCCTCCGCCGTCCAGAACATTGCAGCGACCTTCCGAGCGCGAAGCGCCCTCCGAACAAGTTTCCGAACGACCACGCCTCAACCTAGCTGGCGCAACGGGCGGCGGTTGGCGCGAAAAGCAAGCTGCTAAGCTTGCTGCAAAAAGCGCAGACGTCCAGACTGACGTCGCAACGCCGAATGGCGCGACCGAGGAGGAGGCTTCGGTACCCGTGCGCAGCAGTGGGGGCTATGTGCCACCTAGTCTCCGCGCACGACAAGGTGCAGATGGAGCTTCTCCACGAGACTCTCCCCGTGGAGAGACCATGCCAGATGCTGCCGCTCCTAGTGGAGACCGCTGGCAGCGCGGCGCTCGTCCTGCGCCCACCTCACGAGACTCGGGGAGAGGAGACGAGAACGGGTCAAGATACTCTGCACCTCGAGCATTTGGACCACGCGATGGTGCTTCGAACAGGAATGCTTCTCCAGCTGTTTCTAAAGATGGTCCAGGGCGCTCATTCTCGAACCGTGGTGATGCACCTGAGCGCACCGCATCTCCTGCCACACCTGGCGCAGGCGCACCACCAGCTACTGGCAGTCGTTACGTGCCTGGGGCATTCAAGCGCAACAAGCCTGAGCAGCAGTAGGTCTGGGCAGTGTAAGGTGTTAGACAACGATATATGGACATGCATGCTTGATGGGCGCACGAAACTGGAAAGAAAAGAGGGCATGGAGAAGCACTGCTGATGCATGGTAATGAACGTCGAGAGTGTACTTTAGTTGTAGCATACAAGCACTTTTGCTTAAGATCAAGACTGTTCCCGATTGTGTCGTGCTATGTATAAAGTGGTGATCCTCGGCAAGCGTCATCCAATCCTTTCGGCGTTGCCTCCTGAGCTGAAACGGAGGTAGTGGGCCTGCTCCGCCGATGGCTGAGATTGAGAGAGTTGGTGCTTGCGTCTCTCGACACACTGAACAGCTCGATTACGACACTTCACTCGAGTTGTCCGTCACCGGTGATGCCTATGTGCCCTGATGCTTCACGCCGACGAAGATGAATCCGCCGGCCTCCAGCACCGACTCGACCTCACGACATTCTGTTACTTCACTACGGCCGCGAACCAAGCGCTTCATCACCGGACTTGAGGATCTATCTGCCGACTACAGTTCCAATGGCCTCTCGGCAGATGCAAGTACAAATGCCTCGCCTTATGAGACGCCGTACGTGTCCAGACTGCCATCTCCGATGCCCAATAAGCACCCATCACGGTCCTCATCACGCAATAACTCGGCACGCAACAGTCTGAATGCTACGTCCCCCACGGAAGGTAGCGATCTCGGTCGAACACTATCAGGGCTTTGGGGCAAGTCTTGGACGAATCTGCAAGGTCTGGCGTCTACTGTGCTAGGCAATGAACCTCTGGAGCCCATCAAAGACAAGATACCAGTTCGGACGAAGAAGACATTCGATCTCAATCTGAAAGACAATAGGAAGTGGGGACCGCCGTCACGAGAACCAAGCCAACCTGGTGGAGGGACGAGAGAAGAACGGAAGGCATTGGTCATAGCAAAGAAGAGGGAAGAACTGCTGAAACAAGGCGACAGTAACCTGTACGCTGATAATTCAGCCCCGCGATATAAGAGAAGGACATCCGATGACTTCGAGTCAGCCTCTGCGCCGCCGCCGAATGCTGAAGATGGTCATGCGCTGGTATACATACACCATGTGCTCCTCACCGACACATTACCTGGCATATGCATAAAGTTCAATTGTCCATTACCAACAATTAAAAAAGCAAACCGTCTCTGGTCCAACGACGGCATCCACTCCCGCAAAACCCTCGTCATTCCAGTGGAAACCTGCAACGTCAAAGGCCGCCGCGTCGCCGGTCCCGACCAACGAAGCCTCGACTTCTTGTCCGAACCAGCCGAAGACAGACGCTGCTCGACCGACACCATCACCCCGAATCGCATGCCCGCCTCGCCTCCAAACGGCGCAGCAGACACCTTCCACACCATCTCGACCTCGACTTCTAAGTCCTCCGACGAAGACCCCTGGATCCACGACTCCTGGATCCTCCTCGAACACCACCCCGCCGCCATCGAAATCGCTCGCATGTCCCGCCAAGATCTGGGTTTCTTTCCGCGCGCCCGCCGGAAGTCAGTTTCATACTCTGACCTCGACACGCCCTCTGAATCCTTCGATCTCCCCCGCCCTTCAATCACCATCTCAGACACGTCCGTCACGCCCGAACGGACAACGTATCACAAATCACGACGCTCATCGAGTTCGCACGCCTTCGCGCCCAAGATGATCGGACCAGGCGGTGTGGGCACATTGGTAGGCAAAGGTCCCTCAGCACCAGGACCCGGCGAAGACAAGTTCAGCCGTGCGCTATCCCGCGCGCTTCCACGCTTCAACAACAGCAACAACCCCTCCGTCTTCGACGAGTCCGCAGAGCAGCAATACCAGCATCAACAGCACGGCTCGGGGACGTCCACACCCGCCATCAACATCGAGAACATGGGCTCGGCAATCGAAGGCTGGGTGCGTAAAATCGCTGATAAAGCTGCGAAAGTGGTCGAGCCGCCCAGTCCGAATGTGCAGAGGGGCAGGGACACGGGTATTGGGAGTGCGGGCGGTGCGGGGGATCTGATTGAGTTGGAGGATGCGTTTGAGTTGGGCGGCGAGGACGATATGTTGCCTGATCCGGCGAGCTTTGAGGAGGAGCCGCATCGTGGGAGGGTGAGTCGGAGGGCGACGGGGATGGAGGAGAGGCCGTTGGGGTTGACGGCAAGGGGGGCGATGGTGGGGAGGAAGAAGGGGGATTGAGACGGTGAGGCGAGAGGGCAGAAGCACTTTTCTTCTTGGT
>Ga0058702_10000689_pt1 | contig 13506 bp, 3 predicted proteins | sample AgamicOrSfe_FD_83781 | JGI IMG/M metagenome (GOLD analysis project Ga0058702, IMG submission 83781) | Agave microbial communities from Guanajuato, Mexico - Or.Sf.e | ecosystem: Host-associated > Plants > Phyllosphere > Phylloplane/Leaf | place: Guanajuato, Mexico | collected 2012-05-30 | reverse complement strand
GGTACGCTCTCGAGAGCCATTTCGGGAATGTCGGCGTGAGGTGCCATCGTAGAGTCTAGCATTCGTTGTTCAGCTCGTGTCAATCTGGTAGTAGATTGCTTCTCGTCTCGCGGCGATTGATGGCTTGGATGTGCATAAACGATATGCCTATGTAGGATGGGATTTGTCTTCTCGATAATCTGGATCTGACAAGACGGATGGTTGTATCCGTTTGTGTTATGAGCGACTTACGTGGGTTGATGAATTTGTGTTTTCGTTACTCGTACAATAAAGTTTGGGCGCAAATCTCCAACCTTCGACTTGTTTGTATGACGACAAGATCGTTGCAACGGACACAAGGAAAGAGGGAAAGACAAAAGATCACGAGCGGGAGAAGGAGTGTGTCGCTGGCAGCAAGCGATTGGGCCTGTTTCTATCGTTTCTGTTTCTGCCTCGTTCTTAAGCCCGGTCGAGCAGGGCAAGGCAGGGTCATGTCATGTTGGCTTTTTTGGTGCACGTCAGTGCTTGAAGCTTTTCTGAGACCATCATGGTTGTAGCGTGGTGCCTTGGCGAACGTGCAGCATATGGGACGCGCGCGAACGGCTAGATGAGAAAACTCTGCATCTAATCTGATGAAAACTAGTCTAATCAGATCATCATGCCACTGATCAAGGATCAATTCGCGAGCTAGCTCGTACTCACAGTGGGGCACCACCACCGCTCAAACCACGGGCCTTTTGGCTACTGCAGGGCGTCAAGTCAAGCGATCCCGAGGGCGGCCACGTTGTTGTTGCGAGGGAAAAAAAGTTGTGCGTTGGCAGGATTCTTTTTCACCTGCCTCGGCAACTTTGATAGACAATCTTTCGGTATCTGCAATCACAGTGCCGTCTCTCGGCTCAGCTCTCGTCACAGAAGCAGTACCACTCGATCTCTGAGCAACACTCTGCATATCGATTCTCGTCCCAAATGCTTGCCGTCATCGGAGCTCGCTCCCTTGTCCTCTTCTAAGCACGAACCGGTGGCGCCCGAAGTAAAGTTATCAGATCCGCTTCCACACCGCGCACAGACCGTGACCCATCTTGCCATCAGAATTTTGTCCCACCACCTCACCACGCCAGAATTACGGTGAAAGCTCGCTGATCTGCTGTTTCTGTTGGGATCTGATAACAAGTTTACTTCCACCCGTACGGGTTTCTGTGAGGTAACGGTAGAACGAAGCATGTTTTGTCTAGCCCTCGTGATGGGCCCTCCTCAGCTGAGGCCCTCAGCTTGGATATGTTACACTAAGTTTCGCTGGTAGCATGAAGATCAGGTGTTCATTCTTCGTGATATTTAGGCATAAATTTTGAATCCCGCCAAGACTCCCTCGCCAGATTCGGCCCAAGCATGCAGCAAGTAGTATGGAGACAAGTAACAATAAATCACTCATGTGAGTGTCTGCGCCAACACCATGCCTGCATACAAACCCCCTTGAGCAACAAGCTCAGCATGACTCCCAACCTCCACAACACGTCCATCATCAAACACAAAGATTCTATCCGCGTTTTGCACCGTAGACAATCGATGTGCAACCACAATCGTAGTCCTTCCAACACTAGCCCCATCGACAGCTTCCTTGATCTGTTGCTCAGAGTGCGCGTCCAGAGCGGAGGTATACTCGTCCAGAAGAAGCACTTCCGGTGACCGGATCAATGCCCTGGCTACAGCAATACGTTGCTTCTGACCTCCGGAAAGTTTCGAACCATTGGTGCCGCACTCTGTGCTGTAACCTTCAGGCAGACTCATGATGAACTCGTGTATTCCACACTTGGCGCAGATCTTCTCGATGTCTTCATGTGTCACCGACTGGCCTGGTGCTGCGCCCAAACCGATGTTGTAGGAGATGGAGCCAGGGAAGAGATCTGGTTCTTGAGGTACCAGTCCCAATCGACCTCTGTGTTGTGATACGGCGACCTCACGGATATCCTGGCCGTCTAGCTGTACACTGCCAGCAGTCGGATCGTAGAAACGCTGTAGAAGAGAAAGAATGGTGGACTTGCCTGCTCCACTGGGACCGACAAGTGCAATGAACTCTCCTGGTTTGATAGAAATGTTGATATACTGCAGTGCTGGATGTTGAGGCTTGGATGGGTAGCACAGACTGACGTTCTTGAACTCGATCCAGCCTCCAGACGAAGGATCTGCCTTATCTGTCAGAGTCGGAATAGATAGAGTCGAGCTTGGCCGCGGGCCAGGCTGCTTAGTGCAAACATCCGCAATGGTCGGTTTCTGATCATGTAGGCCAAAGACGTTTCGAGCAGCTATTCCGGCTCGTGACATCTCCGGTGACAGACTAAAAATTTGTCCAGCGCTCTGCGCTGAGAAAAGAAGAGCAGGAAGAACAATGAAAAAGTCCAGCTGACTATACGTTCCATTTCTTACTTGTCGTGCTCCCCACCAGTATGCAAGAGCATACACAAAATAAGTGATTGAGAAACTCAGAGCTAGCAAGGTATTGGTTATCAAAGTGAACCGAATACCCTTGTCGTACGGCTCTTTGACTGCTGCGTTGAATGCTCTAGACACTCCACGCTCTCTGCCGAGAGAAGCAATTGTGCGGATACCTCTACAAGCTTCAGCAGCAATGGAAGCGGCATCGTTGTATGCGGATCTATGTCTACTCTCCGCAAGAGCGAGCACACGTAGTCTGACGTAGCCAGCCAAGATCATGACAGGAACCGCAGCCAGTAGCACAACAGCAATCTTCCAAGCAACTACGTGTGCAAGAATGATGCCGCCTGTGATGGAGACGCACACTGTGAAAATGGTGCCGATAGCCACTCCAGACAAGCAAGCAAGCTGACCAGCGTCTGAACTAAGACTACTCATGAGCGAAGGCACTGACTGGCCGGAGAACCACTGCATATCCTGTCTCAAAATACTGGCAAGAGAGATATGCTGAACCTTGGCCACAAAGTGCGAAGAGACGATGCCGAAGCAGCATCCGTTGCCAGCGTAGGAGAAAAGTGCAATGAGTGCTAGTATGAAGAACATGAGCGAGAAGAAGTCTGCTCTGCTTCGGAAGTCTGGACTCTCGAGATCATTCAACACTGAGATGAGGTTACCGAAGACGATGGCTTCGCCAAGGATAATGCCACCTGATATAATCGACGCAGCAAGACCCAGGGCAATGATAGGAGAATCAGACTTGGCTAGACGAAGACATCTTAGAAGCAGCTTCCAGAATCCGGCCTTCTTTGCTGGCTTGTCTTCCTTCTTCACCTGTGGGGAGACTGTCTCAGAGTCACTAGAAGCAGCCGAATCTTCGGCCTTGGATTCTTTCTGTGGAGTGACTTGGCTGGTGGTTGCTTGAGATACCTCTGCTGACGATTCGTCCGAGTCGTTAAGTTGCTGTGCCTGGATAAGGTTGAAGTAGGCGCCTTCCAACTGCATGAGTTCGTCATGGTTTCCTTGCTCAATGACCTTGCCTGCGCCCATGAGCACAATGTTCGGCGAGTCTGACACGGTGGAAAGACGATGTGCCACCATGACCACTGTTGTACCTGCTGCAGCCACACTTTTGACGGCGTCCATAATGAGTCCTTCGCTATTCGCATCAAGAGCTGCAGTTGGCTCATCGAGCAGAAGTAGGGCAGGCTTCTTAACCAGAGCTCTAGCCAAGCAGATCCTCTGGTTCTGGCCACCGGAAAGACTCGTGTAACCACCATTGCCGACACGTGTGTGGATACCTTGTGGTAAGAAATCGACAAAGTCCAAGTTAGCAGCTTTCGCAGCCTCGGTGCATCTCTCCAAGACGACCTCTTCTGATAGTGAATGTTCGCCGAGTCCATAACTGATATTCTCAAGGACGGAGCCAGAGAAAAGCACGGAGTCTTGGTCTACCAGTGCTGTGTATTTCCTCAGACTCCTCACGTTGAAGTCCTTGATATCATGATTTCCGATCGTTAACTGACCAGATGATATGTCGTACAGTCTCAAGAGCAAAGACACAAGGGTACTTTTGCCGCAACCACTGGTACCGACAATGGCGTTCATCTGTCCGGCTTTAAGGGTAAGACTCATTTCGTCTAGAGCACGAGCCGAGGTTCTCGCAGGGTACACAAATGTGACGTTGCGGAAGACTAAGTCAGCCTTCATCTCGTCTTCAGTGGCTTCTTGTCCAACCTCAGAATAGACGTTGATCTCCGATTGTGGGTGGTTCAAAATCTCATAGATACTTTCTCCGGCAGCTGCAGCAGTGGCAAAACTCCCAAGAAATGGTCCAAATTGGCCAACAACGAACGATGCGTCTATGATCAAGAAGACCACAGCATACACGGTACCAGCATTGTTTGAGCCTGATTCGGCAGCCAGTCGTGAGCCTTCCCAAAAAGCGAGCGCATTGGCACTGTAAGCTGTGAAGTAGACCAAGCCGAGCATAAGCGCAGCAGAGACTGATTTCCGGATGGCGTATCTTGCAGACAGTTTGAGGAGACGATAGTGTTCTTTACTGAGATTCTCGGCCATTCCAAAAGCTTGTACAACCTTGACAGCATGGATGGCACTTTCAGCAATCCTTGCAGCGGCTTCAGTATACTCGGTGGCTGCTTTGGTATACTTTGCAATTCTGGATGAGCCGATAGTGACAATCAGAGCCATGAGAGGTATGACAGCAGCGAACAAGATTCCAGTCAGTTTGGCGTTCAAGATGAACCCAACGACGAAGGCAGCGACGAAGTAACTGATTGATTGAATGAAGATGCCAACCTTTTCAGATGTTCCTATCTGGATTGCTTCGATCTTCTCAGTCAGAAGGTTCGTGATGTCCGGATCCTTGATGTCGAAGTATGCCTGCTCGAGACCCAGCAGGCGCTCGACGAGCGTTTCCCTGAAGCGACGTGAAATCTTTTCTCCAGTCAATCCCCATGCAATCGCATATCCAGTCGTAACGATAAAGTAGCCGCAGGCGACGCCGACAAGCTGATACAGTCTCTCTCGCAGAACATCTTCCGGAGGAGGGAAAGAAGTGATGATCTGGCCGAAGATGTAGCCAATGATGGGTAATGGACAACCAGCAGCTATCGCCAACAGTATACCAGCCCAAAGAACGGCCTTCGACTTTGCATCGTTGACAAGTTTGAACAGATCCAGATATGAACTCTTGAATGGATTTTTACCAAGAATTTGCTGGATCAATTTCCTGGAGACGAAGACAAACTCGGTATGCCATGATCGTGGTTGAGCGGAGTTCAGAGTTGTCGTCTCGAAGTTGCGATCCGCTTCGATGTTGGCCATTGATGGTCGTGAATGGCCATAATCAGATGAAACTGTTCGTCTGCCGTCGGCAGGAGACATATTCAAAAACTCCTGAACCCAGACAGCGTGGCTCTTCAAAATGACGCAGGCTGAACGGTGTCTTCGGACAAGAAGCTTTTCTGGCACCGAAGTTCCTTTTTGCAGAAGAAGTTACCTTAAACTTCAAGCCTCAGAACGACTCGTATTTCGTAGAATTGAAACACCTTGTGGCATACGGCCAAGAAGTGGCATGTTTAGTTGTAGCTCGCACAGCACCTGATTAAGGAGATCATTGTTGGGCAGAAACACCTTGCGGTGTTGAGACTTGGTACCCGAGGTCCTATGGGCACACACTCGCTGGATTTACTTTCCCTCATAGTGCTGTCCGATGATCACATACAGCTTCGGCAGGTCGGGAAAAATCTTACGACGCGTGAAGACGGCAGCTGAGCACCCGAGTGGACAGTGACATTTTGACAGCTGTAAATCTGTGGGCCGAAGAAAGGCGTTAAACGTCTCTTGCATTTGGAAGCGCGGTTTCTGTGATGATGAGCAGGGTATCAGATGCGCACGGGCTGACTCTGTCGTCAGTGGCTAGCGATGATCGCAATGATCTCGAGATTATCATATCAGATGAACGAACTGAGGATCAGATAAAATTTTCACCAAGCAATTGGCATCCCAACACCATTAAATACGAAACTCTTGTAGAACATCCTTGTCGGCGAGAGATGGTTAGGATATGCGATGGGTGCGAGACGAAGACCAGAGCTTGGGTGTAGAGAGCTACTTCCTGCCGCGTCGCTGTGATGCAACGATCATCACCCTTTAGCCTTGTTGTCTACATGCCGCTTGCCGTGGAAATATCGCTCGCTCATGGTAGCGAATTCGTAAGCAGCGACCACGTTGTTGTCACTTCCATACGGGCTGCCAGCGCGGGCATGTCATCGATGTTCCGTAGATGCGAGAAACAGCTTCCAGGGAGAAGTCGTTCGTCGTTCCCCGCCGACCTCGGCATGTTCCTTGTCTCTTGCAACAGCGCACGAGCGCTGCCCTAAACTCGCTAGTTTCGAGCTAAATCTGGGGCTCGATTGAAGTCGTCAGTTTCTCGATCGCCGGTCGACTTTTCCTCGTGTAGATTTCGTGTGACTACACGAGTCGACATGGTCTAACTTATGGGCGGTATGTCGGAATACAGGTGCTGAAACAAATCTGTTGTGTTGGCCACGCTTCACAGCTCCTTCCAGATTGGTTGTCTGCACTTCAAATCTTGCGTGACAAACACTACCCGGTTCTGGTCTCTTGCTTCAACCATAGACTTATGGATCACAACTTGTACACCTAATCAATAATATGCCGTCACGAACAATTTCCGTCGACGAAAAAACACTCGAGATGGATGAAGATCTGTCTATACTCAATCCTTTACCCACTCGGCTGGAAGGTCCTGAACTGCTCCACGAGTTTATATCGGGTCCTGAGACTCCTGGAATTGCTCTGGAATACCTAGACGCGGACGGCAAAACAAGCACACTGTCCTACTCGGATTTGCATAGGAAATCGGAACATCTAGCATGGCGTTTGGTTCAAGTCAGCCGCCGGATCTCACGGAAGAACCTTGGAATCGTGCCCATCTATATTCCACAATGCACTTCTTTATACATATCGCAATTGGCGATTCTCAAATCAGGAGCAGCGTTCTGTCCCTTGAATCTCGATGTGCCGGAAGAGCGCCTCAAGTTCATCCTGAAGGACACTTCAACGGGAATCCTCCTGACAACTGGTGCTATGCGACAGAAAATCCCAGAGTTGGAAGGCATTACTATCATCGTAGTGGATGATGAGCAGTCGGAGTCGGAGTTCGAGAGAGAGTTTCTAGACGAAAAGATGATATGTCCGAACACATCCTCTCTTGCATATATCATGTATACCTCGGGGAGTACTGGACTACCAAAGGCGGTCTGTCTGTCACATCGAGCAGTGACACAGTCGCTCCTGGCACATGATCGGTTTATCCCAAGTTTTTCCAGATTTCTACAATTCGCAAGCCCGACGTTTGATGTCAGTGTCTTCGAAATCTTCTTCCCTTGGTATCGTGGAGCCACACTCGTTTCTGTCGAGCGCAACCGTCTGCTTGGCGATCTTCCCGGAACTATCACTTCGCTCAACATAGATGCCGCCGAGCTCACGCCCTCCGTCGCTGCGAGTCTGGTACGCACAAGGGAAAACGTTCCTAGTCTGCGTGCACTCCTTACGATCGGCGAGATGCTCAACACTCAGGTCATCCAGCAGTTTGGAGGCTCGGTCGATAAGCCGGGTATTCTGTATGGCATGTATGGTCCTACGGAAGCTGCCATCCACTGTACCTTACAACCAGACTTTGATGTTGATTTACCAGCTGGTACTATCGGTATTCCCCTGGACACAGTTTCTTGTTTCATCGTCAAACCAGCCGAGTCTGCTAAGCATGCTAGCGAAATCGAAATCTTGCCCATTGGTGAAATAGGCGAGCTCGTTGTTGGTGGGCACCAACTAGCAGATGGCTACCTCAACAGAGAAGAGCAAACTCAGGCGGCTTTTGTGACTCATCCTAAATTTGGCAGTCTCTACCGTACAGGCGATAAGGCCCGCCTTCATCGTGACGGGACTCTGGAGTGTTATGGACGTATCTCGAGTGGCCAGGTCAAGCTTAGGGGTCAACGTGTTGAACTAGGAGAAATTGAGCATGCTGCATCAAAGGCTGACGGATGCCATGCGGTGGTCGCAAGCGTCATCTCTGGTCTTTTGGTCCTCTTCTGCATCAGTGACTCGAACAAAGCCACTTCTAAAGACATCAAATCCGCTTGTCAGAAGTGGCTCCCTGCTTACATGCTACCAAGCGACATTGTCCTGCTTGATGACTTCCCCTACCTTCCATCAGGTAAAGCCGACAAGAAGAAGTTGGAGTCTGGTTACAGTTTGAACACCACCCAAATTGGATCGGGGTCTTCTGATGCATCCGAGAGTGCTTGTGGACTAGCCCGTATAATTCAAAGCGTACTGGGCATCTCGATTAATCACACCACCGACCTCAGTGTTGCTGGACTGGACTCGTTGAGAGCAATCCAACTCGCTTCCGAGCTTCGCAGACAGGGTCGTGCTGATGTTGGAGCACTTGAGCTGCTTTCAGCGACTAATGTCCTGGCTCTTGACGAACTCATTCGAGTCAAGGCCAACAAAAACGACGTTCACGATAACCATACTAAAGAGTGGAAAGGAATCATTCACGAACTCAGATCAAGCGTTGAGAAAGGGCTTGAGTCGAAAGCTGCTGTGGGTGACATAGAGGATGTCCTGCCAAGTACACCACTCCAGGATGCTATGCTAGTGGAAACAGCAAGACAGCCCCAAGCATACTGCAACGAGCTTCGCCTCACAGTGTCTCCTGACATCTCCTTCGAAAGGGTGCGTCAAGCCTTGGTCGCTTTAGCCGAGAGGCATACTGCCTTGCGATCTGGCTTTAGCACATCTGGAGTATCACACTGCGCCTACGCCCAGGTCGTGTGGAAGACACTGGCCGATTCTCAATTCGCGCATGTTGAGTCGTTTACGACCGGTTGGTCGGTCACAAGCCAAGATGCGCTTCTGCGACCGCTTTATTTTCAATACAAGGGCTCAGGGGCAGGGGCAGAACTTCTGGTGCACATACACCATGCTTTGTACGACCAATGGTCTATGGAAATCATTCTTGAAGATCTAGAGACCCTGCTGCAAAACGAGGAAGTACCGGAAAGGCCCTCATTTGTAGCGGTGAACAAGTTTTTCAGCCTCAGGAGAAGTGAAGACCAGACTTCACACCTCGACTTCTGGGGAGAATACCTCTCTGACGCGACACCCGGCCGCTTACCCAACTTGTCGCCGAAAATGATGACTCCACAATCTCTCCAAAACATACAGCACACTATCGATATGGATATGAACACATTGCGCCAAGCAGCCCACTCATATTCCTGCAGCACGCATGTATTCTTCCAAGCTGCATATGCCGTTCTCCTTAGTTCCTACATGGGTACAGAAGACGCTGTTTTCGGTACAGTCTTCTCTGGCAGAACACTGCCAATCGCGGATATCGAAAGTATGGTCGGACCTCTCTTGTCCACTCTGCCTACACGTATCGACACCATGGAGAGCAGGAGATTCAGTGACGTGCTACGTCGCCTTCAAGAAGATAATCGAGAGATTATGCAACACAGCATGACATCTCTAGCAGATGTCAAGAAGGCCTGTGGGGCAACTCCCGGCGAACCTCTTTTCGATAGTATATTTGTATGGCAAGAGACAGCCCGACCAAATGTACGAGCTTCAACGCTACTGAACCTGGTAGAAGCTCGTGATTATCTGGAATTCAACCTGACTCTGGAACTTGAGCCCATCCAGCAGGGCGTCAAAATCAAGGCGACATATCAACCTAGTGTTATGCCGTCGCAACATGTCAAGATTCTATTACAGCAGCTAGACGCCTTGGTCAAGGTTGCAGTGGCACGACCAGAAACTCTCATGAGTGAGCTCAGTAGTCAGCTCCCCACCTCTGTCCTGTCAATAGCCAACGCAGAGCCTCGATCCTTTGTGTATAAGAATGGACTTGGTTCCGTTGTTGAGAGTCATGCTCTAAACAGCTCGAGTGACCTAGCTTTGGTCTTCGCTCATGACATTCAGGAAGGAAGTTCGAGGGTGGAGAGTCTGACGTATGGCGAACTCAACACTCGAGCGAACCAGCTAGCCAACTATCTCATCTCGCAAGGCGTCAAGCGCGACGAACTTATCTGTGTCTGCATGGATAAATCCGTCACTCTCTACGTTTCAATCCTTGCTGCTGTCAAAGCAGGTTGTGGCTACTTGCCTTTGGTACCGGAGACACCTGCCGCTCGAATCCGTCAGATCCTGGCCGAAGCCGACGTGAAGTTCTGCTTGACTGACTCTTCTACGGTCTCTATCGTCGCTAATGTGAGCGGTCGCCCCATTATTGACGTCAATGCCACCGACTGTTCGAATCAGTCATGCTCAAACCCTGAACTCAATTTTGAGCCCACAGATATCGCATATGCAGTTTTCACAAGCGGTACCACAGGCAAGCCCAAGGGAGTCTTGGTAACTCAGGAAAATATCCTCAGCAACCTTGAGGTTCTTAGCAGAATCTATCCTGTCCCTCAAGGATCAAGATTGCTTCAAGCCTGTAATCAAGCTTTTGATGTCAGTGTTTTCGAGATATTCTTTACCTGGTATAGCGGCATGTGCTTGTGCTCAGCCTCAAAGGATGTCATGTTCCGTGATTTCGAGCAAGCGATTAACGAACTTGAGATCACACATCTCTCTTTGACACCGACTGTAGCAGCATTGACAAACCCAGCTCATATCCCAAGGGTAAAGTTCCTTGTCACTGCTGGCGAAGCCGTAACTCATTATGTGCATAGCGCATGGGCTGGCAAAGGACTCTACCAAGGTTATGGCCCGTCAGAGACCACCAACATTTGTACAGTGAATCCAGCAGTAGAGTCAGACCATGTCATCAACAACATTGGCCCGCCTTTCGAGAACACATCTGCGTTCGTGTTGGCACAAGGGTATGACTTTCAACTCGTTCCTCTTGGTGGTCTGGGCGAACTTTGCTTCGGTGGACAGCAGGTCTTCCGTGGCTATCAGAATATGCCTGAGCTCACGCAAAGCAAAATCATCAACCATCCAAGTTATGGTCGCATCTATCGCAGTGGCGATCTCGGTCGCTTGCTGCCCGACGGTACTATCTTGATCCAAGGTCGTACTGATGACCAAAGAAAGATTCGCGGCCAGAGAATTGAACTTGGTGAAATCTCTGGTTGTCTACTCCAAGTCTCTAGTGTGCAAGACTGCGCAATCGAGGTCGTCAAGACGGCAGACAAAGAGCGTTTGATGGCCTTCTGGATCCCAAGCGGGTACTCCAAGGACTCGTACTCAATTCTTCAGCCAGACAACAACTTGGAACAGATCATGGAAACGATATATGCGCACCTCGCTGACCATCTACCTGTTTACATGGTTCCTGACGCACTGGTGTCGGTTTCAGCCATTCCTCAAACCTCGCAAGGCAAGATCGACAAGAGGCGTCTAGCTAGCGATGGCTCAGCTCTTAGTGTAGAGGAGTTGAACGCTTACTCACGAGGTTCCGACGACGACGACAAGATCAGTGAGCTCTCTGCGGCAGAACAACAGTTGGTCTCGGCACTTACAGACACGTTGCAGATGCCGGAAACTTCAATTGGCCGTTCGACCTCTTTCTTTGCATTAGGACTTGATTCTGTATCTGCAATCCGTCTTGCTACAAAGCTGAGAATTGAGCACGGCTATAGCATCGACGTATCCCAGATTCTCAAGAGGCCCACTCTCGCCAGACTGGCTGCAAAACTAGAAGGTGGAAGCTCGAAGCAGACCAATGAACATATTTCCGCAGGTTGTGAAGCAGCCATTGGCTCAGATATACATGAAAGTGTGGTATCACAGCTCCACGAGCCCGGTCAGACTGTGTCATACGTCCTTCCATGCACCCCATTACAGGCGGCGATGCTCTCTGCTCTGGACACCTCGGGCTCCTCAGCCTACAGAAATCAAACATTGTTCAGCCTGCATGGGTCTGTCGACAAGCTGAAAGCTTGTTGGGAAGTCATGTTGCAGAGGCATGATATTCTAAGAACAATCTTCCTCCAAACGGAAAACTCGAAGTTTCCCTTTGTGCAAGCTGTACTATCAAGTTGGACCTTGCCATGGCAGGAATGCGACGATATCCCTGATCAGCCTTTGACTCTGCTTGATTCAGTTCAGACTGGTGATGATCCACTTCTCGACCATTCGCCGCCATGGAAACTTCAAATTTATAGGTCTGAGTCCATTGCCTACTTGTTACTTGACATGCATCACGCTCTCTACGACGCCAATGCAATGTCTAATCTCCTGTACGAAGTCGAGCAGCTGTACAAAGATCAATCACTTCCTGCACCAGTCTCATTCAAGCCTTTCCTCGATTTCATGGTTTCGGCGAGTGCTGAAGAAGCTGATGCACTGTTCCGTGATCAACTTCAAGGATTTGTACCAAAGCCATTCAAGAGGACAAACTCCAGTCTGTCGACAAGCAGTTTTGGTACAATCACAGGCCGCCTCGATCACTCGCATAGGGTAGTGGAGAGCTTCCTGTCAAAGTACTCAACCACCATGCTGAGTCTGGCTCAGGCCATGTGGCTAAAGACCTTGTCTGCTTCTCAATGCTACTCCGACGTCTGCTGCGGCAACGTGGTCAGTGGGCGTAGCGTGCCTGTCGACGGTATAGAGGTTCTGGTCGCACCATGCTTCAATACCATCCCTGTCCGTGTTGACTTGTCGAAGCACCGAAGTAATCTGAGTCTCATCAGAGCTCTACAAAGAGTTAACATCGATAGTCTGCCGTATCAGCTGACACCGCTGCGTCGTATCCAGGCACAAGCTGGTACAAACGGAAAACGTCTGTTCGACTCTCTGGTCCTTCTGCAGCAGGATGCAGCAGACCTCGACCCAGCAATCTGGAGCCTAGATGGGGAATCAGGAGTTATGGATGTGAGTATTGCCCACTAGAGATCAACATCGGGCCGTCGCTGACTTGACACAGTTCCCTTGCATCATTGAGCTTGTACCCACCAACGAATCATATACCCTTTCTTTGCATTTCAATCGGTAAGTTTTGCAAATATCTTATTTTGCTACTACCCAAAGCCTATTGCTGACATGAAGTAGGAGTTATCTTGACGATGAAGTTGTTTCCAACCTTCATCAAGCGTGTTTGTCTGCATTTACGTCTTGCATAAGATACCCATCTAGCGATGTTTCTGATTTTATTGAATTTGATAAAGACCTGGTGGCCGGCATCCTGAAACCGGACATAAAGCACATGGAACCTGTCGAGACCGCAAAAACAAAGCGATCTGGAAATCCTGGATCTTCTGGTGACGAGTCCTGGTCGCCATTAGAATTGCAGATCCGTGCGGCCTACTCTGCAGTGTCTTCTGCACCTGAAGACCGAATTAGACGAGACACAACAATCTATAAGCTTGGACTAGACAGCATCAGCGCAATTCAGCTTGCTAACCGACTTCGAAAGGACGGGCTCTTGGTGCAAGCCAGCGATGTAATGGAAAGCCCATCGTGCTCCGAATTGGCATCAGCTGTCCAGAGTCGATCGCATACTCCTGTTCTGGACACACCCGGATTTGACTT
>Ga0058702_10000686_pt1 | contig 13556 bp, 11 predicted proteins | sample AgamicOrSfe_FD_83781 | JGI IMG/M metagenome (GOLD analysis project Ga0058702, IMG submission 83781) | Agave microbial communities from Guanajuato, Mexico - Or.Sf.e | ecosystem: Host-associated > Plants > Phyllosphere > Phylloplane/Leaf | place: Guanajuato, Mexico | collected 2012-05-30 | reverse complement strand
TACAGATACAAGGCTGATAGGTTCAACTCCAAAGTGTTCTTCAGGTTGTTCTCCTCGATACTGTACGAGATCCATGCTTCTGCGGAGCTCGTAACAGAAAATCTACAAGACCTGCTACAATCTTTCGGCAAAACGCTACTCATGCTGGCACCACAGGTCTTCCCTGGGTTCGCATTTTCATGGGCATCGCTCCTTGCTCACCGAATGTTCATGCCACCATTGTTGAAATTACAGGATCACTCAGCGGGTTTGCTCTACTCTGACTTGCTAGGGAAACAGCTTGCACACACTTGCGACCTGATGCACAATGCTGAAATCATTCCAGCCGCTCAAGAATACTATCGTGGCGTGATGAAGCTTATGCTTCTCCTCCATCACGACTTCCCAGAGTATCTTGCCGAGCACCACAACGAGATTCTTAAGGCTATCCCGTCTCATTGTACACAACTGCGTAGTCTGGTGGTCAGCGCCTGTCCGACCTCGTTGCATGATCTCCCTGATCCTTTCACCGAGGGTCTGAAGGTCGACCGAATTGAAGACATGAAGCGTGCGCCTGTCATTCGAGGTGACGTGCAACAGCCGTTGGTGGAGGCTGGCATCAAGACAGCGCTAGACGATTTGCTGGGCGGTAACACTGACGGTGCCTTGATCGACCAGATCGTATCTATCATCAACACAGCGACTGGAGCTCGCAGCAATGCAATGCTCAACTGTCTGGTCTTGTACATGCTCCGAAACCTCGAATCGAGCAACAGACAGCGCAACCTCGCATTCTCTGCAACTTCAGCTCAAGCACGCCTTCTGGATACTCTGGTTGACAGGCTTTTCCCCGAGCCGCGTTACAACCTCATCAACGCGATCGCCAACCAGCTGCGTTACCCGAACCAGCACACGCACTACTTCATGTACGCGCTGCTGCATCTCTTTCGTGCTAGTCAGACGGACCAAAGTGCTATGGAGGTCAAAGAGCAAGTGACCAGAGTTTTCGCTGAGAGGATCATCGTGCATCGACCACATCCTTGGGGTTTGATGGTCACCTTGATCGAAGTGCTGAAGAATAGGATCTATGGCTTCTGGGATTTGCCGTTTGTCAAAGCCGCACCTGATGTAAGTTGTTCTGTCCTTGATGTGCTCGGGACTCATTTACTGACCTATGATAGCTTGAGCGCATGTTTGCGCCGCTTGTGCAGCAAATGGGCAATCCAGCCCGGGCAATTGCCTAAACTCCCATCGACCACTACGCTTGGCGTCAATGCTGGACGACGCTATTTTGTTACCAACAGAGAGGAGGACGGACTAGCTTGTGTATTCCATACTTTGGTTGTGGCACTTTCACCAGGAAACGTAACGAAACGACATTCTGTATTTTCTGCGACGCAAGACACGACAACCATCATCACACCCACACGACTGGAATGCTTGCACAAACGTTCACGAATGTCCACGAACGAAGGGGTTACTGCTTGTTATGTACCATAATACTCACGGGACGGATTTTACAGACGGAGCGGGGCGCAGTCATGGCAGTGGCAGTGGAAAGGAGTGAGCAACGGCGATGGTAGTAGAATTTGCATTTGGGACTGATGGCGCTGGGTCATTAGGGATTGAAAAGGTAGACAAAATGGACGGACCTGGTGCAGGCGGCATCTCACTGGCGAGAAACTTGTAGAATAGCAAAATAGGATTTCCGCTTTGTCATCGTTGTCAGCATCATTTTGTGTATTCAAATTGTCGTTGAGTATGTGATGGCAGCGAAGACTCTGTGCTTGGGAGCAATGGCACGCAGTCGTGCTGAGCTGGGCACGGCATAGCCTATGCAATGGTCAGGCAAAGCAGCGTGGTGGCTATCTCTGCGCTCTATCTGAGTCCACCGTCAAGCTGCATCAAATCTCAAGCATTCTTTGCCAGTTCCCAAGTCCAATTCCATCAAACCCTCGTAGCGTATCCTTCTGCGCACCGTGGCGGCCCCAAGACACAACCCAGCGCAGCTGCCTAGCATCGGAGTATGTGAATCTCAGGCTGCACTTTGTTTCGAATCCATGCCGGAACCACAATCTCGTGAGATCGGGTTGAGAGCAAGGAGATCTCCTACAATTTGTAGTGATTGCGACTCATCAACGACTCCATGCCTTTCAAGGCTTCGAGCTATCTGCAGGCAGCTTTAGTCATGGTTTTCGTGTTTTCCAAATCTGTACTGACACTGTAGGACGAGCCTACAGCTGATCAAGCGTACATAACACACACGTTGTAGATTAACAAAGGTCGCAGGAAACGGGCGAGCTGGGGATTATATGCGCCGCAGCACAGTAAACACAGACGCTCATATTGTACTAGGACATCGAAGCATTAGTTTGAGCAGACTTTTTACGGCACTCTCCCCAGGATACTTCCAAATTTTTGTCCTACGACTGTAGCTCAACAGCATGTCCTCCGTCGGAGCGTTCACTCTCAGCTACTCATCACTCTGTGCACTTCCTCTGCATGTTACAGACCCTGGTCCTCGAACCTGAATCACACGTAGCTCATTTTGATCTAACGAATATCTACATAGCATACAGCCCTCTCGGACTCCCCTCGCTATCACACACATCTCCCTCAACATCACTCAATAAACATCTCCGTTCATCTCTACCCCGACATCAGATGTCAGTCCCATTGCTCCTGAACGCTTTACAAAGCTCAATGTACTGGTACGACAGCTCCAAGACATGCTGCGGTAAGCTCGTTGCTTGTACCATACTCCTGATCTTGACTGCGCCTTCATCCTCGATGAGTTTACGGACGGCCTCGAACAGTGCTGGCGAGAACTGTAGATTGTCGTGTTAGCATGTAGTTGTGGCGAGTGTATCCGCTTGACATGACATACCTCAGAATACCACCGATACTGCCAACAAATCAACCTAATCAATGCACCCACACTACTCCTGATGTCACCTTCCCGTGTCCACGTCCCCATAACGCCCTTCATCGCCCTCGGACTAAATCTCGTGGCCAAGCACTGCTGAAACGCCTCCACCGCCTCCTTTCCATGATGCAGCCGCTCCGCCAACTCGCCCAGAATCTCCCACTCCTCCGCCGCCTTCTTGTATTGTAGCTGCTGCTGGCGGTACTGCGCCATTTCCGTGCGCCAGATGGTGTATACGCGCAGGTCTTCATACAATACCATGAAGAGGTTGTCGAGCCAGCGCTCGCACAGTCGCTTGTGCTTGAAGGATGTGTAGGTTTTGTGGTCGGGGTCGGCTTCGACATTGTCCGAGCCCGCTTTGACGGCTTCGGGGGTTACGGTGATGGCGGGTTTCGAGAGACCGGCATCAGTGTTATCAACGGCGGTAGATTCGGTCATTATTGAGGCGGAGGAGCTGGAGACGCCGGCTTCACTGGCTTCGCCATTGAGAGCGACGGTGCTGGCGTTGCGACTTTTAGGTGGGAGGGTCTGCTTTTCGTTGCGGTACTCTTCTTCCATGACGAAGATCTGACTTCGAACGCGGAGGAGCTGATCCCAGCCTATTTTCTTGGTGATCTCGGTGAGGAGGGCGTAGGCTTTTTCGAAGGTGCCCTTGAAAGTTGCCGCGACGAGTTTGCGGAGAGTGGGGTGTACGACGTCGACATCGCTGTTCGATTGTGCTTCGTCGATCTCATCGCAGGCGCTCTCTGGCATGATTGGCAGATGTACTCGGTCTGGGGTAGGCATCCTCGGCATGTCCTTGTCCTGATACGTGAACATCGGACAGGAGTTCAGTGTCAATAAAGCCAGGTCCCATTGCTCGAGTGAGATATAGACCTCCGCTAGACGCGCCCACGTGCCAAACTCACTCGGAGCTGATACTACAGCACGCTTTGCCAATTCCAATGCCATCTCATGACGTCCTTTGGTATGGCAAAAGTATGCTTGTGTGTCGAGAAGTGCATAGTCCATGGGAAGCTCTTCCACGGCATCATGCAGTAGCCGTATCGCTTTGACCTCTTCGTCTGCGGAGATTAGTACTTGCGCCAGGAGGGAGGAGATTTCTGTGTCCCGTGATCGGAGCTTCTCGAATAGATTGATCCCAGAAGCATATCGCCCTGTCGTACGGATGTAGTTGAGCAGTCCGGTGGTAAGATGATTCGAGACCAGGTTTGGCACTTGCACTTCCGGATCAGAACCTAGCTGCCATCCTGTAGCATGATCAGTACTAATTCCAGGTACCAAGACATGCTTCGCACCTTGAAAGAACAAATTCTCTGCAGCATCCAGGAATCTATGCTCGGCTTCCGTGTTTGTGATAGGATTGAATCGTCTGCAGCCAATGATCTTCCTTACAGCTTCTCCACTACCATCATCAGCATATGAGTACGCCCTCAACACACCGCATAGATATGCCTCCAGCCATAAGTTCTCTGTCGCAACTCTTTTGTCGCCCCTCTCATCAATACAATAGCTCTCCACGGATCCAGGTATTCGTACTTCGACACGCATATCCAGTCGGGAGAAAGCATTGTAGCAGCAGTACACACCAGTGGTGATCTTGTAGTTCTTGTCATTGGATGAGTACATCAACGTTGTCACATAGGCCGCGAGACTAGCAGATGACGAGGCGTCCACTCCGGTGACGTGATGGTAGATACCATGTTGTTTTGAGGATGACTTTATAGATTGTTTTGTAAGGTGTACCAAATCTGGCGGTCCGAGCTCGCGCAAGGTCTGTAATGTGTCTGTGCGATTGTCTACGGCGGACAGATGCTCTTCCTCGATGAGTCTGTAGAGTCGTTTAGCATGAGGCTTAGCACAACATTGGCATGTCCAAACTCACTCGGGCACTGCAGGCTGAAGCATTTTGCGCAATGCGCCTTGGCTAGGAGAGGGACGGCCAAGAGCGGAGGCAGGCGGAGTGTTGTGCGACTACACTCTACCGTACAGGAGGCAAGGTACACACTGCGGGCGAGACGGGAACGAAAGCTGAGGTGATGTGGTTGTGATGCTGGTGTTCGCTCTCGTGCAACGCGCCATTGGTGCCAAGAAAGGGGTCAAGCTGAAGCTGACGATCTGCCCTACTGTAGTTCTACTACTATTATTACGTTACATGACCTCCAATGCTTCTTCGGGCTTCATGGGCGTTACAGTCGTCAGTCATCTCGCCTTCGCCCGTCTGATGGTGACTTTATTTCCATCCAGTTCCCACCCCACCTGTTGACTCTTCACCAAAGCCTCCCACTCCATATTCGTCGATCTCTCTATGTATTCCTTTTCTGCCGTAAAGTAACTTCGCGCTAAGCACTTCAGTGCATGCAGCCTCATCCTATCTTCCGTCCAGCCCATCAGTGCTCGTACATGTCCATCGACCTTTGCTCGCACGCTCCAGAACACCACCCAGTCATCGTGCACCAGAGAATTCACGATCCGGTCGATCTTTCTGTCGCGAAAGTTGTACTCACGGCAGACGCGATATACAGCCTGAAAGTCCCTCTGTCGGCATGCAAGATCTAGAATATAGTATCCAACGAACTCCTGCAACTCCATGGCACTTAGTGGGCTGCGGACGTGAATTTTGGCCAGCAGGTATAGAATCGCAGCGTGGTAGGACTCCCAATGCTGGAGAAGTATAGTTTGGCGGATGATGAAGATGTAGGCTTTGTGAGCGAAGTCATCGGTGCGACCAGTAGCGACTACTGCTTCTCTGAGCTTCCTCATAGCCATGAGGAGTACTGCGAGTTCAGGTGGATAGCTATTCGCTGCTATGGTCGTTGTTGATGGCAGTGTGAATGACTTCTGGCTGAGCGGCGCAGGGACAGACTGGTGCTCGCTGACTGGCGCAGCACGCTCTTCTGTATTAGCGGTAGCAAGAGCGGCGAACTGCTTTTCCAGATCATTGCTGTTGCCTGTCTTTGCACAGAAGTCGAGCCATCTTTCGGTGATCTTGTCATAGTAGCTTTCCTGAGCTTTGTAGTCATTGAGCCTTGACCTCGTTGTCAGTCCTGAACATCACACACACTCAGCACCAGTGCTACCTTGTCTCGCCTTTGGAAGGCAGGCCAACATTCTCCAAGGACTCAGCTGCGCTTGATCGTAATCTGCTCCATGCTCCGCTGTTCAAACGGCGAGCGGTGGCAGGTCGATACGGAGCCGACATGGTCGAAAATAGGTGCTACTTGGCATCTGATGCTGTGATGACTGCACTACATCACAAATACGCTCACGAACAAAACGAAACTAGCCGGAGTGTTTGCTCGCCGGACAGCAAGTGCAGTCGAAAGGCGACAACAACATCACGTGACATTGAAACAACCTGGAAGTCTTGGAGGAGTTTCAGATAGTACCATCATCCGGTCGTCTTCTAGACAACAATGTCCGACGCAGTCGTCAAAGGAGCCGAAGCAGTGAAAGAAGCAGTCAAGGAAGATCTCATTGTCTTGTGGGAAGCTTTACCATCGTGGCAACAAGATAGCCATTTCATCCTTTCAGGGTATAGAACTCAGTCCAACTCTTACAAGAAGTCTGTTCAAAGTCTAGGCTATCTTCACAACGAAACTGTGAATATCTACACGCATCTCATTGGATCCCTCGCGTTTGGTGTTGGGTCGGTCATACTCTGTAATGCGCTTGCTTTGCGCTACCCTAGCGCCTCTACAGAAGATGTCTATGTCTTTGCCTGCTTCTTCTTTGGTGCTGTGGGTTGTCTAGGCATGTCAGCGACATACCATGCCATTTCGAATCACAGTCCCGCCGTCAATCGAGTCGGAAATAAATTAGACTATCTAGGTATCGTACTGCTCATCTGGGGCAGCTTCATTCCATCGGTGCACTACGGCTTCGGCCCTAATCAGGAATGGATCAAGATGTACTGGTCCATGGTCGGTAGATGTCGAATAGCATGCTCGTTGGACTGCATGCTGACTTCCTGCCAGATTACCACAATCGGGGCCGGATGTGGTATTGTGTCGACTTCATCAGCATTCGCGACTCCCGCGTGGAGGCCCTTCAGAGCTGGCATGTTCGCTTGCATGGGCTTGTCTGCGGTAATTCCGGTCATACACGGGTTGAGCTTATACGGAGTGAAGAGGATGGAGAGCCTCATGGGTCTACGCTGGGCGGTCCTGGAAGGGTTGCTCTACCTTACTGGAGCCGGTCTCTATGCCGTAAGTGCCGCTCCATGAAGTGCTAGGTTACCATGAGATACTGTACTAATGATGAGCTGTTCAGGCACGCATCCCCGAGAGATTCGACCCAGGACGATTCGACATCTTCGGCAGTTCACACCAGATCTTCCATGTGCTGGTGCTTTTGGCCGCGCTCTCACATCTGAGAGGACTGCTGATAGCATTTGACAGTCGACATGGCAATGGAGGATTGTCCATGTCCTTGATGCTCGTGTAGATGAGCTCGGGAGAGCTCGACCCGAACGAACCGAGGCTCAATTGACATCCCTCCATCTTCAATGAGACGAACAGACACTGACACTCGGATTGACACATCAACATCCTTACAATGCCGAAAACAAATACAAAAGTGCAAGACTTGGACGTACAACAAGCTCCGGAAGACTCTCAACTTCCGGATCAATCGAGTAACGATGCCACACCTCCCGAAACCTCCTCATCACGAGCAACACAACGCATTGGCCAAGTCGCGAGCCACCTCAATTACCCTCAGGGTCTCCTGGCTGGCCAGGTCGCCATCATCACTGGATCAGGACAAGGAATAGGTGCCGAAACAGCAAGATTGTTTGCCAATGAAGGCGCCAAAGTCATCGTCTCCGACATTGATGGCAGTAAGTGATGTGCACGAAGCAACCTCGGCCTGGTGCTAAGAAGAAGTAGAGAAGGCAGAAGACGTCGCAAATAAGATCAAGGGAAATGGTGGACAAGCTTTGGCGGTGCCAGGCGATATGCTGAATGACGACTACATAAACGACCTGGTACAAAAGGCAGCCGACTTTGGCAATGGCAAGATCCATATCATTGTGGTAAGTCGATGTGCGGTGCGACAGGCTGTGTACACCAGCTAACGTGCCTCAAGAATAACGCGGGCTACACCTGGGATGGTGTCATCCACAAAGTAAGTCACCCGCTCCTCATCTCGCGCCCACCCCGTCCACTGACCACCTGCCCCTCTCCAGACAACGGACAAACAATGGTCCACCATCCTCGCCCTACACACCACCGCCCCGTTCAAGCTCATCCGTGCCTGCTCGCCCTTCTTCCGCCTCACCGACTCCGCTCCTCGCTCCATCATTAACATCTCCTCAACCTCTGGCCTTCACGGCAATGCCGGCCAGATAAACTACTCCGCAGCCAAGTCCGCCCTAATCGGCCTCTCCAAAGCAATCGCTAAAGAATGGGGTCCCGCCTTCGGTGTCCGCGCCAACACGGTCGCTTTCGGATACATTCAGACGAGGCTGACGGATGCGAAGGAGAAAGGAGCGAGCGTGACGCTGCCGGATGGGACAAAGGTAGCACTGGGGATTCCCGCGAAGCAAGGGGAGAAAAGGGCGGAGGGAGGGTTTCCGGATATCCCGCTGGGCAGGCCCGGGACGGCGACGGAGGCGGCGAAAGTGGTCTTGGCAGTGGCGAGTCCGCTGTTTTCGTATGTTACGGGACAGGTCATAAGTGTGACGGGAGGGAGAAATATGTAGATCAAGCTAGTTGCAAGATATGTAGCAAGCTGCGGGATAGCCTTTGGCTATCGTCTTAGCCCTGGAGCGTGGGAGTTCCGGAGGTATGGCGCATGGGAAACCTCGATGTCACTGGAGTTCGCCTGCTCTCTGTCTCGCTTTGTGTTCTCGTGAGACTATGGTCGCATCGCGTTACGAGTGTCTTTTACCCCGACAAATTCTGAGATGCTCGCATCGACGACTCGAAGTACACTATCTTAGGACCTTACGGTATCCTTCACGACTGCTTAGTTAGACTTGCTAGATAAGATAAATACGCTTCCGCGCACTCACGCTGGAGCATGGAGAGCGACATTTGTGAGTACTGCGAGTACACGATACTATCTAATGCCTGATTGGAACCTCCCCACAGTTTTAGGAATTCTCAAAAACTAATGTACCACATTCCTGCGCGCCGCGCGCATCTCAACCACCACCACGACAGTGTGCCTTCATACTCGGCAGGTATGAGTTGAGCAAAAACGGATGTAAGGAACAGCAGAAACAAAACAGGACGATGATGACGAGACTCGAACTCGCAATCTTCGGTACCGGAAACCGACGCCTTACCATTAGGCCACACCACCAATTTTGGATTGAGGTCGATTTTGGTGGCGTTTATAATGAATTGTTTGGTGCTGCATGATGGCCTCGAACACTCACTAACACAAGTCCTCCACGAGTCTTCGCTTTGGATCGAATCTGGCCACTTCCCCAGCCAATGAAAGTGGAATAGGGCCCTGACTCTCGGGTGACTCAAGCTTGACGCAGTCAATATAGTGCTTAGGGTGCTCATTGACAGTACATGAAGACGTGCATACGACAAACAAGCTAAACCGTCGGTCTACTAGGACCGCTCATCCTCGGCCCTACCCTTTAATCCCTCCTCTTCCCTACTACAAGCACTCTACGCCTATCAAAACACACTTTTACGAAGCTATGAACCTTGTTTCTCATCTATAGTACGTTGACCCATCGCACCGAAGATTGAGCAATACATAACCAATGACCAGCGTCTCCATCCGAAGGAACGTCTGATGCACAGCAAAAAGGAGCAGGAATCACCGCATCAATCATTAGCGATCACGATGCAAGCCAGCCCGTATGCTGTCCATCCTCTCCTTCAGACCGCTTTCCCATCATGATCTGGCAGATAATAGGGAACAACTCACATGCCTTTGGGTACGAAATTCGCAGGATCAGCTCGAGGACCATGCGCATCGCACTCCATAAGCGCAAGAACAGGCCAGTTGCACGCGGGCTGGCTGGTTGTGCGGTGGTATAGCAGACTGGATTGGTGTGGGTCGACGCGGAGGGCCGGCACTTCAATGTACTAGACGCCATCCGCGCCTCGAGCGCTCCACAGATATGATTGATGGAGAAGAAGGAGAAAAAGTAAGCTCCGAACCAGGTTAGAACATACAAAGAAAGGTGCTCTTGCTGTGCAAAGAAACAAATAGAATCGTAGATTCCTATGTCACCAAAATGCTGCCAGGCACGGTCGCAGTTGAGTATAGGCCACTTTCGCATACTGCCCATTCTCATGCCAGCTGGACTCGACAACCTCCAGCAGGCGCCAAAACAAGCGTAAGCTTCTGCGTCTCCTCGCCAATCGCCTCGACAGCTTCGTCTGCCGGAACACGCATGCTAGGATATTTCTGCAATATCCTTACCACCAGATACCCAGCCTCGAGCAGCGCAAACTCCTGCCCTAAATAAACACGTACGCGGTCCCGCGTTGAAGGGAAGGTAGCCAATTCCCGCTGTTTGGCCAAGACGACCTTCATTCTCTAGCCATCGCGAGGGAAGGAACGATCGGGCGTCGACGCCGAAGATATCACGGCGGCGGTGCATGGCGTAGGGATAGTAGCCTACGGATTAGCCGGCGCGGACGAGAACAGGCGATTTGCCGTCGGGGCCGCCGCCGATGGGGCGCGATGTGGTGCGCACTGCTGTGCGTGCCTTGACGGGCACGGAAGGGTACAATCGGAGCACCTCTTCCAATACCGTATTGAGGTATATCATACGTTTGAGCTCTGACCGAGCAGGTGCAGACGCACCACAGGTCCTACTGATTTCATCCACTAGGTTCTGCAATACTGCAGGATGCCGTGTCAGTAGTTTGAACGTCCACGAAAGTAGACATGCTGTCGTGTCTCGACCGGCCAGCAGTACGTTGAGACATTGTCCTCGAAGGACTTGCGGACTCGTCGTTTCTTTGACAAGCCCGCCCAGGATTGTGTATGCTGGTTTCTTGTTGCCACTATCCGCAGTAGATGTAGCGACTGCTTTGGCCAGTATATCGTCAATATGCTTGTGCACAATAGCGCATTGCTTACGGAACTGGGGCTCATCGATCAATCAGTACATGGGACCAAGTCTTCCTCGGCGAGCCAAGTAGTGCTGTGCTTTGTCGAATGCAATCGCAAATGCTGAAGCACTGCTGTCATCGTCAAAAGTAGCATCACCACTGCCAGACAAAATGAACAATGTCGTTCTCAGCGTGAAGCTGAACAGCAAAGGGTGCAGATCTCCACAGGTTTCAGGTTGACGCTGAGCAATCAAGTCGTTCGTAGCACGGGCTATGACGGACTGGAGGTGCTCCTGTATGACAAAGGCAGGCCGCAACAGAGCCCGGCAGTGAGACCACGCCTGGCTATTCAGCGTGAATATGCCATCACCAAGCAGCGGCCAAAACACTAAACGGCGCTCTCCAAGACCAGAATCCGGGTGCAAATCAGCTTGGCTGTGACTGTGATCGTTAGTTTCGAGAGTGGCATCCTTATTGACCGGTGCACTGCTTGCTTAGGATAGCCTCGACGTTGATAGGATCGACTGTATCGAACCCTCGAGAGCCTAATAGCAGTTGTTCAAAGGTTGACCCGGTCGATTCAATAATGTCAGTCGGTAAGCGAAGTAGCCCCTGCTCGTCGGTCGTCTTGAAAGCCGTAGTGATGAGCTGCAGACCAAGTGGCCACCGTCCAGTATCGAGCTTCTGGGGCGCCTGACAGCCATGCGCCAGTTCCCAATTATGATCGTCCTAGTCAATCGTGATTAGTCAGACGGACCAGATTCAAGCTTGATCAATATAACCAGTATACCTGTGAGCGGCGTCGTCAGTCTCGTACAATGCGCGAGATGTAATATAGTAAGCTTAGTCCTTTCAACAGTAGGAGAACGCCACTAGCCGGCATTATTTCTGCTACGCTCGATGGCGATGGCGTACAAGGGTACTGTAGGTGCTCAATCGGAGACGTTTCGATAGACGCAGCAACTACTCCTGCTATGTATCCTGTGCTAGCTGTGGACTAAACGGGCAAATGCTTGGGCAAATTGAGCGGGAGAACAGCTCGTGAGTGCAGAGCTCCCGCTCTACCGCACGCTATCATTAATCATTGGCGCCATAGATGTACATATTATCCCCGCTTCTGCCCTACAAGAGTGGCTGGTGTCAGCAAGTCTAGCATTTGACCTTTCGCCGTTCTGCAGCCACTATCACGGACTTCACACATGTCTTACTAGGATGAGGGAAGCCCGCCTACCATGAACACTTCAGTGATGCTCTTTCCCCTACTGTTCGTGTGTAAAAGAGTCTAAGGACTATCACTGGTCCATTAGTCCGTGACATCGTGGTATATAAAGCTACTTGGAATGCCATTTTCACGCTTGTTTTCCAATATTAGCGTCGTTTCCGGCTTACACCCAGTCTCATTGATCTAGAGCCGTCTAATAGTACTTGCTTCTTACCGTTTCAAAGCTGACATGCAGCCTGATCTATCTCGTGCATAGAATGGCGGCATGGTTCTTCTTTATAGAAAGGGCTTTTTCTTGTCCCGGCCCACAATAAGCTCTGTCTTAAGATCAGAGCTTCTTATAACACTCTTCTACGGCTGCTACAAAACAGACTGGACAAACTCATGGCTTTGCCTGCCTTTATATTATGGCAGATCCCGAACTGGCATTACAACAGCTACCAAGCCCATTGAGCGGCCACAAAGGGTGCCATGGCCATACTCGTCAGGAATCCGAGGCCACCGTACCCTATACACCCTCCCACTAACCATATTCCAGGGCAGATCTCCGGCCACGATCCCCCCCTGGAGCCCGCGCCCCGATCCCTCCTCGTTCCTCCTCGTCGACGAATGCCAAAAGATCCTCCATAGCAGCCATCCCACCATCGTCCCAACCTTCACCTCCCTACGCCGTCTCTGCCTGACACAGACAGCCACCAAGCTTCAAGCCCTCGAAAACCACATTCTAGTCCTTCCCCAAGGCGCTGCCAAAGACGACGCAATCGAGACAGCCACGCGTCTCCTCCGTGACTTCGACCGGCAATGCGATACAGCCATCGAGCGCTTCCGCCTCGAGGACCCGAAATACGCCGAGTCGCGAGGCATGGCGGTCTACAACTTCAGCGTGAAGCAGGGTGAAAAGGCCGGCGATTGGACAATGGTGGCAAGGACTTTGAACCCCGATGCGGACTCCATCATCGCATCGAGCCCACCAGAAGGCAGTCTCCACGAATCCTGGCTGCGGGAGTTCTATAACAGCAATGGCGATCTGCCCGAAGTCATTGCCTTCAAACGGCCCAAATCGCTCCTGGAGCGGCAATGGCGCGCCCTGGAAGTCCACCCCGCGTCCGGCCTGCTCGTCCCAAACCGTCCTATGATCCTGCTCTGGCGCGTCCTGCTTATCCTGGGCTTTGTCTGTCTCTGGGGCTTTCTAGGCGTGGGTATCATTGCAACGACGACCACCTTTGCGCCGACATTCCTCAAGGCGTTTTTTTGGGTCGCGATTGTGTGGACGATGGCGAGCTCGACGCTGCTTACGCTGTTGGTGAGGGCAATGGGCGGAAATGGACGCGATTGTGTGGGGGCGTGCTTGGCGGCGGTGGCGGTTTGGTTGGTTATTATTCAGATTGGACAGACG
>Ga0058702_10000683_pt1 | contig 13584 bp, 14 predicted proteins | sample AgamicOrSfe_FD_83781 | JGI IMG/M metagenome (GOLD analysis project Ga0058702, IMG submission 83781) | Agave microbial communities from Guanajuato, Mexico - Or.Sf.e | ecosystem: Host-associated > Plants > Phyllosphere > Phylloplane/Leaf | place: Guanajuato, Mexico | collected 2012-05-30 | reverse complement strand
CTACTATACTACCTATTTAATAAATAAGAACCCGGTGCAATGCATAGGCCTTAGGATAGCGCTATAGTAAGTTAAAAATACCTCTTTTAGCTACTATACCACCTATTTATTAAATAAGAACCCGGTGCATTACACGGGCCTCAGGGTATCTATATTATAAGTGAAGGATATGGCAATTTGCTAGTTTAAATCTGTCTTAATTCACCACCGACAACAGCAGTGACGACCATGAAACAAGTCGTTGGCATTCCAGGCCACGAAGTCAAATGCAGACTCAAGTCTGCCCCAATCCCTAAGCCAAAGTGCCAAAGGAGCACTGGAGCTAGAGCGATATCTAGCAGAACGCTTACTCTTGCAAGTCTCGATGAGATGGGAGGGCCTGGCTTGTGTAGCAGTATATCCATAAGTCTATGATTTGTTTATACTACGTTCAGTCATTGTGCAAGCGCATGCTTGTCATTACCACCGTTATCGTCTGCAGGTATTGTGAGCTCCCTGTGCCCAAGACTACGGCCCAGATCCAAGTCATGCACGGTCTTCCAGAAAGTCGTCCGCCCAGACTCGAATCTGCGTTGATCTTTGCTAGCGTCCTCGTCTGCAGCAGTAGCGACAATCTCCTCGGCCCTGGCAAAATCGCCGACATCTGTCAGTGCTCTAACGACATCTGTCATGGCCCTCCAACTAGGCAAATTGCCACGCTTGCTCGTGTGCCCGAGCGCGGCCATCATCTTGCCGACTTCGCCACACTTCGCAAAGCCTTCTATCAGGCGATCAAAGAAGAATGCATCGAGTACGACCCTGCGATCTTGCCTTGCGCGACTCCAGAGTGAATCAATGGCTGGCAAATCCGGTGGACTCACACTAAAGTGGTGCGTGAGGAAGTTCGTGTATACCTGTGATGACAAAGGAATGCCCTTGGCATCCATGTGAGACAGCACACTATACGCTGCAGCCAAGTTCTGGTTTCCAGACGAATAGGTGTCGTGTAAGAGGCCGTTGATGAGTGTAGCAAAGGTGTAAGCATTCGCATCCAGCCCATCTGCATGCATCATGTTCAGAACTTCCCCTATCGCTTTCTGGCGTGAATCCTGCACGGCTTTGGCGTCTGCCTCAGCATGAGTGCTTTTGCCGCTTCGGAAGAGTAGTTGAAGCAGCAGCGTGTAAGTGGCTATATCTGGCGATATCTTGTGTGCTTTCATTCGTTGAAGCGTGTCAAGCCCAGCCTCCACGTCACCTTTCCTAACAGCGGACCCTAGAAGAGGATTGAATGTGTAAGCATCCAAAGTGATGCCCAGTGCTTTCGCCCAGCCTAGCACCTTTGTCAACTCCTTGTTCTTTTTACCGCGTACCAGACCTGTCACAAGTCCATTTAGAGCATTGGTATTTGGCTTCGGATGGTTGGGCAGGTCTCCCATCGATCTAAAATCTTGAGTCTGCCCTTGTATTGCACTCTTCTTGACAGCATTGACCCAATTGGAAGCCATTTCTTGGAATGCTGCAGTTCCAGACTCCCAATGACCGCTGATGGTCAACGAGTGGATGCGTGTCGCCCATATTTGAGCGTCAGACTCGATGCCAGAATGTAAGAATTTTGTCCACGTATCGTGAATCGCGTTAGGATCCCGAGCAAGTCCACAGCCCTTGAGCATAGCGTTCCAAGCACCAATGCCGGGCGTGATGCCAGCGTCAATCATGGTGTTCCACACTTTGATGGCGCTCTCGGGTGCTCTAACTGCCATAAAGCCCGTCAGGAACGTAGCACATAACGGCGACGCCAATGGCAAGCCTGAGAACTCATTTTTCAAAATTGTCAAGAATTCATCCCATAGCGCGTTCAGTCGTCTAGCGTCTCGCATCTCAATAGCACGTCCGACTCTACGATCAAGACTTCTTTCGCTAGACACGTCTCGCTCGCGTGCAGGAGTCTTGTACCTCTCAGGAAGTAAACCTTGACTTGATGTCGGCTCGTGCTTGATCTTGTGTTCACCATGACCTTCCCCTTCGTGGCGTTGCCGCCCTGGCGGTCTGAGGAAATCTGCTTTTCCTGTACGGGGATCTGTTGCCGGTCCTGTTGGCTGAAACTGAAAGCGTCTGTTTGTTTCCGGCGCTGCGACGAAAGTGGAACGATCTTGTGAGGGTCTAGTCAATTTGCTGTTAGTCATTGGACTATGACCATGTCCATATGCAGTACTATCGTCTCCGCGGCGGACAGGGCTCTGGGGTACTAGATCAGCTAGAGCTGTAATTATGTTCAGCTTTGCTTCGACATCAGACTGTGCTCTTGATGTCGGGGCTCCATTATGAGGGTCAACGTGTGGTGCCGCGTGTGCCTCTCCGGAAGTTCCCGGCTTGATCAAGAACGATGAACGAGACTCAGATTGCGCTTGGTGCGAATCACTTCGTGCCTTTGATGATTTTGCATCTCGAGTCGTCGAGGGTGCGACAGGCCGAGAATAAGGATTTGGACGACTCGCATCATTTTTGCTAGATATGAGGCGTGCTAGGAACTCATCCTCGGCAGAGTAGAGCGAGTCAAAGGCATTTGTCGCAAAAGACGGGCTAGCTGTAATTCTGTTTATTGCTCCTTGATTTCTGCCAGCATGTCCTGCTACTTGCGATCGTGGTGTTCTGGTCTTGTTCTCCTTCGACGACCGTTGCTGAGACGACCTCCGCGGTCGAGTAGACGTCTTCACGTCATCGGAAGGACCGAATGAGACGTATGAGTTCCATCGAGGATAGACTCTGCCTGGCAGCTGAGGACGGCGGACCTGGTATAGCAGACGGCGGAAGCATGACACGCATGGAGACGACGTGAGCATGAAGCAGTTCCAATCAATGCTTCGCTTGAACGCTATACCATCTGGAAGACTCAAGCTGGATATCTGGCAGGCGCAGTCATGCTACTGTTGAACTGTGTTGACATTGGTGCGTGAGAAGAGCTACTCTTATCGATTAGTGTAACAATTTATTCACATGCTTTGATTTGCCATGCGTCAGTGCCATCACCATCACTACCTGTACGATATCACCATCTTCACCACTGCTAGGGCTATTCTTGCTACAGGTTGCATTCTAGAGTCAAGAGGCTATCGACGACATCCTGCTTCCCGGCAAGCACCGCTCATTCATTTCCAGCTGCCCCTGTGCACCATCTTCACGCGCTGGCTCGTGTGTCTGCGTTTGTTCCCGCACTTCGAGTAGACTTTAAGCTTCGGCGCAATTTCGTCTGGTCTTCTGGCCTGCGGCGTCAGGCACGCACTCTTGCCGACCTGCCGGGGCGGACATACTCTTCTCTTATAAGGTGGCCCAACGAGAAGATAACAGTTCAGCGTACCGACGACTCAGCAAATGTCATAAATCGAGTCCCGCCTGAATCTCGTACACAGGATCATTTTATCAAACCTCTTCCTGGCTATCATAAGATGCTCAGCTTCGTCGAGGTCATCACGACGCCTTCTGCGGATACCCATGGCACTTTACTGCTGCTTCATTTCGATAGCCGACGATATTTGGTCGGCAATGTACCGGAGGGCGCACAAAGAGCTTGCATTGAGCGTGGGATTGGTCTGAGAAAAGTGGCCAAGATACTTGCCACGGGGCGAACCGAATGGGGCAATCTGGGCGGCCTGCTGGGCCTCATTCTGTCTATGGCAGACACAAAGATATCCGCCATGAGCGCCACTGCTACCAAGCGCATGGACCAGTCGAAAGAGCCGGGCAAGAACAGCGGCCAAGATGACTTACACGTCGAAGTGCATGGCTCCCACAATTTGAATCATCTCATTGCCACTTCACGACGCTTCATCTTCCGAACTGGGATGCCTATACATGCTATTGAACCTGTGCGAGGTTCACCTGTTGTAGCGGAACCCACTTGGCAGGACGATTTGATAAAGGTGTGGTCCATGGCTATATCTCCTTCCACGGAGACCGATGTGAGATCCCCACGTAAACGTACATACGACGAAGCGAATGGTCATGATGCGAATGCAGCGTTGACCTTGCCCCAGACTGCATATCGTGACCCTTTCTTGGAGACGAAAAAGTCCGTTGTAGGCCAAATGTTCAACTCCGGCTGGAAATATGACAACCTCGTGCCACAGCCGCTTTCAGCTGTTAGACCCCCAGCCAAGATCTACGTTCGAGATCAGGTCACGAAAGAGCTTGTGCCTTACACAGGCCCATTGTCTGACGGGACTGGATCGATACCAGACATCACGGTCTACGTGCGGGAGCCGTGGCCTGGAGCATTGACAGAAGATCTGCCTCCCACGAATGTAGCAAATGAGTCCATGTGTTATATCATCAAGAATCACGCGCAGAGAGGGAAGTTCTTGCCAAAGAAGGCTGCAGAGCTCAAGGTGCCAAAGGGCATGCTTTGGAGTGAACTCGCCAAGGGCTTCACGGTAAAGAATGAGGATGGCGAGGATGTTACACCTGAAATGGTCCTAGCTCCCGGCAAAGAAGGTGGAGGGTGTGTCATCGTTGATTTGCCGAGCATGGAGTTCGTGCTGCCTCTTCTTGAACGCAGCGAGTGGCACTCAGACGAGATCATGGCCGGCGTAGGAGCTATTATCTGGATACTGGGCTCGAAAGTCGCTCATGATAAGCGAGTGCTGGACTTCCAGAGCAGGATGTCACATATGAAGCACATCGTCTCGTCGCCAGACACGTGTCCAAACTCACTTGCGCTTGACAGCGCAGCTCGCAATGCAATTCGACACAATCATATCGATAGCAGGATTTTTCCTGATCTACAGCATACCGCAAATATAACGAGCGGTCCAGAAGCAGCAACCGTCGTCGATGCAAAAGAGTCGTTGCACATTGCTGCTCGAAGGGGACTTAGGCTTGCCTTGGAGCCAACACTCGAGATTCAGGATAAGATGGTCAAGCCACCCTTGGACGTTGGTGTGTTCCGAACTCAAATGGCAGCCGAGTTTGAGAATCTTGATCATGCGTCCTTGCGTCATCAGACACAAGGCTCAACATCGGATGTTGAGGCATGGAAGAGAATTTGTCCTCATCCTAACGCAGAAGTGGTAGTTCTGGGGACAGGATCATCACATCCTTCACCAGCTCGGAATGTCTCCGGTACGCTCATTCGCGTGCCAGGCTGTGGTTCCTACCTGCTAGATTGTGGTGAAGGGACTTTAGGGACGCTGCGCCGCATCTTCCCGCCTGATAAGCTCGAGGATATCTTGAAGGATCTGCGTATGATCTGGGTGTCTCACTTACACGCTGATCATCATCTTGGCCTTGCGTCGCTTGTCAGAGCGTGGAGCACTGCTACCAAGGAGACGACTGCATTGCGACTCGCCGTGGTATCAGATGGTCCGATGTTGCACTGGCTTCACGAGTACGGAAGCGCAGAGAATCTTGGACTTTCTCGTGTGCTTACTCTGGGAACGACGCCTACGCACAAAGACAAACTTGAGGAGGCTCAAGCTACTGAGCTGCGCTTCATCAAGCCAGCTTGGGTGGACGATGTAGACCGACGAAACACCGGTGACTTCCTGGACGCGCTGAATCTTCAGTCACTAAACAGCGTTTTCGTGACTCACTGTCCAGGGGCTCAGGCTGTGTCGTTCACTACTAAGACTGGGTTGAAGATTAGCTACAGCGGTGACTGTCGACCTAGTCCATCTTTCGCGGTGATAGGAAGAGATAGCCACCTGCTGATACATGAGGCCACCTTTGAGGACGAGATGCGAGGAGAGGCTCTCGCAAAGAAGCACAGCACGACTGGTGAAGCACTCAGTATAGCTAGTCAGATGAGTGCAAAGGCGTGTCTCTTGACCCACTTCAGTCAGCGCTACCCGGAAATGCCGAAGCTTGGTATACAGGCGCTGCCAGCAGACTCTGTCTCTGAAAGTCATAGCATCGGGTTAGACATCCCAGTCGCGGTTCCTGAGGTACCTAAACTACCGGACGGCAGTGATATCAGGGTCCTGTTCGCATTCGACTATATGCGACTCAGACTCGAAGACGTACCTCTACTGCAAGCCAAGCAACCACTGCTACGAGAGATGTATGACAAGGGCATCGGCAAGGATATCGCACAGGATGTGGCTGAAGAGGCAGCAGACACTACCCAGCTCGTCACGACGACGTCGAATCGGCAAGAAAAGAAAAAGGCAAAGGAGGCTAGCATGAAAGTGCAGACTAAAGCAAACAAACGGAAAAGCCAGGAGTGGAAGCAGACGCGGGATGGTGCAGCTCAGGAACTCTCGCACGAAGCTGAGCAGGGCGTGGAAGCTGCAGGCCAGGTATCTGGGCAGTAAATGTACAGTTTATAGTGTATAGGTAAGCAGAAACAAGGGAAAGACCTTTACTGGTATATCGTACTAGATCACAGTTCGGAAGATGTCCTGGGAAGAGTGCCTCAAGGGGTTCTACTTAGAATTCCTGCTCTGTCGTAGCGGGTAGTGCTTCATGATCACCCCACCATTGAGTGCGGGGTGAATCATCTTTTGTTTTCACTTTTCGGCTGCCGACCAGTTGCCGCATCACAAGCTGACTGACCGAAAGCCAGGACCTCACACTTATCTCACGATTGAATGCTCAAGACACCTCGAAGCTCTGGTATCCTGTCTTCCTACTACCTATCCATCCACTGTTCACGTCGACAGCTGGCACGCTCGAGCATCTCGCATCTCTGCGCAGCAGCTCGCTCTTATCATCAATCACTCACAACAAACATGGCCACCCCCGCCTACAAGCTCAAAGAGTCCCCGGAGCAGCGTGCAGACGCCGAGCAGACGATCCAACGAAACCCGCACGGCAACTTCGCCGAAGTCCAGGCTTCTCGCCCAGACTTTGACCATTCCAATGACGGTTTCAAGTACACCAAGACTGTTGCACCAGAATGGCAGCTCGGCCAGGGCGCCAATGACGGCGGCGAAAGCCTGAAGAAGAAGCATATCCAGATTGATCCGTATGAGGAGGGAAGACCAGCGGTGTTCAATTACAAGTTGATGATCAGTGCCATCATCCCTAGGCCGATAGGATTCGTGAGCACGAGGAGTAAAGATGGTATGTGTCTATGGAGGAATTATGCTGTCCTGCTGCAGTTCCTTGCTGCCACGCCAGCACCTGTACTGGCTACATATGGTCTCGGAGTCGTACTAAATCATGTATCTCTTAGGCAAGAGCACAAACCTTGCGCCCTTCAGTTACACACAGATGTTCAACCACGACCCGCCGATATTCTGCATTGGCTACTCCGGCGGCTTTGACAACGCAAAGGACAGTCTGAAGAACCTCTTGGAAAGTGGTGAATGTAAGATCCCGGACATTCTTCCTTTGGCTGGGGAAAAAAGCAATACTGACGGATGACGATAGGCGTGATCAACATGGTTTCCGAACACTTTATCGAGGCAGCCAACTCGACATCAATCAACGCACCATACGGTATTGAGACTACTCTTGCCCGTCTGAACACTACTCATGACTAACACTGTGTAGGTGTATCTGAGTGGGCACTGTCTGGGCTACATCCAGCGGAGTGCACTGAAGTAGCGTGCTCACGGGTGGCAGAGGCCGTCTTCGCTGTGGAGTGCAAACTCATCGAGACAAAAGAATACGAGTCCCGTGTGACCCCAGGCAAGAAGACTGGTGTGATTGCCACGGTAGAGGGTCTGAAGTTTTGGTGCAGAGAAGACGCCATCAACAAGGAGAAGAACCTTGTCGATCAGGCCATCCTGAGGCCTATGAGCAGACTTGGTGGTATCACTTATGCTCGCGTCACGGAGGGTCTGGAGCTGCCTCGTCCGGACTACGAGGAATCTGTGAAGAAGGCTGGAAAGGAGGATTTAGCAAAGCCAAAGGTTGAGGGACAGTAGTAGCCTTGGTCCGTTATGAGATCATGAAGGCGTTTTGCCGAGGCCATGAGATGTCAAAGCTTGGATTCAGACTTATGAGGCCGCTATCAGGTATGAGATTTGCATGTCACTCACGATCCTCAGTCCCTGTTTGAACGTCGCACTGTCGCAACGCGGCCTTCTGGGGAGCATGCTATAGGTCTGGGTTCTCGACACTGCTCAAGTGCGACGGAGCTGAAATATACCTATGTCGTGTCAGCTGGGGCTCGTAACGGATCTGGACTGAAGCGAAAAGCCTTGCCATAATCCTTCTCATGCAGCGTCCATGCAAGAACCTCTTCCACTCCTGCAGCTCTGTACAGCTTTGATCTATCTATCCCATTATACTTGTAACTCTTCACAGCGCATACCCGCTCGCCCTTCAGAAACTTGGTGCCTTCGACCACAACTTCCTTGAGTGGTATGTAGTACCAATCATGGCTACCACTGTCCGAATGCCATTCGCCTTTCACTGTCCAATCTTCCTCTCTGAATGCTTCGTACTTTAGTAATCGATTTGCATGCTTCAGCGCGTTGGCTATAAATCTCTCATTCATGCCTTCAGCATCATTGTATGCACGCCAAACCTTCTCGCCATCCTTGCAGCCATCGACGGCAAGCAAGACACTGCCAGTATCCTCACCCTGCACGCACTCGGCCAAGCGAGCTAGGAAGTCAGCAGCTTCGGGTCTGCCGAAGCTGCCAATGGTCGAGCCAAGACTGAGGACAATCTTAGGTTTCTTCCGTGCATGCGGATGCTGCTGCAGCCATCGTTGACCATCGTCGTACGTTCCATGCAGTCCATGCACTGATACATGCTTGAATGTGCCTCGAGGAATCATTGCAAGGGTACGTTGGAGCTCGGACTTGTCTAGATCGAGAGCGTAGTACTCGACAGAGATACCGGCACGGTCTAGTGCCGAGAGGAGGATCTTGATCTTTCGAAGATTGCTATCAGGATCAGTACGGCGCTCTGCAAGCAGTCGCAAGCGCGTGGAGTAATCCGGCTTGCTTACCCGCTTCCCAGCTCAATCAGCACTGCATGATGCGTCAGTCTTTCTAGCACCACCGGAGAAAAGCTCACTCCGGTACGCTCTTACTGGTCCCTGGCTTGATGCAGTTTGCGATATCATCACATTGCTGCACGAGCAGTTCGATCTCATGATGGGTCAAATAGTAAGACTCGAGATAGGTAATCCTCTCGAAGAGCTGTAGTCCTTGGGCATCCCAGAGCAGAAGGTCAGGCAGTGACTTCTGCGGCCCTTGGTGCGCTAGACTCGCTCTAAGGATCTCTAATAAAGACGAGTCTTCCTTGTCTGACCGAATGTCGATGATGTCGACGTCGGTGTTGTCATGCTCGTGGTCATGTCCATTTCTGGCTTCTCGCTCGCCGTTGACCTTTGAAGGAAAAGCAGCGCGCTCCTGACTTTGCGCTTTCGGGTCTCCCATTTTGGGCTGCTGTGGTGTATTTGAGCATAAGTCTGAGCAGGTATTCTGCGGTACTCTTCGAGGTTTTGACGGCAATGTCGTGCTTTGTACTACGTTGTCAGTATAGACCAGTTGCCGGTGGCGCTAGCACATATACACCGCATCGTGCGCTGGCATCTTCGGAGAAAGAGAAAGCTGGAGCTCTCCTATCTATGGATTACACTAGACTAGACAAGACTGACCCCCTTCCTGCCGTAGCTTTCGTCGTCATCTTGTGCGTCTGTAACCTCTCGTCGCGAGCAATGAAAGATGGTGACATCGTATGCCGACATTGTGATTGTAGGCGCAGGACCTGCCGGGCTCATGGCGGCGGTGCGTCCTCCCCTTTTCGTTCTCCTCACATTCCCTCCTCCCTACTTTTCGCATTCGTGACAGATTGCACGGACTGCTCGACCACAGAGAACACATTGAGCTAAGCGATTCGCTAGGCCTGGGCCAGCCAATATCCCCAACTACGCACTCGGGTGCTCGAGCGCAACTCGGAGCGCTGCAACACGGGGCATGCTGACGGCTTGGTATCACGTAGTCTTGAGATTCTCGACAGCTTTGGCATAGCTGAGAAGATCTATAAAGATGCTTATCGGGAGATTGAGATGTGTTCTTGGGTGTGTGAAACTGCTCAAAATGGTCTAACTCTTTGGACTGATATCAATGATGCAGACACCAGACGCGTCGGGGGTCATCACACGAAATCAGCGCATCGCCACTTCCAAGGTCGGAATAAGCAGATTCCAGGGCTGTGAGATTCATCAGGGCATCATTGAGCAGAACTTCATCGATTTCCTGGCGTCGCAGCAGGCAAAAGTGTCCGTGGAGAGGAGTGTCGTGACTGAATCGTTGACGGTAGATGTCAAGGATGAGTATCCTGTAACACTTTGCGTACGGCATGGAACTAGCTCAGACAAGTCACAAACTCGAGTCAATGGGACCGGACGGTACTCTTCACACAACGGCAGTGGCGACGACGCAAGCGAGCGAGGTAGACAGGAAACTATCAAAGCAAAATATGTGATAGGCTGTGATGGGGCTCATAGCTGGACACGACAACAAGTCGGATCGACTCTTGAAGGCGAGCAGAGCGACGACATCTACGGAGTCATCGATATCGTTCCGTAAGCATAACACACAGCTGAAAGAATTCTTCAGGACTGATTCGGACAGACTCACAGACTTTCGTAAGCTCGAGAGGCACATCATAGGGCACGAGAATACTGACTTTCACAGCTGACATACGACAATCATGTGCCATACACTCCGCCGAACACGGCAGCATCATGACCGTTCCACGAGAAGGTCGCCTGGTGCGCTTTTACATCCAGCTCAGTGATATCAAGTTTGCAAGCAATGATGACAGGATTGACATCTCGCAAATCAAGCCGGAGATGCTCATGAGTGCTGCTCGCAAGATCATGCATCCATACAAGCTGGAGTATAAAGTCATGGACTGGTTTTCAGTGTATCGCATTGGTCAGCGTGTGGCGCCGAAGTTCAGCTATCTCGACAGAGTGTTTCTTGCTGGCGATGCAGTACATACACATAGTCCAAAGGTACGGTACTCCCCAGGTTTGAGGTTGAACAGCAGCTACTTACAGCAGTCTTAGATGGGCCAAGGTATGAATGTCAGCATGCAAGACGCCTGGAACTTAGCCTGGAAGGTGTGTTCGGTGGCAGCAGGGCAGAGTAAGCCCGACATACTACAAACTTATCAGGGCGAACGGCATGCTGTCGCTTGCGAACTGATCTCAGTCGACCAGCAATTTGCACGTTTCTACTCGCGGAAGCTGGATTCGGATGCGTCTGGCGACGATATACGACGCGATAACCAGTCGTTCCGGAACAAGTTTTATGATTTCCTCAGTGGCGTTGCGGTCGAGTACAAGCCTTCGATTCTTGTCATCCCAGGCGCAACATCGGCCTATGCTTTCGAGGCATCAATTTCGAAGCAGCATCTAACCTCCAAGATCATACTAGGCCGACGCATCCCCTCCTGCCGCATCCTCAATCAGGCCGAGGTTCGTCCTGTGCAGCTTCACGATCTACTCAAAGCCGACGGCCATTGGCGTCTTGTGGTGTTCGCCGGCGACCTCAGCAACTCCACGCAACGGGCACGTTTTGAGACACTTGGCAAAGCACTAGCGTCACCATCTTCGTGCTTGCAAAAGTACCCCTTTCGAGATACAGACAACAACATTTCCACGCCACTGATTTCTGGTCAGCTGCACAAGGTCGAGTCGCGTTACAATGGTCTGGTCGAGCTGTTCACGATCCATGCCGCAAGACGCACGTCGATCTCTTTGCTTGAGCTTCCAGAGGTCTTCTACGGTCCTTGGGACGAGGAGCTCGGGTGTGATTATTGGAAGGTGTTTGTCGACGACGAAGCTCTGCATGAAGGGCCGGCGGCAGCATATGAACAATTGGGTATAGACAAAAGTCGTGGCTGTTTGGTAGTTGTGCGGCCGGATCAGCATGTCAGCTATGTTGGAGAGCTAGAGGACATCCAAGAGGTTGAGCGATCCCTCTCAGGATGTCTTATAGCCGGACCGTGAAATCTGAGCCACAGTTCAGTGGTCAAACCCCAAAGTTTTCTGAGGTTTGCACCCGTCCAGGAGAACTTAGTGACTTCAGCCTCTTGCTTCCGGATCTAGTGCGCTGCCATTCTCCACGAGCACTACTCGTCCAACCCAGCCCTTTATCTGGGTCAGGTGCTCGTGATCGACTCCAGCAAGACCGTTTTGAATGTAGACTAATTGAGGTACCAAATGGCGAAGCAGGTGAACGACACTAGATGCGACAGAGAACGGGATAATATGAGCAGCATTTGGTACAAGTGTTAATGCTTGGGTGTACAGGTTATCGTATGCTGCTTCTTCGAGTCTTGTTTCGGTCTGTGGGATATTGGAGCGGCTTGAGGCTTTCAGGTGTGGTCCGTAAATCAGGATTAGGAGGTCTGTTTCGTCCGGACTGATTGGCTGTTTAGACAGCTTTTCGAAGATTGACTATATTGGACGTCTCAGTCCCGTCAACGCCAAGGCGTTGATCATCATGTTGCTACGTACCTGACCAGCAGTCTCCCCAACAGCGTCCTCGGTAGGACCTGCGGCTGAGACAACTGCGACAACTACTCGTCTTCGCGTGCCTGTCTCGTTCTTTCTCTGTACGGGAACTCTTTTCCGGGTGTCCATTCCCTGCGGTGAGTCGTTATCAGGTACGAGATTCTGTCTGTTCGGGGTGGCCTCCTCTTCCGGCGCGACAAGAGCAGCCGCCGCGCTCATCTCTGCTTGCTCTTGCCATGCTTCATGGTCCCTAAAGTCCAATGTCTTTCCCAGTCCGAAGGCAGCACCCACACTTGCCGCCATGCGTCGACCAGTGTCGCCAATGATTTGCTGGGGGCTTGGTGTACGACGCACGACATCTGTCACGCGCGCATACAATGTGCCATTTTGAGGCAGTACTAGGACTGGTGCTTCTGACTGTGATACAGCTTCTTGTACGTCATGATGGGCGTATCTTGACCCTCCTAGTCCACGAGCTCGGGCAGTCAGTCGATCTTTGCGATCGTCCTCCGCGAGGTATGGGGCACCGGCGTCCTGATCATTATCGTCGTCATTGTCGGTTTCTCGGCGTTCACTCCAGATCCATGCAGCGATACCGAGTGAGATAGCAGTGACTGTCACGGCAAGTGGCAGCCATTGAGCCAGAACTCCTTTTCGTCGTGCACGCGAGTGCTCCAAGGGTGATGGCATCGTGCGAAGGTCCTTCGTGTGCTTGTTGTGATCAGACGTCACCCGGTTATCAGGGTAGAGCCGAGTTACACGTTACCAAGATTCGCACCGGTGTTTCAACGTGCTGCAAAGCAGCCGTGTCCCTCTCTCTCGTTTCAGTTTCAGTGAGCGATAATAATTGGTTCAACAGTCCGGATGCAGCAGCAAGGACTAGCAGCATTATTCAGCCTATGCACGTAGGATCATCACACTTGTCTTGAACGAGGGCGTGTCGATACCAATCATCAATTGTAAGACTGTAAGACAGCCCTCTCCACGAACAAACGCTTCTCCGAGATACTCTGCAGACCCTCTGCCTAGGACAAAACATAAACTACGGCTCGTTTCGACATACTCTCACGAGTCATCGCGTTGTCGTCAAATCGCTGCTCGTAGCGACCATCAATGATCCGGGAAGCACACGCAGATGGCGGCAGGTTGTTGTTGTCGACTCGGTTTGAGGGACAGTAAGG
>Ga0058702_10000682_pt1 | contig 13607 bp, 19 predicted proteins | sample AgamicOrSfe_FD_83781 | JGI IMG/M metagenome (GOLD analysis project Ga0058702, IMG submission 83781) | Agave microbial communities from Guanajuato, Mexico - Or.Sf.e | ecosystem: Host-associated > Plants > Phyllosphere > Phylloplane/Leaf | place: Guanajuato, Mexico | collected 2012-05-30 | reverse complement strand
TACCTGGTACATCATGCTAAACTCTGTCGGCAGCTCCCATGACTGACACGATCTGTAGGACGCTATCGAGAATCAGATCTTGCATCTGAAGCTGGTCTGTCTTCCTATACACCCCAGTCTCATCTCAAAGCTCACCTTCTACAGTACACAGCGGTGTTCAAGTCCTATCTCTCTACCATGACCGCCTTCTTAGCAGCGCATCATCCAAGCTCCCGACGGCACCAAAATCACGACCTACACCACATACCCGCTACACCAAGTTCTGGACACAGCGGTCACCAATCTACAGTCGCCTCGCAACGGTCCTCCAAGTTGTACAATATACCGAGCTTCTATGGGAAATGGCCGCAAAGCGCAAAGGCGAGCGCGTTCGCTGGAGTGTGGTCGTGCTGCTCGAAGCAATCAAAGCACTATGTAGACTTCTACTTCTTCGACTTACGAACTCCCGCCCACTAGTATCACCACCACTACCTGCTCGCGAGGATCAAAGCATGCTAGAAGAGTCAGCACAACTCGACGCCGAACATGACCAGCACCTTCACACCGACGAAAAGGCTACATGGTCCATGCCGCGCACCGGTTGCTCTCTTCCTCCCCTCCCAGCTACCTCCGACATATCCTCGTACCTCCTCTCCCGCGTCCTCACCGCCGACGAAGTCAAGCCCGCAAAAGCACTGCTGCCTCGAATCTCCGGCAAAGGTGAGATCGCAGAGTGGCTATACATCCTGCGTCCTGTTATATATGCCGTGGCGATGGCTCGATGCAGCCAAGACAAGCGGAATTGGCGTCCTTGGCTGTTGGGCTTTGGCATTGAGTTTGGAGCACGTCAGTTGGCGAAGCAGGATGCTTCGGAGAGAGCTGCAAGTGGCCGCGGCGGGTTAACGACGTTGGAGCGGGAGGAGCTTGCGAGGAGGGGTTGGGGAATGGCGTGGTGGGCTATGCGTGGGGCGTTTTATGAGAATGTCACAAAGTGAGTGCCGCGTTGAAATACGTAACGTAAATTTCAGTACTGACATGCTGGACAGGAGCTGGGTGCATGGCATAACGGGGAAGATGCGTGGCAAGCTACTGCTGGACATGCTGGGCACGATCATCGAAGACTACGAGTTCCTATGGGATCAGTACTACTTCCCAACAGCAACGATGTGATTGTGGCAGTGAGGAACCGACAGTCACAATCGCCTTGCTATCGCGCTTTCGGTGGCGTCAGAATCTATGAGCATAAGATGATCGAAGGATCTCGATCGGCACTCCCCAGGCTGAAATCTTTATATATTCACCACCACAGGCACGATCCAACGTCCAACCCCTTTGGTCTCCCTCTCCTCCAGCCCCTCGACTCGCCACCGAAGAGCGGCCTTCCCTCCATTACCACCATCAGCTCCAGCACTTTCGATCCTCCTCAATACGAGCTCAGCAGCAATACACGCTCGCATATTTGCTTGGATCTCTTTCCTCCACGCCTGGTCGCAGCCCAACGATCCGAGTGCGGCACTGCAATGATAATCGGACGCTGAGGTTGAGGATGAAGGCTGAGAGTGGAGGAGCGACTTGTAAGATGTCCGTGCAGATGCGAAAGAGGTACGAGCTTGTATGAGGAGGGTTTGTCTCTTAGCCATGAGAGCTGAGGGCGCTAATGTTGCTGCTGCACTTCCTCCTGCTATAGTACTCGACATGGGTGAAGGCGCAGGCGCATATCGAAGGCTCAGGAACGGCTTCATACGCAACTCCGTCTGTAGCGAGGCGCGAATGTAGGGACTCTGCGAGTGGGCCGTTGCAGGTACATGACCTTTCTGTTGATCGTCGAGTAGGGTATACAGGCTTGCCAGGCCCTCTGCAAAGCTCTGTTCGGCACGAAGGACAAGGACGCGAAGTTCGTGAATCTGAATTCGTGACTCGAGGCGACGGGCGCGAGGCCGTGGAAGGGAAGTGTTGAGGCTGCGGAGGAAGGTTGTGTGTGTTGTGAGAGATGTGAGGTGGGTGAGCGTTGTGGTGGAGAGGTAACTTGGTTGTACGGAGTGTTAGCATGTATGTGGCTGGAGGACTTCCTCAAGGAGTAAGGGGGGTCAACATACGAGTACATGGAGCTCAACTCGTGCGGCAGGTAGAGATCTTGGGAGAATCCTAATGAAATTACCCAGGCTAACATTTGGTATTCGAGATGTCGGGCAAGCTGGAACATTGAGTTGTGGATGAGAGATGCAATTGCTGATGACTTGATGTCGCCTGGAGTAGCCAGAACCAAAGGATTCATCTTCGAGTTGAAGAATGGTTCTGTTGCAAGACCGTGCCGTGTTTGTATCTGTGTTTGTATATCAGCCTTGATACATTGCTGCTTTTTTTTTCAAGAAACGAAGAAAGCTCACTCTACTACACCAAGTATCCACATCCTCCAGTGCATTAACAAGACACCTCCTAATCCTGCACGGATTCTGACACAAGCTTCTCAGCACACCCTCCATTACCGGCGCTCCTTCACTCAGAAAAGTGTCAACATCCTTGGCAAGCTCGTAGCGCCAGTCATCAGGGATCTCAATCTGCCACCAGGACTCTGACAGTGCAGCGTCTTCGGGAAGAAGCTCGCGCAGGGCGTCGATAAGGAGTGCTTGCATGTTGCCGCCTGGGACGTTGGCTAGGCGTCCGTCTGCTAAGAGGAGCGCTTGGAGGAGTGCGCGGGAGAGGGCGGAAGGTTGGCTGGGACGATTACAGAAGGCGAGGCTTGTTGTCTGGCAGGAACAGGATTAGTCTAGTCTTGGTGTGACCCGAATGGAAGACGACGTACCATAAGATTCGCGAGCGGAAAATTAGCATCATCCGTCCAGATCTTGCCCAAACGTAGAACTTCTTCCAAATCTACGTACAACGCTTTGAGCTGTTGACATGCTTCCTCGAACCTGACGTCAATGATTGGTCGTGGTGGCTGAGTGCTTGCGAGTCGTCTTTGCAGCTTTGCACTGAATGCTTCTGGGATCGGTGTCGCTAAGGGGTGTGTGCTGAGTAGATCTGTGACTTGTTGTGTCAAGCGGGACCAGTCCTTTGGTGCGTACAGAATACTTTGATTTGGCAGGAACGTCAGAATCAAGCTTTTCCTCATCTGTAGGCGTGTGATGAATGCAGCTTGCACATCGCGGTCCAGAGTCGTCTCGGATTGCAGGTATTCTATAGCTTGATCGAGCAACTTGATACAAGCATCATCGTCGATATCGACCAGAAGCTTCCGGTTGAACGTGTTTGTGTTGAAGTCCTCTTCTTCATAGTATTGCTGTCCCACGATCGTTTCGACGACAATATCGCAGCATTTGATCACACCTATACAATAAGCTCTGAGGACGCCCTCCACGAACACATCGGGCTCATTGTCCGGACCGGATGCGGAATCGCGGAATGTAGGTATAGTTTGAGGTGGTCTGGATTGAGATAGCAAGTGATCGATGTGGTGGGATGTGAAGATGTTTTGTGCTAAAGGATAGCCTTGATGCCAGGACATTTCGTAGCATAGAAGTTGGTCCATGATGGCAAGGACCTCGACGGGCAGGAGAGAACGACTGATGGTGAAAGTGTCGTCGAGTGTTTCTCCTAGGGCGAGCATACCGCTGTCCATCTTTGGATCCATGATCTCCAAAGACTGGACAGACTCGAAGAGACTGAAGGAGTCATCTTTGACCAGTTGCCCAATCTCCAGAACTGTATAGTGTTAGCATAGAGCCGTATCGAGTGACCTAGTGCAGGAATCTCATGTATACAACCTTTTGCAGCATCCGTGAATTCAGCAGTTATGTCACGAGCGTGGTGGTGTTTTCGTATGACATGCCGAAACGGATCGTCCTTCGCATCATTGCCGTCAACACGTAAGCCAGCAAACTCTGTAAGCAGGGATCATCAGCTCAGCACATTGATATCTCCAGATAACGTACTATGGGCGACGTTGCCATCTCCGGTCGTCGAGCTCATCGCTGCGGAACTTTTTTCGGACGTGTTGTTACAACTTCATAAGGCGAATGTAATCATGTCATGTCATTACTTATCATCACAGACGGCGTCACGTTACGTCAAGGTGTGATGTAGACAAAATAGATGAAGGTTTTCAGATGGATATTGATTGGGATTGTTGCACTTTTGAGATGCGGAGCCCGACCCAAGTCCAGCGGCTTCTCAGAACGAACACATCTATACAGAAAAGCGTCGCTATACCCTCCATTGTCCTCCTTCACCTAGTCTTTCTTGCTACATCACTCTCCAAGACTCTCTACGATGATCCAGCACCTTCATGTACAGCAGCGTCGTTGGCCTGAGCCACGCTCTTCATCTCGCCCTGCTTGCCGTTCTGTATTCCACCCTTGTTAGCTCCAATGCGTCTTGTGCCCATTTTTCCGCTGTTCCAACTGACCTGCCACTTTGCAAATCTCAAGTCCATCTCTCCGCGGCGCTCAGCAGCCAATCTCTTGTCTTCCTTCAGGGACCGACGCACGACACGGGCAGCGATTGCGAGGTAACGGTTGTAGCTGTTTCATTTGTCAGCCGGACCCAGCTGGACTTCGTAAGAGTTGCGGCGTACGAGATGCCAGCGGCCTTCCATGCGAATGCCATTGTGATTGAGTAGGAGGGTTGAAGCTTGTAGTTGGTGGCTGATTCGTGCTGGAGGCTTCAATGTTCTCGTCAATGCGATTGAGCTCCAGATTCCCTTACACGTGATCACATTAAAAAGTGCCGAGCACGTGGAAATGCGTCAAAGTGTGTGTGCTCAGAATACCATAGTCTTTTCTACTGTTTCTTCACTTCTCGACGCTTCTTCGCGTCTCTTCTCTGTCTTCCGACCAGAGACACATGCTGCGGTCGCGGTAGCCTTGCTGGTTCTGGAGAAGTGAGATCTCTAGAACCGTTACTATCACTTTGAAAACATGTCGAAAGTACTTGGAGTCCTTCTTCGCCGGGCCTGGCGCATAAGGGAACCATACTGATCACTATCACAGAACCTCGCCGAGCTCTGCGCGCTCATTATAGATGCCACCTACGGAGAACTACCTGCTGTAAGAGACTCCTTGCAGAAGATCAAGACGACTCAGCAGCACATCCTCAGTGGAAACTAACAAGACCAGCGCATATTCACCACACTCCTAGCCTACGGTCGCACACCCATAGCCGACCTCACTCGTAACTGCCAACTTCCTCCAAAACACATCCGACATGGCCTTGTCGTGCTCATCCAGCAAGGTCTCACCTTGTATCACACTTCTCCCGATGATGGTATCACATATTACGAAGCCAATGTCCGAAATGCATATAATCTTGTACGAGCTGGGAAACATGAGCAAATGGTACACGATCTTAGTGGGTTGATTGGTAAAGATGCTGCGAATCTGATGTCAACTTTACACTATTATGGACATGCGGGTGGGAAGGAGATTCTCGATGATCAGGATGCGGAGAGTATTGAAAAGGGTATTGAAGAGGAGGAGAAGCTGGAGAGGAAGGAAGCATTGCCAAATGGTAACACAGATATGGTGGACGGAATCAGTGATCAGGAGGAGTGCGGCACAAAACCAATGGTGAATGGAGAACACAAGAGCAATGGAAGGCCTTACTTCGCACCACGACGAGAGGATGCTGCCGTCAGTTTGTTCACGGATGAATTCGCTGTCAGGGTCCGGGATGAAGATTTGATGCCTCAGGCTGACTTTCATGCGCTTGTCGCAAGGACTGTGACGCAGGAGACGTTTGGTGGTGAAGTCAAGGGTACCAAGGCAACCAAGGAATTCAACTTGACCATGGCTGTAAGGAAAGTCGACTGGATGGACAACAATCGGGCAACAAGAGGACTACTGCGGGAATCACAAGCGAACGGGGTGACGAAACGGAGTCGGGATGGCAGTGAGGAAGTTCAAGCACAAGCTGGTCAGTCCAGTAAACGACGGAAAACAAATGGCGGTGAGACTGTGTCTGTGATCTTGCAGAATGCAGAGAATAGTAATGATGCAAATGATAAAGAAGAAACTCCTCCGGTAAGTCATCGCTTTGCTGGGTTAGCCTTGCTGTTGCGCACAATACTGAACGCAGCCCTTTCAGTCATGGAACGCATTTCGCATCAACTTTGAGAAAATGCAAGTCTCGCAACGCAGCATGTACCTTCATGACTTGGCCGTGCGCCGCTTTGGCGTTGATACAGCTTCGGTATATCTTAAGACATTACGATGCCTAGAACGTCGAATACCACGTTGCCATGATGAATATCCAGAGGAGGATGAAGATAATGACGATGGGGACGAAACTAATATGGATGACAAGAAAGATGAAAGAGAGTTCAGAGTTTCAGCCTATCAGGTTGCCGAGTCGTGGGGTGACTATGACTATCGACCAAAGGCGGTGGATACTGGAACGAAAAAGACAAAACCCGAGCAAGCAGATGATGAAGATATGACTCTTCATCTCAGTGATGACGACGAGGAGCCTTCGTATGCTCAAAAGAAGAAGAGCTCAAATAAGGAGACTCTATTGCTCACTGGCAAAATTGAGCAGCATCTCCAAATCCTATGCGAATCCTCGCCACCATTTCTCAAAGCCATGGGTGACAACAACTACGGCTGTGATTATCAAGTCATGGCAAGACATCTTATGCAATTCGAGCTTGACAACCTCATCTCCGCACGATTCGGCGCTACAGCGAAACGTATCGCTCGGATTCTGTACGAGAAGGGTAAGCTCGACGAAAAGCAGCTTGGCGCGCTGGGTATGATGCGGCAGAAAGACTTGCGCGGCAAACTTACCGCTATGCAAGAAGCTGGATATGTTGACACCCAGGAGATTCCTCGAGACAACAGTCGACAGCCGAGCAGGACAATCTATCTCTGGTTCTACGATCAAGACCGTATGCGCAAGCTCGTGCTGAACGATATCTACAAAGCCATGTCGAGGCTGTTGCAGCGCATAAAAGTTGAGCGGGACAAGATGCACACCGTGATTGAGAAAGCCGAAAGACTGGATGTAAGGGGGCATGAAGACAAATATCTCACCAATGTGGAGAGGGAAGCGCTGTGGGCGTGGCGGGAATGCGAGGAGAAACTCCTGGTACAGTTGAGCAGGCAGGACGATCTTGTGGCGTTGTTGAGGGATTTCTTACCTTTGAAGTGACTATGGTGCGTTGCTTTCTTGCATCAGGTCGGCTTCGGTGGCGGCAGCACAACACAGCGCAGCATGAGATCCGCGATTCTGTACATACGGAGGTCGTCACACGCTCGTTAGAGCCGCATAGCTGTGGGGTTTCGAAACAAAAAGACCAAAATCCTCAGTCGGAGGGAGCTTTCGAAACCTACGGCACTCACCGCCGCAGCCTCGACATCAGACCAGGCATCAGGAAGAAAAGTGCTACATGTAAGCAAAATGGGCAAGGAGCATGTCGGCCAGCGTTTGAGCATGGTGCTCTTGCACACGGAGGCGCGCATCGTCGCAGTGATAGTCAGGTTCGTCGAATTATTTCGTGGATATTTGATCGAGGAAACATAGCAGCAGCAGCACATATGTTTTGAGAAGATAGATTGAAGCAATTCTGTTCGTGCATACCCTGCTATGTATGTGCCGCCACCCCTTCGTCACTCAATTGTATCGTCGTCGGTCACTTCCTTTTCACTGCACACTTACTTAGCCGCGATTGAGTTGACCACCTTGTAGCCTGCCTGCGCAGCGGGCGAGCGAAGCGAGCAAATTATCTTCCGCGAAGCGGCCACTCACTTCCAGAATTTCTCAACAGCCAACCGTGCATACCAAAATGACGAGGATCGTAAATGTTATCCTCAACTTGAATGTGCCTGCGTGTCCTGAGCATACCTGGTTTCTGAGGAACCGCACTATCTCTGCGTGCCTTTGTCACACAAAGGGGACGATAGTAGAGCAACACCACGTCCCACAAACGTCCGCGGCACTCTCCTCGATGAGGAAAGTCCATCCTGTTGGGTGTTTCATCAATACCCGAGGGCTAGTGTTACGATAATGACTAGGGTATGATTGTCGTACACGCACAGTGCGACATTGTGAGCTTTTGTGATGGGAACAAGTTTATTGTTACGGTGAATGGTGTTTACCTTTTTGTTTCCTGGTATCTCTGCAATAGTGCGTGCCTTGCGGTTGTGTCGTTTCCTAAAGTGAGAGTCGATCGTCAAGCACAACGACGGAATGTCGGCAGCTACGGAGGAGCATAGCGCTAGGATCAATGGACTACGAGAAGGCTTCGAGGACTGCTGGAAGCTATGCGTCACTCTCCAATCAATGAGCGCATTCCATCGCGAAGAGCTGTACGGCAAGAGCCACAACTCCGACAATGCTCGAACCATATTCACTCTCTGCTGGAGCCTGTGCGAATCTCTGAAAACCGACCAGAGCGACGTCTCAAACGACACTGTTGCACACCTCGACCACTTACTCCAGAGCGCCCGCAATCTCGAGCATGCTCTTTCCGCCAGTGAACCAGACAAAAACGAGGCTGACTCATTGAGGCGTGTTACTATGGTCTTGAACGATCATCTACAGGGTGGGCTTGCCCCGGAGCTGCCGGAGACGTTCCAGCAGCGGACATTGGAGATCTATCTCGATCTTTGCGGCCAGGCGATTCACAGCACGACGGTACTCACAGGCGACATACTCATTCACGCCCGCACCTGTTGGGCACTAGTTGAAGCTTTGTATGCTCTTCGTCAGCATGAAACTCTGGAGTCGGACTCCCCACTGGATTTTTCTGCCAATGGAAGCGAGGAGACCTTGGCCAAAGTGAAAGCAGATCTATTGGGCCACGCTATCTCAGTCTCCTTCAACCTTTGCACACTCTTCCACAATAGCTGGCATGAAACGCAGCCAGCCCACGCTACACCACGTCCATCATTGGCAGGCCCAGATTATTTCCGGACGCATCCGCGACCCGGCTACAACCCTAGTCACGCCACCTCTTTAGTATTGACACGTTCCTCGCACAATGCACAATCACACACCACAGAGCCTCGAACACCATCACCCAAGTCTCCACACGAGCAAGACATGCCAGAAACACCGCTGACGGTCTTTGAAGACTTGGAGGGTATTGATCCGATGGAAGAATATGGCGGCCGACTACCACCGAAGATCATACTACTGGGACGAAATGGATCGGTTGGTGGTGGAGTCAGTCCGTGGCCGCCTAGTGCGAGTCGAGCGGGAAGTATTTCTGGGAGCTTCAGAAGTGAGCCAGAGAGGGGGAGGAAGGGGAAGGAGAGAAGTCGGGAGAAGGGCAGTGGAACTAGGGACAAGGAGGAGAAGAGCCGACGGAAGAAGCGGGACAAGGAAAGGGAGAAGTTGGTGTAGTCTGCATTGTCTGTGTTATGATGGAGGAGAGTACCCTGGCCTCTGGCAGATGGTTGTGGCAAATATGACTCGAGAGGTGATTCTATCACGTGCACAACGCGTATCTCGACATTTATATCTTCAGTGTTATGACTACAACAAACACTGCAATAACAAGATGTCTTTCCCAATAATTTCATGTCCATGACCTGATACTCGTTGCCGCAGATCTATGTCTAGATCTGGTACTACTATTCATGACAGCATAACGTGACCTCAAACCATGCTACAACACCCGCACCATGGCCTCCTCCGACGAAGAATACATCCAAGACCTCTCCGACAATGAGCTCCTCCCCGACGCCTCCGCCTCCACCTCCACCTATGGCACCCGCTCCTCCAAGCCCACCGCCGGAGCCACCGCCCCTCCAGCCCGCAAAGAACGCTGGGAAGACATCCAACGCTCCTGGGATACCATAACCGAAGACCCCTCCGGTTCTCTCTCCTCGACCCTCGGCACTCTCGCCTCGGCCTCCAAACGCGCCCGCCTCCTCAAGGACACCACTCCCCTCCAGCGCGGGATCATCCGGCACGTCATGCTAATCATCGACTTATCCTCCGCCATGGCCGAAAAGGACCTTCGTCCCTCGCGGCTACTGCTGACATTGCGGTATGCAGCGGAGTTTGTGGCTGATTTCTTCGAGCAGAACCCCATTTCCCAGCTCGGTGTGCTGGGGATGCGGGATGGGCTGACTGTGCGCGTGTCCGAGTTGAGCGGGAACCCCGCCGAGCACATCGCGGCGTTGCAAGCGCTGCGGACGACGGAACCGAGCGGGAATCCGAGTTTGCAGAATGCGCTTGAAGCTGCACGCGCGGCGCTGTTCCATACGCCAAGTCATGGGACGAGGGAGATTGTGATTGTGTTTGGGGCGTTGTTGAGTGCGGATCCGGGCGATATTCACGGGACGATACGCGCTTTGGTGTCTTCGAAGATCAGAGTGAGCGTGGTGGGGCTGGCGGCGCGGATTGCGATATGTACGGATTTGGTCGCGAAGACGAACGGTATTCAGGCTGGCTCGACGGGCGCGGCTGCGAGTGCGGCGTATGGCGTTGCGTTGCATGAACAGCACTTCCGGGACCTCCTCTTCGCACACACCACACCGCCCGCGATTCGGGCCTCCGACGCCGCGTCTGCACCAAGTCTACTCACGATGGGCTTCCCCAGCCGCGTCGCCGAAGCCAGCGCCTCGCTTTGCGCATGTCACGGCGTGCCGAGTCGAGGCGGATATGCGTGTCCGAGATGTAAGTCGAAAGTGTGCGGCTTGCCAAGTCAGTGTCCTGTGTGTGAGCTTCAGTTGATTCAAAGCACGCATTTGGCGAGAAGTTATCACCATTTGTTCCCGTTAAGGAATTATGAGGCTGTTGATTGGGAGGCGGCTGGTAAGGCGGGGAGTCTGGAGTGCAAGGCGTGTTTGATGCCGTTTCCGGGCGTGCCTGCTGGTCTGGAGAAGGGGATGGAGAAGGTGAATGGAAGTGGTGATGGGGCAGCGATGTCTGGCACGCGGGGGCAGGAGCAGAAGAATCTACGACAAACGGGCGGTGCAAGTGAGAGTTCACGGTATCGATGCACGACGTGCAACGAACATTTCTGCATCGACTGCGATGTGTTTGCGCATGAGGTTACGCATAATTGTGCGGGCTGTCTGTCGCGGCCGGTAGAGGAGCTTATGGGCGGGGCAGAAGGAGGTGGAAATGGAGAGAGCAATGGGAATGGTCATCAGAATGGTGACGGTCATGCCATGGATGTGGATATGAATGGCAGTTAGCGTCTGCGCGCATCTATATGCTCGAGACAGTTTCGCTGACATCAGCATGGGCTGAACATTGTGAGCGTCATCGTTTCTGCTCGCACTCGTGGGTAATGTTGTTGGTACAATGGGAGGGTTTTCCTTCCTCCTTTTTTCACGCATCCTCCTGCCTATGCTTCTGCAGCGTTCCCTGTATCCATTGGTTCAGGCCCGCCTCTTCTCGATGTCACATCCTCCGCTTCCTCTTCATCCTCATCCTCTACACTATCGCTCATGTCTTCATCACTGATCTCTTCGTCATCTTCATCACCCGCCTCTCTTCTTCCCTCCTCGCCTTCCACCTCATCGTCACTCCTCTGTAACGCCCAATCCGCACTCCTTTCCACCAAATTCCCATAATACTCCACCAACGCTTCAGGTTTCGGCACGATCCTCCACTGCACCCTCTCCAAGAATTCCAATTCCAGCAATGCCAGCTCCTTGATCGTGACACCTCCCACTCGCGCGTACGTGTTATTCGTCCAGAAACTATCGCTAAGGCCTTTCGAGGCGACGGTGGCTGCGGTGATGAGGAAACGATGCACGGTGAGGGAGTTTATAGTGAAAGCTGGGTAGAGGAGACAGAGTTTGTCGATGTAGTAGACCATGCTGAGGAGGATGGGCGGGATCAGAGTAGCGTGGTGGGTCAGTCGGGCGAGGTAGTCGTGGACGGAGATCCCAGGTGGTGCTCTGCGTTAGGATGTGGTTAGAAATAATCTCGACGTGGAGGTGCTGATACATACCTCGAATGAAACCGTGTTAAGTGGTTATTGCCCATTGGTATATCATCATTAAACCGAATCAGTTCCATCAACATATCTGCTATCAGACTCGCCAATGCTTTCGGATCACATTCTGCGTAATTTGCAGGCATCAACTTCTTCGCGCCATGATGCTGAGATCGAGGTCTTTTTGGTTTTGACGATCGCTGTGATGTGGAAGGACTATTCGTTCGTGTGGAAGAGGTTGATATTGCGGCATGGTTTCGACGTACAGTCGCAGCTGCTGTTGCTGGATGCAAAGGTTGTGATTGTGATGTCGATCGAGGCTCTGCTGATGATGACGATGTACCGTCATGAGAGCTTGTAGCGAGAGGTGGAGGCGTTAGTCGAGGATCTGGTTCTGCTGGTGGGGGAGCAGTCGACACTGCAGAGGGAGCCACGATTGCGGTGGTTGATGGATGTGGAGGATCCGTTGATATTGCAGAGGATAACTGGACCTCGGAGAGCTTTCTCAAACTAGACCTCGTACTCGTTGGCGGCCAGTCTGGAGGGGTATATTGTGTGCCGTGATCTGTTGTTTCCGGCTTTGAGGATTCTTGTATTTGTTGCTGATTTTGTTGCGGAAATGATGACTGAGAAACCAGGGAGGAAGCAGACTGAGGTGCTACAGGTGAAGTAGTCCGCGGAGAGTCAGAAGAGGTGGAGGACTTCTTAGAGCGAAGTCTAGGAGAGTGTGTATTTGCTTGTGGTCGAGGACTGCTACGATGTGCAGTCTGCGCTGAATGTGGAGAAGTGTACAGCTTTGGTGAGGATGCTGACTCTAGCATGACGCGATCCTGAATGTGTCTGAGGGATGGACAAGGCTGATGCTGAGACGGATCTGCGACGGGTTCGAAACTGCTGAAACAAAGATGAAGCTGCGGCTGAACAGCTCATGTCTGGACGGAGATCAGACCAGACGATGGAGACAGCGTTCCAGGTACGGAGGCCGCGATTTGGCCAGGTACGTCGAGCAGGAGGAGGCGACGAAAGTGAGAGAGCAGGAAGAAAAGGCGCAAAGGGTGATAGTGACGCTTTCCTCTTGCAAAAGACAGTCGAGACAGTCTTGGCAGTCAGTCTGATGCGATACGGGCGGCGCGAGCTCCGGCCGAGTCACGTGTAATGAACGTGGTTAAGGGCAGGGTTGTGGTTGGTCAATCACTTGCTCTCTGTACCTTCGTACCCTTGCCTTCTTGTTCAGTAGTCGTGAAGACGTGATGGAAATCGAAGTTATACAATCTTAAGCAGAATCAGTGGTTACGAAAGGTCAGTTACATACTGCCATAAAGTCATCTGTGACGTTGTTGTTACGGAAGAAGCTTATTCAATGCGAAGGCTCCTCCAGCGCTCCGATACCGAAGGATACAGTCCCTGCGAGGATGAGACGAAGAGGACGTACTTAATTCACTTTACATGGGCAGAGGAGTGTCATTAAATGTCACACTTCACATGGGAAGAGGAGTGTCATTGAACGTCACATCGACAGAAGGAAGTCACAGATGTGGCGGAAGCCATGGCACTTTGCAGCAGAGACAGCCTGGTACATCATAATGGTACACGACATCTCTTCGGTGATAGTCTGTCTTGATGGATATGAGAACGACTCTTCCTCTTTTTCTTTTCAATATACATCGTCACGCTTTATAACCTCATTCCCGCCATCTACACCTGCAGACCAAGATCCTGAGCATACGGTAGT
>Ga0058702_10000680_pt1 | contig 13610 bp, 14 predicted proteins | sample AgamicOrSfe_FD_83781 | JGI IMG/M metagenome (GOLD analysis project Ga0058702, IMG submission 83781) | Agave microbial communities from Guanajuato, Mexico - Or.Sf.e | ecosystem: Host-associated > Plants > Phyllosphere > Phylloplane/Leaf | place: Guanajuato, Mexico | collected 2012-05-30 | reverse complement strand
CTGCTCTCGTTCATGTTGCTCTTGCCCGAGGAATGTTGCGAAAGGTGGTGCTCTGCACGTTGCGATTCGAGACGACGGAAGAAGTGGTTTGCGCAGAACTGAAGAGCGTCTGATGGCTGATGCTTTTCGAACTCTCGACTCAATGCGTTGAGCTCATTCTGGAAATCGGAGCTGTGAGACATTGCTGGCGAGGAAGCTAGGGCTAGGAGAGGTTGCTTAGTGTTGATGAGCCAGCCCCTGCGTCGAGCCTCGGGTTTAAGCTGATGATAAGGGGATAGCTTGAAACGTGGTGACTATCTGTATCAGTGCTCCAGGCACGAATCACTTGCTTTTGAGTATATTGATAGTAATATGGATGAAGCCGACGGCAGATGAGTTAGGAATTCTATCGTGAAGAAGGGTCAAGGTTGACAAGACGGAGGCCTGAGAGAGGAGCTGTCGACGCAACTAAGCACTCAGCACACATCATCGTAACATTGTGGGGTAGCTCCACCGAAGCATTCGTATTAATCGCGCAACCAACCCCTCACGCCCCTCTCCTTCTCACTGTGGATCTCGTCAGACCTAGAACTTCTCGTCTCAATAATTGCTTTCCAAACTGGTCGTCAACCTACGAACTCAGTCCAGCCACAGACGGCAGACCACGAGGATCATATACATGCAGAACGTGGAGAAAGGCATTGATTGTCCTCCCGACGAACCACACAAATCATCCAGGTCACTTGATAGCATATACCTAGTAGTACTGTATCTCTTGATGTCATTATGAACTGTTAAGACTACATTATATTCTGATCAATTTTCGAAGCACGAAGACTGCCAGAAAGATCACTTAGACCTCCTTGTCCAACTCTATTATGCCTCCCACGTAGCCCAACCATTATTGAACACCTTGGATGTCCTGCCTAATCCCATGCTACAATCATTATCGACTGTTCCACCACGTTCCTCTTGGTTTGATCCTCATTCGCTACGTTCAACGCATAGCATCCAGTCCTCCTTGTAGCTCTTGCTCCAGATTCATCATGTTCCCCTGTGACAGAGTCTGATCTGGACGAGGGTCGGCGTATGCTCTTGGATCGTAGTTCTGGGGGATAGGCACACCGTTCTGGCCCATGACCATGCCTTGCTGCTGGTGTTGCTGGTGGGACATCTGCTGGCCGGGGTCGGTGGTATACTGCTGATGATGGCTGTATTGCTGCTGCTGTTGCTGCTGTTGCTGCATACCATGCTGTTGTTGTTGTTGTTGTTGTTGTTGTTGTTGTTGTTGTTGTTGTTGTTGTTGTTGTTGCTGTTGTTGTTGTTGCTGCTGCTGCTGGTGGTTGCTGAAGTTTTGTTGCTGAGGTGCACGAACTTCCTGTCGAAATCTGCGGACTTCGTCAAGGATCATCTGGCGCATGTCCGGGATCTCCTCAACGACCTCAAAGGCGAAATCGAACTTCGTCGGACATACGGGCTCGTCGCTAGCATCGTGCCAGATCTGTAGGTATTTGTGTTCGAGTGCCTCCTCCACGCCAATACGTTGAGTGGGGTCGAAAGCAAGCATACGGTCCAAAAGATCGAGCGCATCAGGATTGGCTGAAGGGAAAAGCTTTTGAAATGGGATTTTCGGCATATGTGGCAGGTTTCGAACGTACTCTTGTGCACGGGGCGAGCCGATGCGGGAGAGGGTGTACTCGTCTGGCGTCCCAAGGAAATGGAGGATCTGATCGAGCTGGTCGACGTAATCCCGACCTTTAAAGAATGGCTTGCCACCAAGAAGCTCTGCGAGGATGCAACCTACGGACCAGACATCGACTGTGGGGAGAGTCGTAAGCATAAGACGCGCTTCAATGGAGACATGATAAGGACTTACTAGCTTTGGTGTAGCTCTGGAAACTGAGCATAATCTCTGGCGCACGGTACCATCTTGTTGCAACGTACTCAGTCATGTAGCCATTGTTCTCATCTGGGTCCACCGAGAAGCCTCTCGCAAGGCCAAAGTCCGCGATCTTGAGCTCGCAGTCCGCATTGACTAGCAAGTTACCAGGCTTAAGATCACGATGTAGAACATTGGCTGAGTGGATGTACTTTAGACCGCAGAGGATCTGATAGATGAAAGATTGAAAGTGAGCGTCTGTAAGCGGCTGGCCTGAGCGAATGATGGCAGCCAAATCGGCCTCCATGAGCTCTTCGTACAGATATGCCTCATTGAAAGATTCTGGGCGAGGAATGTCCATGTCGTAAAGGCAGGTGATGTTTCTGTGGCCCCTGAAGTGCTGTAACAACTTGATCTCGCGCAAAGCTCTCTTTGCGAGGATCTTCTTGCTGAATACATTTGTGATCTTCTTGATAGCTACACCGTCGTTTGACGTGGTATTCTGCGCCGCGCAAACAATGCCATAGGCGCCTTGACCGAGCTCTTTCGTGACGTGATATCTTTCGTCGACCACGAATTCTTGGTTGAAGACTTTGAAAGCCTTGCGGCCGCGGATGTCTGACATTGTACTTATGTGTAGACGCTCTGAGCAGTGAATCGCGTAGCAAGCTCGTTGGTAGGACGGTACGTCTAGAGCCAATTAGACTCCTGAATGACAGTGGTCAAATGTGTGGGGATCTTGAGTATGTTCGTGTAAGCTGAATGCGAGGAATCGAGTGAGTCAGTAATTCGTTAACAAGCCTGAAGGTAAGCGAGCGACAGGACGACAACTCGTCCGAGACAGAATATGGCAAGCACAATAATAGTCAGGGGGCAGAAGTCAAGTATTTATGTTTGAGTCCAGCGTGATTGAGGAAGGCTGAGGGCTGACACGACTCATACGGTACGAGCCGTACCCCGCCAATCGTCAATGCCCAATGCCTCCACTGAAAGCCACCTCGAATGCCATAGCATAGCAGGATCGTATATGGTTCAGCTTACTATGTGACTATACAGACTGCGTGCACATATGGGACTCGTGTGGCACAGCACACACGTTCTGGATAGGCTAGGAAACATGGACGAGGCTAAGATTTTGCCGCTACGGTACGGGAAACTCAAGTTGAAGTCTAATATACATGATCCCATTCCAGACTCATCAAGCTTTTGCTGCAGGGCCAGCCCGAGAGCCGTCCTTCCCAATCATCAATTCCTCAACGCCTAGACCATGCCCTGATGATTACTGCTTGAGATATCATTACCTCTTCCTGGCACTACGCGCCTTAGGCTTCGGAGCTGCATTAGCTGAGCCATTCGAAGCGACGCTGCTTGCACGCGATGAGCCCTTCACGGTTTCGAGCTGCTTGTTCTGCAAAAGAGAGTCAGTGATGACCGCAAACAACCTCGACGAAGCACGCGTACCTTGGGAGCTGGCCCTTTGGCTTTCTTCTTGCCTGGCAACTCTTCCTCGTCCTCGTCATCCTCTTCTTCTATCACTCTCTTTCCCTTGCCATTACTCATGCGTCCGTCAACTTCGAACTCCCTCGCCACAGTCGTCAGGAGCGTTGTGCATCGTCGACTGATCTCTTGTGCCGTTCTGCTCAACACGAACCAGTCGAACCTGAAGAGTGGACTCTCCCTGATCTCATCTCGAATCCTTTCATAGAGACCTTCGCTGTCAATGCCATGCTTGTGTAATTGCACTAGCAGGAACCGATCTTCCTCTTCTGTGTATACCTTCTTGTTCGTTGTGCTGACCGAATAGTTGAGCTTCAACTGCTGCATGGGCACCTTGTACATGTTCATCTTCTTGCGCAGCAGCTTCTTTTGCAGCTCCACTTTCATCATCTTTTCTTCACCTTCCTCGATATTGTTGATGTATTTCTCGTGGTTCTGAATCTCCCGGTGACGCTTCCAGAACACTTGCGCGTACTCCTTGACCTGTTCAGCATCTTTGGCATCGACCTCGATCGCGATGCCCTCATAATTGCCACGACCATACTTGGCGCAACCATTAATGAACTGCTGGAAATCACGACGATTCCAATCTCCGAAACCTTCTTCGGAGAGCGTGACCTTCTCCTCCTGTTCCTGTTCTGTCAATGGTTCGCCATTGTCGATTTCTTGTTGTTCCAATTCCTGCTCGGCCTCACGCTCTTTCAAGTCATCTGCAGTGCCTTCAGAGAGAGGAGCTTTGATGTTGTTCAGTTTGCGGAAATGAGCCGTCTCCTTATCCTGGAGCTCTGTCAGACGAGGTGAGAAGAATTGATAATCATGGACGGTAATTTGCTTCGGTGCTCGTGGAACCTTTGGCTTGGTGTCGACCGGTCGGCCACCTGTGGTAGATAGAGCATCGCGATAGTACTTGTCGACCGAGTAGATCTGTTCCTTACGTTCTCTCTTTGCGGGCTGCATCATTGACATAATATTGATCGCTTTGCGATTCTCGAAGTTCTCTCCATTCCACTCATAAGCAGAGTCTGATGTGAACTTTTGCAAATCATCGATACCCAGTGTTTCGTACTTCGCATTCAGCTTGGCTGTTCGTTCTTCTCCAGCTGCAAGAACAGCTTCAAAGTCATCTTCTCCAGCCATTCCCAAATTACCTGCGGGATTCTGGAACAGTGTCTCGGCACCGTGCTGAATCATGTTCAACAGTTCATCCTTGGAAGCTGCAGCCTTGGCTGCCTGTTGAGAGCGACCTTGCTGGATGACAAGCTGATCAAGTCGCAACTTTTGCGCAGCGCGCTCGAGGACCTTCTCCTCGACAGCATTCTCGGTGACAAAACGGAAGACGTAGACCTGCTTTTTCTGGCCGATACGGTGAGCTCTGTCCATTGCCTGGAGATCTGCCTGCGGGTTCCAGTCACTGTCGAATAAGACGACAACATCAGCACTTGTCAAGTTAATACCGAGACCACCGGCTCTTGTTGTCAGCAGGAATAGGAATTTCTCGGATCCTTCTTTATTGTATTCATCGATTCCTGCGATACGATCTTCGTGTGCTGTAGACCCGTCGATGCGGCAGTATTGGTATCCTCTCATTACGGAGTAATCTTCCAAGATGTCAAGTACCCTGCTCATTTGCGAAAAGATCAGTACTCGACTACCCTTTGCGTGCATTCTCTTCAAGAGCTTGTCTAGCATGACCATCTTTGCGGCATTGTCAACGAGATGCTCATCCGTAGTGTACGGCGGCCCTGGCTCAGCACCATCGAAGAGATATGGATGGTTGCAGCACTTTCTCAATTGCATGACAATGTTGAGAAGTCTGGTCTTCGATTCCCGCTTGCCACCAGCACCTTGGACAGCGTCAATATCCTTTGTGAGAATCTTCTGGTACCATTTGACCTGCATCTCAGACATGCCGACATAGAGATTGATTTCTTTCTTCGGGAGAAGGCTCTTCTCAACATCGGCCTTGACTCTTCGGAGCAGGAAAGGGCGAAGTAGTCTGTGTAATTGCTGCACGACCGTGTCTTGGTCTTCTGATTGGGTTGAGAACCAATTGTCGAACGCTTCCGAATCACCGAATACATCTGGGAGGATAAAGTTGAGCAAGGACCACAACTCATGGAGGTTGTTTTGAAGCGGTGTGCCTGTGATGAGGAGTCGGTTGCGTGACGAAAATGTCCGGATGACCTGCGCCAACGATGACTCTTCGTTCTTGATTCGGTGAGCTTCATCAATTATGATATACTGCCAAGCAAACTTGCGAAGGTGTGTCTTTTCGATGAGTACCATCTCGTAACTCGTGATGAGCACATCAAAGTTCTCGTCGGCAACACGATCTTTGATGAGCTGATTCCGCTCCTCTTTGCTGCCTTGCAAGACGAGGGCGTCAATCCCTGGAATCCATCTGCCAAATTCTCGCTTCCAGTTGTCGAGTGTTGACTTGGGTACTAAAACAAGATGAGGACCTTTTGTGCCTTTGACATGTCGTAAGTAGCCAATGAAAGAGATGGTTTGCAACGTCTTGCCCAAGCCCATCTCATCGGCCAGAATGCCAGAGATACCATTTTCGTGTAGAGAGATCAACCAATTCAGTCCTGCAACCTGATAGTCACGCATCTGACCCTGGACATACTGTGGAGATTCTCTGAACAGCGTATGCCCTGCACCCTCCTGCTTGCCTTCTTTCAATAGCTCAGCGTCTTCCTCTTGCTCTGTTCGTCTCCGTCGTTCTCCTGCTGCACCTCCCTTGCGCTTGTGATCTTTCTTGTTCCTAGTGTCCGCTGCACTATCTTGTCTGTCGATTTCGGCTAGAACTTCATGCACTTGTGGGTTCGAACTCGCGCCGATGAAATGACGGAAGAGGTCGGTAAGTCCTAACAGGTGACGGAATCTTTTGATGGTATCATTCTCCTGGTCAACGTTAGTACTTGGTCTGCTGATATAGAGCTGGCTTAGCTAGCCTTTGACTCGTCCAAGGTCTCATGTTTCTTGCCGAACATCTTCTTGCGAAGTTGACTCGCATCTGCACGTCGCTTTTGACCCTCCCCATGTGCATCTCCAATGACACTGCTAGATCTTGTGTTGTCTTCTGAGTCCGTGTAGCCCGGAGTGTCGAGCATGGATAAATCACGATCCGGTGATGAGCTGAGACCCTCCATGATGTGCGCGTGTGAGCTGTCGGCCAGTACTGGCTCTCAATGTGCAATTTCAACCGAAGAGCGTAGTAGTGTAAGGTCCGGACCCTTCAAACGACCGCGCTGTGATGCAAGGTGACAGGCTCTCCCAGGCTCGTCACATGGGACGAAGTGTGCTGTCTTGGTTGGGTTCTCGGAAGTGATGTCGCTACTCTTGCCCAAGTCTTACGCTCGTCAACGGTGCTGAGTGTTCCTCAATTCCATACACGCATTCGCGCTCGACGCGAGACAATCCGGCGGATCTTCGGATGTGAAGTTGAGCTTGTGCTCGTGCCATCATCCATCGTCTGTGCTTTCCTTTTCGTCTAGATTCTTCTCCTTCAGCTACGAACATACCTCTCCCTGCGACGACTGCAACACCTCCGGCATCAATTGTTCTGGAGTCTTTAATCACCTGGAGATGTCTTCCGAGGCGGCAAAGGGCATTAACGAAGCTGCAAACCGTGCTGGCGCAGCAGTTTCAAGTGCAAGCTCTAACATTACACAATCTACAGCAGGAACTTGGGACAGGTTTTCTCAATGGGTCTCTGACAATAAGGCCGTTGCCTACACCATTGCCGGTGTTACGTTAGTGGCTACTGGCGGAGCTGTATACTTTTACACTGCTGGCGGTGGTGCTGCTCCCAAGCCAAAAGATTCTGGGGTGGAAAGAATAAGCAAGAAAGAAAGGCGGAAGATCAAGAAAGATTTGGAGGACGAAGCGGCAGCGGCCCAGCAGCAAGCTGCTGCACAAGGTAAGCGGGAAAGGATACCCAGCGATGGGTTACTAGTTACTCATTATATACGTTACAGAGACGAAACCTCCTGCAGCCACTGTGCAGAGTGAAGAAGAGGTACCGAGTGTCTCAGAGTCGACTGTCGGGGCCTTGTCAGACGAAGTAAGCGCCCGCCTGCTTGCCAACGCTGCATGAGTGCTAATAAGCCGACAGGAACGAAGAGACTATGCGGCGAAACTGAAGGCTGCCGGCAACAAGGCGTATGGTGCAAAGGAGTATGAGCGCGCAATCGATCTGTACAGCAGGGCAATCCTCTGCAAGCCCGATCCAGTATTCTACTCGAATCGTGCCGCGTGTTACGGCTCACAATCCAAGTGGGAGCAGGTCATCGCTGACACGACTGCTGCCTTGGCGCAGGACCCGGAATACGTTAAGGCCCTGAACAGACGCGCAAACGCGTACGAGCAATCAGAGAAGTACAGCGAAGCTCTGCTGGACTATACCGCCAGTTGTATCATCGACTCGTTCCGGAACGACCAAAGTGCTCAGAGTGTGGAACGGCTCTTGAAAAAAGTTGCAGAGGAGAAGGCGAAGACGATTCTTGCTAACAAGGAGAAGAAACTGCCTAGCTCGATGTTCGTTACAAACTACCTTCAAAGTTTCCGCATTAAGGCAAGACCTGCTGGACTAGAGGACTCTGCAGATCTTAGCAACGAGAGTGGTAGTGGTCAGATGCGCAAGGGCTTGTTGGCAATGGAGAAGAAGAGCGGAGAGGGCTATGAAGAGGCGTCCGAAGCTTTCAACCAAGCTCTTGAGCTCGACAACTTAGGCGACAATGAAGCATTTGCATACAACCTTCGTGGCACGTTCCGCTACCTCAAGGGCGAGAACGAGGCAGCTCTGGAAGACCTGTCGAAGAGTGTTGTATTAAACCCGGCATTGACACAAAGCTACATCAAGAGGGCCAGTATGCATCTCGAGCAAGGCAACAAGGACGGTGCTGCCAGTGACTTTGAGAAGGCAATCGAGCAGAACAAGGATGACCCAGACATCTACTATCATCGTGCTCAACTTCACTTCATTCTTGGCGAGTTCGCAGATGCTGCAAAGGACTACCAGAAATCAATTGACCTAGACAAAGACTTCATCTTCTCCCACATCCAACTAGGAGTCACGCAGTACAAGATGGGCTCGATCGCATCCTCAATGGCTACATTCAGACGGTGCAGGAAGAACTTCCAAGAAGTGCCAGACGTCTTCAACTACTACGGCGAACTACTTCTTGACCAGCAGAAATACCAGGAGGCAATTGAGCAGTTTGATCAAGCTATCACGATTGAGAAGAAGACGAAGCCGCACAGTATCAACGTGCTGCCATTGATCAACAAAGCACTCGCCGTGTTCCAATGGAAGCAAGACTTCACTGATGCAGAGAACCTGTGTCATGAAGCGCTCAAGAGTATGGTTTCAATTCCTTGGTGATAGCAACCACTAACGAGACCACAGTTGACCCCGAGTGCGACATTGCTGTGGCCACGATGGCACAGCTGTTGTTGCAACAAGGCAAGGTTACCGACGCACTCAAGTATTTTGAACAGGCTGCAGAGTTGTCGAGAACCGAGGGTGAGGTGGTCAACGCTTTGTCGTATGCTGAGGCTACAAGAACACAGCTTGAGGTTAGTTTATTGCCGGACTGTTTCACTTTTGGCGCACGACTAATGCGTAATAGGTGCAAGAGAAGTACCCTCAACTTGCGAGCAGATTACAAGGCGCAGGAGGTGGCGGATTCGGAGGTCCGGGTGGCATGAGATGAAGACAGCATAGCCAAGTAGAGTATCATACTGGAGTTTTGACGAGAACAAGAAATGGTCATCGGTGGTGTTAGCAAAACCCTAATGTATAGTACAGATCTCCGCTTCGTGGTCAAGAAGGAAGCGTTTCAAAGAGAAGTTTGATTCTGTAATTCATTGTCTACTAAGTGGCCTCTATTGCTTGCTGCTCAAGATGTTTGATGACTGTTCTTCCACCGCTGCCGAGTCATGCTCGAAAGCTCGATCGCCAGTATCTGTGGAGCTTCAGGTAGCAAACTTGAGGGACGATCTCTCGCCGGAGTAACCAGTAATGAAACCAGCAGAGGTATGCTATGCAAGCACCCAAGTGTGCAGCCCGACAGATTAGAACCTGGACTGTGAGTCTCAGACGCATCGTCACAATCAGCAGAGGAACAGAGGCGTTCAGCAATTGCCAGCTCTCACGGTCAAGTCTCACAAACGATAAGCTACCCCGCCGGAACCTCCTCCGCGCTCTTTGAGTCCAGCCATCGACCGCTCCTGTTCAACTTACTTCTACACACATCCTTCTGTTCATACTTACCATCACACGTATCTGCAAAGTGAAGTGAAGGACTACGACTGCTGAGGCTGCTGACACAGAAGCTCTCATCTTCAGCTTCCATCACCTCTGTACCGCAAATCTCCTGTAGGTTCTTCGACATTACCAATGTGAGTCAAGAGCTGACCTCTTCTGGTAGATCTAACCTTCAAGTCACGGAGTACTTTTCTCTGGGACCGGACTGTACTACAATGGCATCAAACAGTAAGTAGTAATGTACTTGAGATCATAAGATGCTGACGAAGCTAGAATCTATGCTCAGGGTGTCTCTGGCACTTGTACCTTCAACTACTCCTCCTGGCTCTCATACAAGACAAGATGACCTCGTTCCAAGGATGCTAGAGTTCACCTCTCCCGAGCAGAGATTCGCTGTGGGGAGATCCTCGAGCAGAAAGAGTCCTACTCCATCTCTTTCCAACGCCTTGTTTCATTCGCGCTCGGTATCACGACAGCATGCCGAACTGTCAGTCGACCCTAGAACCAATGTCAGTCCTCTACAAATACAATATCTATGTGATACTGACATTAGACAGCTTCTCATGGTTGAAGATCTGCGCTCGGTGCACGGTACCTATTTAAACGGAACGAAACTGGCGTCAGGCATTTCACGCTATGTCCGCTCTGGAGATATTCTTCAATTTGGCTTGGACATTCAGCATGAAGAAAGTAAGTCGCTCTGGTACCTGCATGCTGAAGTACATGATCTGACATTCACTAGGAGGTCACTTTGCTCCTCGAACTCTCAAGGTTAGCTATGGATCAGCGCCTCCTGCACTGGTACACACTGTGCCTATCCAAGCTCGCCGTCCTGGCTCGTTCCAGGTTCCAGAAAGCACAACAGATGAAGAAGAAGAAGAAGAAGAAGAAGAAGAAGAAGAAGAAGAAGAAGAAGAAGAGGATAGCGAGGTGGAGGTGCTTGGAAGCACGGGCACATCCTTTGACAACAGCCCATCTAAAGCTTTTGGCGTACACCACGTGGAAGTTGTGTCCAACTCAGAGGATGAGATCCAAGTTCTCAGCATCACCAAGAGGAACCCACCCGGCGTTGCTCTCAAAGATCTGTTCACTGATGACGACGAGGAATGCTCGTCACCGCTTCAGTTTTGCGCACCAGCGACGTCCATTTCTCAGCCTACTATTGAGCATCCGCGCACAAGCACGATGGAGGCACTACCAAGTCAAGATCGCATGAGGATCAGCAACATTCTCTCGGTACCAGCTGAGAATGCTGAGGTCGTCTTCCAAAGTATAACGCAAGGTCCTACTGAGGCAGCAGACATAGTCGATATGGAACCAGGTTCTCCCGCATCTGAGCCTGAGCGTGGGCTGTCTCCAGAATCCGGAGGCGTTTTGCACGAGGAGATTGGTACCACGGCCTCAGAGGTTCACCATACGTCGTCTTCCGTGGAGCTCGAGGACAAAGAGGAATCACTATCGGCCAGGCTTCATACAGAGACTGTCTTCGACCGATTCACCCACTCTGATGTCGAGGAAGTGCAAAAGCCTCACGAAGAAGGTGATACCGCAGATCTCCAAGTGGCTGACTTCGTGCCCCCACGGATCGATGCTATGCTTGAAGATGCTCTGACTGCTCGTCGGACAAGAATCGATGCTATTCTTGGTGATGCTCGGAAGGCCCAGGATTCCGAACACGAGCCTCTCGAACCTGTGTTCGGAAACCCTCCCGACGTGAAAGCATATCTCGCTGAGGTTGAGGACAGCGGCAATGCATTGGCTGCTGAGTCAACCAGTATCAGAAAGAGACAGCGAGACGATACCGTCATTGTCTCCTCCACCGACATCCAGCCACAAGCGGAGCATGTGCATAAGCGCATACGACACAATGCTCCTGTGGCTCGCAAGCATGACAGGAGAGCCGCTGAACCTGCTTCCTGGCAGGCTACAATCAAGCCATTCATGCTCGGCGCACTGGTCGGGGGTATGGGTGTCTTCGGAGGTCTTCTCAGCATGGCGGACATGCAGTAAATGCTGAATGCAATTCGACGATTCCAATGAAGCAACGAGATTGACAGGGATCATAGGGGCATGGGAAGCTGGGCAGGGCGTACGGAGTCAATGAACTGTTATAATACTGGCGAGTAGCTGGTGCGAGGCGTTTGAGTATCAAATGTTGTGTTCTTCTTCCAGATGGAATCAGATAGTGTTCAGGAGCGGACGGCCGGCGTGCCTGAGGTTGTGAGGTATCCACTCAAGTCAGCAGCAGCAGTAGACTCTCTATCGATGGTAGTAATGGCAGACTGACGTTACACAAGACCTACTCATTGCATCCCAAACATTACTAGTGCAGCTGAGTACCAGCCACCCTTGTTTAGCCTGGCAACCTTCAGGTTACACAAGGTTCATCTCTTGGTCCAGCTCTTAATCTTGTTTTGACCCCCGTTAGTCTTTGCTTTCGGGCTCTTCAATAGTGTCTTAACGTGTCTGGTAGGGTCTTTAAGACAATCTCCCTGGGATTTCAAGGCATTGTCATGGTACCAGTCAATGATGTCTTCTCGCAGGAGATGCTCCTTTGCTACATTTTCCAGTATCTCGAACCTGGTGACATTCTTCGTTGTCGTGGGGTGTGCTACTACTTCAATCAAGTCATAAAGACTAGCCGCATCGTCAAGCGAGCCTACTATTTTGTGCCCGTGGCGCCGCTCCAAGATTTTTCAGGTCTGACCAGTGAATTGGAAACTATGAACAACTTTGGTCGCTAAAGCATGAATCCGCTACTCAGAAGAAGATTCCCACAGTTCTTCAAAGTTGCCGAAGACAACATGGACCTCTGGACAAGGTGGGAGAATTCGAAGAGTATCAAGTGGAGACTGGCTCGAGAAGCAGCTGTGCTGGCCGAGGGTTCGTGGCGATGCATGCTAGTCTCACAACCAACGATCATGCGTCTCACTGTTCTCTACATCACCCCAAGTCCTCATCAGCGTGGACTTTATGATTACAAGCACCGAACGCTCGGCTTTACACGCGGTCTAAGAATGGGTCAGCTGTACGGCATTGTGATGGACCATCTCAAGAACCCAGGTACAGACTTTGCACTATTGGTCTAGTGCTTTGGCGGGCGCCAACAAGACTTACGATATATCTATGCTCGCTCAACCCAATGAGAGTGGATCAAATATAGGCCGATTCCACAGCCGCCGCCAATGTATCCACCATTGCAGGAGATTGCGGACTTGACAACTTTGGATCCGGTCAGCATGACTTTGCTGCTTCGTGGTCCTGAGAACCCCAGAACTCCAAAGCGTGCGGATAAAGCTTAGCTCAAAAAATGGTCACTCAGGTTGACACCGCAGCGAAGCAAGGGATGAAGTGACCTGACGTGCCTGAGAACTGCCGTGGGTTACAGTACTCGTTGGCTAGGGATCGAGGTGACGTCGGCTTCTCCATTCAGTACTGGAAAGCTGAGAAAGGTCGCCTTAGCAACATGTTCGACGGGCTGATTCTTCTCGAGCTAGCCAGATCGTGTACGTCGGACAGCGCTTCCAGTCATAGGAGAGAGATTTGGAAACATTCCGGACATAGTAATCGGGAATCCTGCTCACTCAGACCTGCGTGCTAGTACGATAGCAGATAGCACGTTTTGGTTCTACGTAACGTTCTTGTTTCAAATATTTCTCTACCCCCTTGGTCCGAGTAGCTGTGCCTCGGCTGTTTCATGTGAGGCATCATCGTCCGTCATTCCATCTGACAGTGCCTTCAATTTCCTCACGACACTACTCACAATGGATGTCGCACACCTCTTCGATGTTACCGGCAAGGTCGTGCTCGTCACCGGCGGCGCAAAAGGGTGAGCATGGTCACTACCGCTTCCGCATCCGCCCCTCCCACTCATCATCGCCGGCTCATCATCCCAGCTTCTGCTAACCTCAAAACTTTGCCTCCCAGTATTGGGCGCATGATCTCCGAAGGCTACGTCCGCGCCGGCGCGAAAGTATACAT
>Ga0058702_10000677_pt1 | contig 13655 bp, 12 predicted proteins | sample AgamicOrSfe_FD_83781 | JGI IMG/M metagenome (GOLD analysis project Ga0058702, IMG submission 83781) | Agave microbial communities from Guanajuato, Mexico - Or.Sf.e | ecosystem: Host-associated > Plants > Phyllosphere > Phylloplane/Leaf | place: Guanajuato, Mexico | collected 2012-05-30 | reverse complement strand
TCGGGCGCGAAGCCGGGGATGATTGGGTTCATGATCGTTGTTCACGACTAGCAGGTACAAGGGCTATCCACAGAATTCGCTGAAACACGTAAGAGCATGGAAAGGAAGAAGGGACGACCCCGCAGATAAAGTGGTCCTGGTTCATGCTGCGGGATCGAGACGAAGTTCTCAAAGAGGCAGCTGAGACATGCCGCCGGAGTGGCAGTCTCCACTTACTTTCCTGGACATCATGATGGTACGCCTGCTGATCGTACTCAACTGACGATATCATCGAACAGACATGCTTCGCTATTTTCCAGAGACGAGCTTGTCGTGCCAGGCTGAAGAAAGATGATTGGACCACGATGAAGACACATCAACAGTATCACCTCACCTTCCACCCCTCACGACATCAAAAGCCCCCGACGTCTCCTCCCAAGCAGGAAAGTGCTTCCTCAGCATAAGCAACGCCTCCTGCCTCGTTCCAGTCCCAAACGGAAACTTTAGATCCTCCGCCTCCTGCAACACCGTGGCATCGTGGTTCAAAAAAATGTCCCAGAAGAACTCATTGCGGTCATGCACGGCACGATACAACGTCTTGATCTGCTCCGCCAACCTATCCGCGACTTCTGGCGTGATCGAAGAGTGGCGGGCGGCGGTGATGTGGCTAAGGACCCGTATTTCAGCGTCCGTGGCTTGTGGAGATTGAGGTAGACGCAGTAGCTGTCGCGCATCAAGCAACAGCCTGACCTTAATCAACAGCACATCCAGCAAATGTTGCGTACTCCCTTCCCCCAAATCGCCAAAGCACGCCTCCACACTCTCAAACGCATCTGCCCCCCGCGTATCCAAGAACGGCCGGCTGAGATCGTGCAATAACTCACGATTTGCTGCCGAACCTGCTCGTGCCCACCATGCGATGAAGTCGTAGCATTCCTGATCCTGGCCCAACCTCAGTAACACGTCTGGGATTTCTTCGCGAAGGCCGATGGGGTCGGTGCGGCATAGTTGTATGAGGTCCTGGAGGTGCGCGAGGCGCGCTTCTTCGGAGACGCGAGTACTGACGCGTCCTAGGCTATTGACAACCCCCATACGGGCGTTGACATAATCGCGCGTTTCTTCGAGGTCCCAGAAATGACCGTGTCCGTGCCCGGATTCGAAGATGGAGGGATTGCTGGAACGTAAGGCGGCTTTGGCGGAGGAGAACTTGTGTTGAGCAGTCACGATTGCTTGGCAGGTAGAGATGTGGGCGGCGTGGTTTAAGGCTTGGTGGGCATCTGAGCAGTAGGTCTGGACGTGGCAGCCGCTGTTGCAGAGATGTAGGATTGTTGGGAGGGTATTGCAGTGGCCGCAGCGGTTGGAGAGAAATTCGGTGATGTGGAGAGTTGATGGCATCGTAAGCACAGATAGACAGTGGAATAGTAAGGCAGTATGAGGGAGCTATGCTGCGCGCGCTTTTTACGCGTCTCCAGTCAATTATCGCACTATGGGTGCCAAAAGCCCAGACAGGAAGGTCGTGGAGTCGGTGGCAAAAATGCTGTTTCTTGTCGCCTTTTGTTCATATTCGCATCTAGGTACGTAGGTACTCCGAAAGTCTAGAGCAAGGGTCTTGAACACAGCCTCGTTGTCGCATACTCAGACAACTAGACATATTAATACCACCATTGTGACAGCAACGCTGCCTTAGTATTTGTTATTATCATGAATTATCTCACGCTCGCTACGTTATGACAGCTATACCAAAGCGAGAGTCCGCTGTACCTACTGCGGTGAGGTGATTTGACTATAATAAAGTTGCGCTACTGATTCATCACTAGCCACTAGAACTGCACTGCCTGTATGATGACACAGTTCATGCGAAGCATGGTGACCTCGTAGTAGAGTACGTTCCGCAGTCATAACTCGGTGACAGTGAGATGACGATAGGCCTAGTATCATAGCTATCCATGGGCTTGGTGCCAACCCCGATTATGCGTGGTATTGCAAGCCAGACGCAGCGAACCCCAATGGTGTCAGCTGGCTCAAGGACCAGGACCTTCTCCCTTCTACACTCAAGAACCACTCGCCTAGAATATTCGCACGCACGTTCTGCTTCAATTACACTTCAGCATGGTTTGGCAGTAAACTTACGAAAAATCGATTGGAAGACCTAGGAAGGAAACTGCTCGACTGTATCGAGCATTCAATCCTGCAAGTAAGTCTCGGGTATATGTTGTAATTGAGACGACATTGATGTCATGCCCAGAGAGCAGGCAAAGCAGGCAGCGCGAAAAGACCTCTGTTATTCATTTGCCACTCATTTGGTGGTATCGTGCTCGAGCAGGCTGTCGTACAAGCAGCATCCACGTCAAGTCCTCTCGGCTCCGGTCTTCTCGAGGTGATCTGTGGGATCATCTTCTTAGGTACTCCTCATGCAGGATCTGACATGACCAGGTTTGGGCTTATGGTAGCAAATGCTGCGCATGTTTTGGATCTAGGCCAAAGCGAGCTCCTTGCTGATGTGGACCTGGGGTCTTGGAAGGTCTGGGATATGGTAGCATCATTTATACAGACCATCAACAAGATCGGACTCAGTAACGATAAGGAAGTAGTCTGCTTCTTCGAGAATAAACCAACTGATTATACGTCTCGTCTACCTGTGCTCGGTAGGAGCTTGCCCAATCTATTCGGCGGAATGGTGAGCCTTGCGGCTGTAGCTATTTCATGTACCATACTAACCCTAAGCTAGGTAGTAACGAGGGAGTCTGCTGTTCTACAAGGGTTCCACGGCGTACTCCTGGAGTCCGATCATCTGAAACTGAACAAATATAGAGCGTCCTCAGATCCTGGCTATAAATCAATAACGACTAACATGATACGTATAATATGTAACAGTCCGACACTCATCAAAGGCCGCTGCATAGGTAAGAATGCGTATTGAAAAGTCTAGCTAGAAAAAGTGCTGATGCTCCTCTAGATACCAATAAATCTCTATCGTCCCATTTTTTAGTCCCATCCGTGGGTGTAAAGAACTTTATAGGTAGAGATACGGAACTCGAACAGATAACGAGCCATTTCGCAACTCCTCGTATACATGGCCCTCTCATTCTGGTCTTGCATGCTATGGGTGGACAAGGGAAGAGTCAACTAGCGCTCGAATACTGCCGAAGCTCACGACAGAAGAGAGTCTATCGTGCTATATTCTGGATCCAGGCACACGACGAAGGGCTTACAACGAGATCTTTTCACGATGTCGCTGTGGAACTTGGACTGAAGACACCTGGAGACTTGTTAGAGCCAAGACTTCTTCTATCTTTGGTTAAGCAGGCACTTGAAGTGTACGAGGGCAGATGGCTTTTGGTATTTGACAACTACGATCAACCCCAGCAATTCAAGAACATTAAGGACTACTTTCCCGAAGGTAATGCTAGGTGCTTTGTAGTCTGTCCGCTGCTAATGTTATATAGCAACGAATGGCGATATCTTGATCACTTCCAGATTACATGGTCTCGACCGGCTTGGAACACCGATGGAATTGCACAGTCTAGGTGTGGATGAGTGTATAGGAATGCTACTCCGTTGCTATACCCCGACGGAAACACAGGCTTACCTGGATGAAGCAAAGAAGATCGTGGAACGTCTCGGCTGTCTACCTCTTGCCGTTGATCAGGCAGCTTCCTACCTGGCCTTTCGGCAAGACCCAATAACGAAACTCGGGGAATTCTTAGGACGTTACGAGGCACAGCGGGAGAAGGTTTTGAAGCATCTTCCGCACGAGTCATGGGAATATTCAACTATTGATCAAACCAATGGATCTACAGCTTTGAGCGCTATCACGACATGGGAGATGTCGCTCCAACAGCTACAATGGAAGTGTGGCAACGATACCGACTCCGTGATACATCTTCTGAGCTTATGTGCGTTCCTGGCACCTACAACAATCGGCGAGTTCATGTTCCGATGGTATTGGGAAGGTCGTTTCTGGTGGATCGATCGCTGGGGTTCTGATCACAATCGCGCAGGATGGCTACATACCGGAAAGGAGACATCGGTCACGGAACAGACTTTACGATGGTGGCGAGCCTTTCACCCTAATCACTTTGTACAAAGTTTGATTGAGGAAGAACATGATAAGAAGCAGGACTCGTGGCTTCGAAGGACCTTAGCTGGAATCTATCGGTACCTTATCGCGCCAATCTTTCTTCAGACTACTCATACAGACCAAGCGAGTTCCTATACGCAGTATTCTACTGCCTTGACCTGGGATACCGATCACTTCTGGAATACTGTCTCAATACTTGACGGACTCTCCCTTATACGCGATCTGAAGCGGCAAGAAGATGGCGAAGCCCGTTTTTCCTTGCATCCGGTTATACGTGATTGGCTCCAATTGCGTCTGACGGCGAAAGAGTCTTGCGAATTCAAGAAGGAGGCAACTACGCTTATCGCAAGCTGTGCTGACATGTTCAAAGCAACAGGGTCGCCTTATAGACGGATGAGGCTTCTGACTGCTCATATAGACGAGTGCTTAGCGCAAGACCAAAGATTAACAGTATTAGGCAACGCCGACCTCGAGGGGCTGGAATATGATATAATAATACACCGTCTTAGCCGCTTCTACCACGAACAGAGGAGAGTAGAATCAGCTAGGGTCATTCTCCAGGTAGCTCTTGATCCTATCAGGCTTTCCAGGCGAGCTCAAATCGAGTCACAGCTCCAATGGCATGGTGTATCTTATAGCGCGGTGGCGCGCTCCGTACAGGATATGCTTATCTTCGAACTTCACTCTTTGTACGAATCTTCCGGCATGATGTTCGAAGCACGAGAATTATTGCTGGCAAGGGGCGAATTTTACAACCAGCTTGCTACACAGCCTGGAATGCCCATTACATGGAGCATGTTGATGTGCCAAAGTCTTGCGTTACAGGAGAAAGGTCAAACGAAGCCCGCTATAGACCTCGCGAATCAGGCTTCGAAAATGATACGCCAAGCATGCGGCGACTCTGGACCATGGTCAAAGGTCGATATGGCAGCCTCATTCAGCTCGACGGTACGCCAAGAAGATATCGAGCAGGTAGCGATCATACTTCAGAGAGCCTTACATACGGAGGAGTCACAGGACCGATCCGCAGTCGATAAAACGGCTTCGGAGATCGTGAACCTTGCATTGCAATTATCCAGTGGTAAAAGACACGAGGAATCCGAACAATTGCTTCGGCAAGCGCTGACTCACTATGACACACCCGAGCGAGCAAAACATCCTGTAGTTTTAGCTCTGATCCGAATGCTTGCGCTTGAAATGTTTCACCAAGAAAAGTTCGAGAGATCATACGCCATGTATCTTACACTACTAGCTAGACAGGAACCTCTCTATGGTCCGAACCATATCGACGTACTCAGGACCAACTATTGGCTTGGCAGTACGCTTGGGTGCCAGCATGAGTTTGTGCAAGCGAAAATGTACTTGGAGCATGCGGCGAATCTTCAAGCCAAAACACTCGGCCATGAGCACCTCGAAACCCTTGTGACGAAACATCAGCTTGCTCTAGTTCTCTACGGTATGAAGCAGTATGCCCAATCGGAAGTACTATGTCGCGACCTCTTGAGAGCTCAAGGGACTCATGGTGAACTTGATTTCATTGACACTGCTGGATGCATTGCACGCCTACAGCGCGCAATCGTTTTCCAAGGCAATGAGCTGTACGAAGCCGGTGATTACCTAAAAGCCCGGGAGGCATGGCAACGAGGTTTAAACGTGGCGCGGGAGCATAAAGAAGATGATCTTGAGCTGATTTGTATGAATATGATTGCATGTTGCTCTATTCTGTCGGGACTTGATGCCGAGGCGGAACCTATCTGTAGGGCTCTTCTTGAGCGGCGTAAGTCTGACCCGACCTCAGACCATGAGGAGATTATCTCTCTGTCGCATCTTCTAGGCAATTCACTCTCCGGCCAGGGCAAGTTTGACGATGCCGTTTCAGTGTTCTCGGAAATCGAGCAGCAACAGCAAGAAAGTATGCCGGGGACTAACAGTCTGATGTATACACGACTTGAGTATGCTCGGTGTCTTTATTTGGGAGCGAGGTATCCCGAAGCAGAGAGCATGGTGCGAACAGTATTGAAAATGGACAATTCCGCTTTCGTAAAAGATGATAGCCAGAACCAGGAGCAAGATGCGGCAATATTGCTTATGACTTTGATGCTACAAAAAATCAGCGCCGTTATGTCTGAAAAGACCTATACTGTGGCCGAGACCAGATGTCGGGAAGCGATAGACATCGCGAGATCCCATGGGATTGAAGAACATGTCATTTCGAAGCTTGTGAAGGTTATGCTAGCTAATTGTCTCATCGAGCAGGATCAGCTAGTCGAGCCGGAACTGATTCTCTCTACTACCTTAGACACATCGCTAGTAGACCCCGATGGGAACCACGCAGTCATTATCTCTACCATGATAACATTGGGGCTACTACACACTAAGCAAAAGGCTTGGGGCGCGGCAAAGGACGTCCTTGTCAAAGCGTTGTCTAGCCTGTCAAACTGTAAGGACGAGAACGCGACGGGATTGACAGTCCAAGCAAAGTTCCTGCTTGGAAAGACATACAACGAGCTTCGATCACGTCAGGACGCCGAGTCGCTTTTTTACCAGGTCTTAGAATACGAAGACGACGTGTTAACTCGTGCAGACATAGATCGAGATGGGGTAGTTGGGTTGTTGAGCTCGTCGCAGTCCTACAGGAGCGGATAACCGTTTCTATCGGGCCGATTTCGATTGCGGAGGTGGCGATATTGACAAAAGGGTCTACAAACATGAAACCGCTCTTCGACAATCTATATTTCACAACTATTGAAACTCGAGGGACCTATACCTCTTAGAAACGACAGACAGTGGGCGACGCTGAACAATGTCTTTGATGGAATGAAGTCCTCGACGTGGTGATCAGGCCCTCTCAGAATCGTGCATGAAGGAAAAGTGAGATTGCCTTCATTGAAACGAGAGTTGCACACTCAAATCGTACCTCGATATGATGACAAGCTTCAGACGATGAACGCCTTCGCTTTCGATGCGATACCATAACGTGTGACCACCGGATCTCAGCAGAAGCATCACAAGGCTGTCCGCCGAACCCAAGTGAGATGAGGGGCATGGGATGTGAAACACGATCTCTCACTTCTTCACTTCTTGCTGGATCGTTCGACCGGCACCCCTCACTTGGACGCCGGTCAGCTGGTCTGACTCATGTGACATCTGAGCACACCGTCTGGCTCCTCTCCCTCGTCTTCTTTCTCTTCCTCTCCTTCGTCAAGCTCGAGCAAACACACGATTGTTATGCCAAAGTTGCAATCTCTGCGTTGCTGTTTCTGCTACTCTGATTCGATTGAAGATACTCCAGGTCAGTGCCTCACACACTCGCTCTAAATCTCATTCTCACCAATGTAAGCGCTATACGACCAGATCCAATACTACGACAATCTTTCTCGACAACCTCTTTCTGCTCCATCAAGCTGTCAACCAATGGCTCCTTACCTCCGCAGCCAAGCTCGCAGCGCAGCTTTTGGTCCATCGGTCGCAGCTCTCAGACCAGCGTCTGGTGAGCGTGTTCAGGCTCTTCAGGCAGTCTTCGAAGAGGCAGTCCCCGCTCGCAAGACTTCTTCAAAGTCCAACCGCAGTGCTCAGCAGCACACTTCTGCATCAGCTGAAGCTCATGAAGGTGGCCTGATCAATGTGGACTCTCGAATCGTGAGCTCCTCCAACTCCACCAACATGGTCGGCGAGCACACCCTTGATCATCCCAAGGAGATGTATGGCCAGATCCTTGTGGACATGAGCAAAGTGAATGAGGACAATACCGAAGCAGCGAGTAAGTGCTACAATGACAAGATACAAGACTCAGCTGCCGTCCCCTGCAGCCACTTTCCAAGAACCTGTCATCCCCGAACCAACCACCTGGCTCTCGATTCCTAATGAGCTCAAAGACATGGTCATCGAGCAGTACATCTTGGCCATCATCGCCGACAAATCCACTCGGCCAAAGGACAAAGGCTGTGGCTCATTGAACCCACCCCAACTTCCACTTGCATCCGGGCGAGTTTGCCACCTGGGCCAAACAAGAGAACTACAAGCTCGGCGTACTGCGCGCGTCGATGGACCTCAGAAACGCTGCGAAACGCATCATTGACAACCTCGCTGCTGAGAAGAAGAATGAGTTCAGGGAGATTCAGAGACCGTGGGCTTGTGGTAATCCAAGCTGTCGCCGCTACTGGACTGATGCAGCGTTCGAGAAGTCGCGACTCTTGAGCCTACGGGCATTCTGCCACGGAAAGAAAGCCTGGAAGGGCTGGGCTGAGGGCACGGAGTAAGTCGCTGGCAGAAGAGCTCGGTTGATGGAGGATGTTTGAGCTGAGCCACGATCGGCGGTTGTGGTGATGCTGTGGCTGCTGATGCATGATCTTGTGTGTATTCGCGCAGTCCACCGAGTGTGCGAAATGGCACGAAGTTTACGGTCTTGAGGACAGGATGGCGATTGACGATATGTGCTGTTCAATGTACGGCAGCTGTGACGCTCAAGTTTCAGGAGTCCAGATGATCACAAGAGAGTGATTCTCATGTAGACAGCCATCAAGACTTGCTATATCTTCATTGTGTTGTATGCCCTCACACGACATTGTACTCGAGTACAAGTTCAGACAGAACCTTCACACTCCCAGTTTGCCTTGCAAGGATATGGTGACAGACAATCCATTTGGTGGCGACAATACCCTGCTCACGTGGCCCGTTCATTCTCATTTGAGTTCCTGCAGCCAAGATAAGACAACTGCAACATCCTCACACGACCGCTCTCAATCGCAGTACCCGCGCAACAGCACCCTTTCAGAGGCGGAAGCGAGCACCGGTCATGACACTCCTGACGGCTCGATATCCCAAGCCAGCAAGTTGCTATTGGCCATGAAAATCTCCTCATTGACTCGCGCCGCCTTATCTCCACGCCACCAATCGAGCTTGAACACATACGGAAGGAGCACCAACACACCCATGCCACCATGCTCGAGCTTATCATGCTAGCTCGCACCATTTGCATTGATGAGATAGACAAAGCTAGTTGAGGTGAGGGGTAATGTGAATGACGATGGCAGAAGCGGGGTGTATATCACCATGATATGCCCCTCGTGAAGCCCTTCTCTCTTCCGGCACTCTCTTCATCAAAATCAGTGCATCATCATGCTTCTTCAGCTTTGCCTCGTTGCGAGCGCTTTTACAGGTGGTGCCCTTGCTCAAGGTTTACCACAACGAAGAGTGTTTAGTATCGGCAACTCGCTGAAGCTGCCACCATGGGGAAAGCAAGGAGATCATTGGGGTCCGCCGACGTGGAATTCGCCTAAGTATAACTATACTGGTGGTGTACGTTGTCTCCATTTTCTTTTGTTGTGACAGCACTCTTCCCCGGTGGAGCATCGTGATGAGACTGATCTTGTCACTGCCGTTCTTCCTGTGTCGTCTGCTCTTGTTTCCAGTCTAGTTCTTTGATGGCATTTCCGCGAAGCATCCCAACCACGTTGGAAGGCACAATTTCAGAGTCACTCCAGACGTCCAGTGCTGCCAATCGATGTATAGCTTCACATACTCACTCTTCCCCAACACCCTCCATACATGGCAGAATACTTGACCGCATCCCTTGATGCACTGACACTGCATAGGTACCTCAAATGGGCAATTCGACCTTTCAGCAACTGATCGATCACAACAACCCCGAACTCGGCACTTTTTCGCAGTTTTACTACTACAACGATGAGTTCTACGCTGGTCCTGGTTCACCTGTTGTACTCTTCACACCTGGAGAAGTGGCTGTCACTGGATACGAAGGATATGCCACGAACAGGACCCTGACTGGTGTGTTCGCGCAGGTAAGTCCCACGGCACTCCCCCATCCCTTTCATAGCTAAATCTAAGAACTGTGCTAACAATACGCAGAACATTGGAGCCGCCGTGATCGTTCTTGAACATCGGTACTGGGGAATGTCTTCGCCCTTCGCGGAGCTCACCACGGAGAATATGCAGTACTTGACCTTGGAGAACTCGATCGCAGATCTGACCAACTTTGGTGAGTGCAGATGTCCTTGTCAGCTATCCAGAGCGGGACTGAAATCTCTACGGCAGTCTGGCTAGACTAACAACACCTCAGCTCGTAACGCGCAACTGCCTTTCGACAAATTCCACACCTCAGCTGCGCCGCATGCACCTTGGCTTCTGTCAGGTGGAAGTTACTCTGGAGCACTCACCGCATGGACAGCAAGCACAGCCCCAGGCACATTCTGGGCATACACAGCAACCAGCGCCGTCGTCGAGACAATCTACAACTTCTGGGAGTACTTCGAGCCAATCAAGCAAGGCCTGCCCCAGAACTGCAGCACGGACATTGAGGCCGTCATCAACCACGTCGACAACATCCTAGAAAACGGTACTGCCAAGGCAATCGCCGAACTCAAGGACATGTTTGGTCTCGGCGGCGTCAAGCACAACGACGACTTTGCGTCCGCACTCGAGAACGGACCGTGGTTGTGGCAAGATCTGCAGTTCTATGGTGGCGACTACATCTATCAGTTTTGTGACGACGTGGAGGGTGTCGTGAAGAACAGCACTGCAGCTCTTCCTGGTCCTGGTGGCGTGGGTGTTGAGAAGGCTCTTGCTGGATATGCAAACTGGTTCAACACGACCTATCTACCTGGCGCCTGTGCAGGATATGGCTATACTGACTTCCAGGGCACGTACAATGTGGAGTGCTTCAACACCTACAATGTATCGAGCCCGATCTATACGGATATCTCTGTCGGCAATCCTGTGGATCGCCAGTGGGAGTGGTTCCTTTGTGGTAAGTGAGCTCTTTGCTTAGTACAGCACTCTCCCAAGCCATCCTTGGTCATCACCATGCCTACTTTGCCTGTATCTCGCACTGAACTCAAGCTGACCTCGATATCAACAGGAAACGGCTTCGGTTTCTGGCAAGACGGCGCGCCTGCCGGTACACCCACGCTCGTGTCCCGCCTTGTGACCGCACAGTACTGGCAGCGCCAATGCGCGCTCTACTTCCCACCCGAAAACGGCTACACTTACAAGTCTGCCGGAAATACGGCGGCCACTGTGAACGCGTACACTGATGGCTGGGACATGACACAAGTGAAGTCCCTCCCCCGTCTGCTCTTCGTCAACGGCCAGCTCGACCCCTGGCGCGATGCCACCGTCAGCAGTGACTTCCGTCCTGGCGGCCCACTGCAGAGTACGGCGGAGAACCCGGTGTTTAACATTCCTGACGGCGTCCACTGCTCGGATCTGATTATTGAGAATGGCGTCGTCAACGCGGGTGTCCAGGCGGTCATTGATGCGGAGGTCAAGCAGGTGGTGGCGTGGATCAACGAGTTCCCGAAGCAGGGAGGTGGATGGCCTTGGTGATGAGAACGCACGATCGAGACGAATACGGTACTCTCCAGGTATCCTTCGGGTCATTGAAATGATGGACTCTTCGCTGCAGATTGATGAGATGAGAGTTGACAGCCGTGGTGAAGAGCCGCTTGACTCTCACAGAAAGCATTCCATACAGGTCTTCAGGTGCTTGCGCCGGAAAATTTTCGTCTCGAATAGCTAATATGGAGGTGTGACGCTTGACATAACATGAGTAGACGACAGCTCAAGCTAATAACGACACTAATAAAATTCATAAAGGCTTGCGAATGTACAGTAAATGCTTACCACTTCGAGCAGGCCGACAGGGTATGTCCACGGTTGGTGCTAGGTTGTCTGTATGGGCTCAAGCCTAATCAGGAAGGTTCTTGCTGAAAGCACGCAATTTTACCACCAAGTTCCTGAGGAGCACGCGCCTCCAGAGACGGCTGTTATCGCTTCTGCGTTCGGCATCGGCATGACTGTCTTTCCGCTTACTCTCTGTCCTCTCTATAGGTGTTGCAGCATATAGCTAGGATAGCTTGCAAGACAGCCAAACCTGCATCTTTCACCATTGACACCAGTATAACAATTTCACGTCGACAATGACCGAACCACACACGGGCATTCACGCTCCCGGCGAAGCAGAGATGATGGACGAGACGATCCCATTACTCCCACGCGTCGAAGCTGTCTCTCCGCTGATCTCTGGCATGTCTAGAGAAAAAATCTTCGTCCTGTTAACGACTATCACCATCCTCGTCGAGCTTGCAATGCTAGGTGTCTCGCCGCAGACTCAGGTACGTGCTGCCAAAATCTCTATACCTAGACTTTGGCCATGCACGCGCAGCTAATAGCAACAACTAGATCTTCGAGGATATCATATGTCGCAACTACTACGCAGGCCTAAGTGATCAGCCAGACAGGCTACTCAACCTCGCAGCAGAATACGACTGCAAAATCGATCCCGTGCAGAACGAACTCGCATTCGTAGGTCACACTCATGTATCCAATATATTTACCAGCGCAACTCACACGCCCCGTCCAGCTCACCGGCTGGGCCGACTCCTTCTCCACCCTCCCCGCCCTCCTCCTCATGATCCCCTACGGCGCCCTCGCCGACCGCATTGGCAAGAAACCAGTCTTCATCCTCACCCTGCTCGGCCTCTTCCTCACCGAAGCCTTCACCCGCCTCGTCTGTTTCTTTCCCACCATCTTGCCCCTCCGGCTCATCTGGGCATCATCGCTATTTCTATGCCTGGGCGGCGGATCTCTTTCCCCGCTATTCTATGCTATGCTGGCTGAACTGTTTGCGCCAGAGGAGCGCGCAAATGCGTTTTTTAGAGTTAGCGGACTTAGTTTGATGGTGGATATGGCGGCGGGGCCGGTGAGTGCGGCGTTGATGTTGAGGGATCCGTGGATTCCGTTGTGAGTCGCGTGTTGTTTGAATTCTAGCTCCGCTCTTGGCTGATAACTTCCCCTACAGCCTCATTCCACTACCGCTTTACATCATTGCGATCACAGTGGCCCTTTTCGTGCCAGAGATCCGATCGGTGAAGAGCGTGCCATCGACGCCGCAGCCGATCCCTGCCTCTGCTACAGAGTCTTCGCTTCTGGAGCGAACACGAACGCGCCTCGCCTCGCTGCCAGGCTTCGTCCGCAAGAACATCGCAGTGATCACGCTCCTACTCGTCTTCCCCATCGTTCTCTTCCCAAACCACGGCTTTGCCCTCCTCTACATCTCCAAGAAATTCGACACATCCCTCGCCAATGTTCGTCTCTCTTTCCTCCCCTTGCCTTCCCCTCCCTCCTCTTCCCGCGCAACCAAACCTCCACCCCACCCTCCAAGGCACAAGAACGAGTTAAGTAGCTAACACAACCTCTCGACCACCAGGCCACATTCCTCCTCTCAGTCCGCACCATCATGAAATTCATAATAATGTTCTTCCTCATTCCCCTCATCAACGACATCCTTTCCCGCCGTTTCCACCTCTCCGCCCTCCTCCTCGATCTACGCGTCGCTCAGTTCAGCGTTGTCATCTTGACAACAGGCACTTTGGCATTCGCGCTCGCCCCCTCCATCCCCATCATCGCACTCGCGCTCATCCTTTCGGCCGCAGCGTGCGCCCTTCCCAGTGGATTGAGGTGCGTGGTCATGCATCTGACGCCGCCGGGGAGTCTGGGCATGATATCGACGAGTTTGGCGTGGGTGAGCAATGTGGGCGGGTTTTTTATGGGACCTTTCTTTGCGGCGAGTTGGAGG
>Ga0058702_10000672_pt1 | contig 13693 bp, 14 predicted proteins | sample AgamicOrSfe_FD_83781 | JGI IMG/M metagenome (GOLD analysis project Ga0058702, IMG submission 83781) | Agave microbial communities from Guanajuato, Mexico - Or.Sf.e | ecosystem: Host-associated > Plants > Phyllosphere > Phylloplane/Leaf | place: Guanajuato, Mexico | collected 2012-05-30 | reverse complement strand
TCTTCTTCTTCTTCTTCTTCTTCTTCTTCTTCTTCTTCTTCTTCTTCTTCTTCTTCTTCTTCTTCTTCTTCTTCTTCTTCGTCGTCGTCGTTGGTTTCGTCTTGGTCTGGGAAGGCTTGTTGTTCGTGTCTCGGTCCTGATATCTGGCCGTTCGTGGTGTCGAACGTGTCGAGTGTTGGGGTGCGAGGCTCTCTTGCGTCCTTTCTGCGCCGCGGCAACGCTTGCGATATGCGTGCCATTTGTGATCTTGTTTTGTTGTGGGCTTCTCGGAGGCAAATATGTAGGGTCGGTCCTGAGACGCGTAGACTGAGACCTGTATCGATGCGGACTGTATCGATGCGGAGTCGAGAATCTCAGGTCGAGTCCTGTTGTTGCTCCTGATGCTTCGTGGTGGAGTTTGTGTATCTTGTTAGTAAGATTGTGTCCAGGTAGGGACAGTGGCAGGATTAGGAGGCAGGTGAGCTAAGGAGCACTTATAGCTTGCAATATCAACGCAAGGATGGGGAGAGGAGGTTCGTCAGGAATGCAAAGTGACCATGGCGATCAACAACAACATTCAGATGACGTCTTGGTCAACTTTTGTTACGGATACAAGTCCGGTGTGGCTTGCTTTCCAGCCTTGGACTTGCATTATTATGCGAGGCTTTTATACCAGTCAATGAGTGATCGAAGAAGATACTGTGATACTACTAGGCATTGTATTGTGACTTGTCAAGTTGATCTATGAATGTTTCTCGTTTCTCAGGACTCGCCAGCCATCCCACTCCCGGCCAAGCACCTTTCGTTAATGTAGAATATGCTCTTTGTCTTCAACCTTTGCATGCCCTCAATCAATGCTCACAACAAGAACTCCTCGCTCCTCACATCGTCTCTTCCTCCTCCTTCAATATCAACTCCAATGCCCCGTCTTTTCCATTCCCATTCGTCCATGATAACCATAATGTATTCCGTCCCGAAAGATTCTCCAAATTAATTGCTGCCGCTACTCGGAGAGAGACTCCAAGTCTAATGTATACTCGTTAAGAGGTAGGTGGTGTGGGGATTGTTCGACAATCTGTTATGCCATCGTCGTAATGCTGAAAACCCGAAGAACGCCGCCCGCTTAAACAAACGCAACAGAAGAAAGTGATCGCTGGAAAAACAGAGAAAAATAAAATAAAATAGCATGTCCGTTGCAATGCTGACCGGTCCAGACACAGTCCCTGATGTGATGTATAAAACAGCATTCCATGGTCTTGAAGACCTAACTTCCCTATGCTTCGAAGCTCCTGCAATGGTTAGTATGCTGAGGATAAGATATCCGTCGATGTGGAAGATGTTTCATGACGAGAGACGAGGAAGACAGTAATCTGTCGATGTGAAGATTATGGTCGAGATGCAAGACTTTTGTGGCGAGTAATGGAGAGTGGAAATAGTCGTTAGGCTGCCAACAAGGCTGAATCAATCAGCCTTGAATAGCAGTTGGTGTTTGTGCCTCGAAACGAGACTCTGTGTATGGATACACAAAAGGCGACGGCACATAAGCAGCTGGTGCGCTGGTCGCGGGAGATCCAGTACGAACTGGACTCAAGCTGGGCGAACGTTTCGGCTGGCTTTTTGCAATCTCAACACCGCCGTCTCCATTAGCGGCAGGGGCAGAAAGTTGGAAGCTGCTATATCGCTCGTCGTTGTTCTTGACAGGTGGCGATGTGGGGGAGACTTCCTCGTCGAGAGCGCCATCCGTGTCAGGTCGAGCCCGAGAAGCAGATGCCGGTGGACTGGGTTTGCCATCCTTTCCAGTGGTACCGAACTGCGATAGGCATTAGTTGTTGTGTGTCGGAGTTGATAGCGACGCCGGTAGACCTACGAAGCAGTACTTTGAGACAAACTCCTGGTATGCCCGTGAGTCGAGAGTCTTGTTCTGTGCCAGCAACGTCGCAGGTTGGGGAGATCCAACGCCATTAGCTTGCGTAGGAGATCCCGTGAAAAATGCAGGGTTGACATTCGATTTGTGTTGAACACTGCCGGACTTGTTCTTGATGCCACTGCGATCACCCAAAGCGGCTTGCGCGTTGGACAGTGCTGCAGATAGAGAAGCACCGAAATCATAACGACTTCCAAATTGCTGGCTCGAGTTGTTGTGTTTGCGAATGGTCGGCGGTGGTGTGTCTGGCATCATCCTGTCACGAGAGTTCTTGAACCTGAGCTGAGACGTTTCCAATGAGGTTGCAAAGTCTTCATCAAATGCTGGTGTCGAGCGTGATCGTGGCAGAGCAGGGGCGCCAGCCTTGCTGCTTTGTGGCAGAGCCCTAGCTTGACGGGGCTCTTCTGGAGCAGGCTTCGTCTTCTTAATAAAGTCAACTTGATAATTCTGGCCGTCGTTGTTGTCCCAGTATTGTTGACCGTTCACATCGTAGCGGAGGCACAGCAGTAACGTTCTCGTCTCAAGGTTGGCTTGGTCGGAGAGCTTGATTGAGAACTTGAATTGATCATAACCATCCTCGCGTGGATTGGCTCTTGGATCATTATCATACTCCGCAACAACCTCGGATGTAGTCTTCCAGTAATCCAAAGTAAATCTAACCACCACTGACTTGTTGAATGCCAGATTAGCGACAGCGAGAATCCCGACAAGACTTTTCTGGTCTGGCGACAAGAATAATCGATCGGCGCGAATGGCCATGGATCGTCGGTGGTCGTTCAAGGGCGGGAAATTTGCCATGCGGACCTCCCATGAGACAGCATTGGTGGTCGTCTGATTTTTCGCATCACCAAAGTTGTACTCGGCTTCCTCCTCGTGGCCTTCTGCAGGAGATGTGCCAGCACTGACTGCGATTGGGCGATCGACTTGGAGGAAGTGTCGGACTTGCTCAATCTCTTCGTTGAAATGTACTGCCTTGGAATATGTGGGTGTGCCAGGCATGCTCGAGTGTCTGCGTCTGCTCGATGGTCTAATCGCCGGCTTGACCAGCTCGCCGGACTTCTTCCGCAGTAGTGGTGGCTTGGGTCCACGAGGTACTTCTTCATCACTTTCTTCCGAACTCTGGCTGTTGTAAGAAGCTATCGAGCTTGCAGATGTCCGACGGTCGAAGAAGGAAGACTCTTCGGCTGATTGCGTATGCGTATGTACAGCTCTTCGCGGACCATTTGTGTGTTTCATGGCAGAACGGATGTTCAGAGTCAAAGGAGCATTGGTGCCATCAGCCGAGCCTGTCGGTGATGATGGTTCCTGGTTGACGTCCAATGATCGGACAGCATCTTCTAGATCTTGTAGTCCTTGTACCTGACGGGAACGTGATCTGTTTTCATCCTCGTCGTCGCTGGAGTTTTGTGTGGAATCGGGTGGACTCATGATGGCACCAGCAGGTATACCGTTCGTATCTGTTATCGGCGGGGGTGATTGTCGGAGGCTTGATGTGATCTTTCCTGCCGCTGCGTGGTCATCTCCGTTGACTTCTGTGGGTTCGGCAGAGTCTGGTGGAGGTGACATTGTCTGGAATGTTGGGCTGCGACGGGTCTTCTGTAAGTAGGTAGCAGAATAGGCAGACCGAGGCAGATTTGGTCGAGGGCTGCGAGGTGGACTAGGTTGATGCAGGTCTGTAAACGAATGTTGTCGGCTGCCCAGTGGACTGGTGAGGCCGGACGAGGTGGTCGGAGAACGGGTTGGAGGTGTATAGGGCATGTCGAGATGCAGGAATGGCAGATTGATGGGTATGGTTATGAATAGGCGATAGCTTGCATCGAGGCCTGTCTGCAAGCAACAGTCAGCATGAAGTCAGATGCGGTCTTCATCAGACGGTGATGAAAAGGAAGTTGGAAACTGACCAGAAAGATCAAGGCAGAAATTCGCTTGATTTGGTAGCTGCTGCTGATCGAATCTGCCGCACCGGGTCCGAGTTCAAAAGGGTCTTTTTTGACCAGCAAGTTTGATAAGCACGCGATGGCCGGCGTGCCTTCGATGAGATGAGTGTCCTAGGTGGTCGCGAGAAGTAGGAGAATCCCCGGCGATAGCGCAAGGCGAAGGAGGGTGAAGGAGGAGAAGAAATGAGCAAGCAATATTATAGGAGTGAAGAGTAGGTTCGGATTCGCAAGCCGGTTGAGAGAGGTTGCAGCGACCTCTGTTTTGGAGTTTGGATGAGGCCGACCAAGAAAAGTGTGGGAAGGGCTCGAGAGAGATGGGGAAGGATAGCGCGGATACGCGAAAAGTCTCTGAGTCGTGCCGCTAACGTTTTTGAGGCACAAAGGAATCGTGGGATGAAGGGTTGAAGGGCGCCAGCAAATAGTAACGCTGCTTGCTTGCTTGCCCCGCTGTTAGTCTGCTGCGGATAGCGGCGAGAAGCTGCTTTGTACTCTTGTAACTCTTCGGCCTTGCTCCTGCTCCACGTCAAAAGTAGAGGGTTGAGAGTGGATGTGTATGGAAAAAAGGCGGAGACCAAGGCTGGGCAGAGCTTGGATGGTGCCACCGCTTCGTCTTGGATTCTGCTGGGGTAAAGGCTTGAGCTCTGAGCACACTGCTGACGTGCGGGCAACGTGGAACTCGGACTGGAGCTTGGAGCAGTGGTGCCTCCGAACCTTTTGATGATGTGGACAGCAGATTGTATACTGGGGGCGGCGGCAGTGGATTCAGTCTGGGGGGAACGAATAAATATTGATCAAAGCAACGTCACAAGAGTATTGGTGCTCGCATGTCTATCTATGTTCTAGGAAGTCTTACGCGCCGTGCCTGCAGTGTGATCTGGCAAAGTCGACGATGTCGACGCAGAAGGAGGCGACAACAGTAACAGCGACAATGTCAGCAGCAACGTCCTCGACGCGGACGTGTAACGAGCACCACTACCACCACCACCATGCCGGGAACGGCTGATCGGGTTGAGTTGGTGAGATGTACGACAGAAAGTGTACAGAGGTACTACGACATCGTCCGCTTGCTGCCAGACGCCAGACGACGGAAAAGTTTTGGAAGCATACCTCACAAAAGTAACGGGCCACGCAAGCGGGCGCAGAGCTGCAGGCTGCTCACTAGTGTGGGATCGGAGCGGGAATCCAAGCCAGTCCTCTTTGTCCTCTCGCGCCTCACGTCTGATCCCTTTGTACCTTCGTACACAGATATCGCATCCGGCCGAGCCTTCCAAGATCTGAACCGTCTCTGATCCTTGCTTTGTTTAGTGCGTGATACAGTTCCGCAGCTACACGACTCACCCGCGTCTGAAACAAGTTCCCCTCTCGGTGTAGTATACTGCATAAACATCTATCTCTGTTAGACACACGCAATCTTGTGCTGTCATAGCAAATTATCAGCATACTGACAAGCGTGGGACCAGCATCTCCTCCATTATTCATCGGATACCTTGGGTATTGCTGCTCATCGTGCAACGTAAGCGGCGCAAAGCCAAAAGCAGCCGGTGCTCCAACACGAAAAAGAGCACACACCTCAATCGCCGGAAGCACTGGCTGTTCGTGGCTGACACGTTGCCGTGGTTGTGTCTAGAGCTTGACATGAATCGTGTGCGGAGCCATGGCTGAAGCAGAAACCGGTGCTAGATTGTGGATCTCAGCTGAAAGGGCTTGCAATTGAGATGTCGAAATGCTACGAGACGGTGGATATGCAAGGGAAAAGCCAGTTATGCCTAATAATCCAACAAGCAGAAAGCCAGAAAGCCATAGTTGGCAGCGGTCCGCTTCGCTCGCGCCCACGCCGCTCTACATTCTCGTATCGCCGTGAATGTGATGCTATCATGACAATCCGGTATCTTCGCATTGCAAGTCTGTATGATCAGCGTAAGCTTACAAAGCCGGCTTCGTGTGGCCGAGGGGAAGATTGCAGATCATCAGGTACGTGCTCGTCTTACTTTGTAACCATGTCGTCTGCTGCCATGACTCCCATAACCTGCGACAATAATTGCCTTGGGTAGTGATTTTGCACCATCATCTCGTCACACTCAACAACGGACAGTATTTCCCCTGAACAGTTTGCAGTCGGGATAGTTCCTGTAAGTCGAGCCGAGGCGGAACAGTTTTTGACAGTTTCGGTGTGGCTCAGAGCCAGTCGACCCGGATTATGACTATCGCTACGGCGGACATGTCACTACTTTCCCCCTCCTGATCTGTCAGCCTGGGATGACATTTGATTGGGACGACGTTGTGTCGACTGCCAACTGCCACCTTTGTGTGCCTTGTGCTCGTACTTGTCATGTCGTATGGTTGACCTGTATACGAACGGTAGCTGGATTAAGCACATCATCCCCAAGGACAAATCTTGGAAATCGAAGACGATTGAGACGATCCTTACCTTGGATCTGCCGGAAGGCTTGTGGTGAAGGACAGTTGTATGAAATCATTATCAGTGTGGAGGTACCATGACAGACGCCATCGCAAAGCGAAATCAGCTGAAAAGCCAACTGCATAAAACATGTTGATTCGACAATTATCCCCCCACAGAGTCGGCTTCTCCACACCTCTGGAAAAAGATGGGATGACATACAGCACACGCAATGCAGACGGCTATCCACAGGAGGGTCACAGTCACAAGTTCTCAAGAGCTGAGAGCGGAACCTTGCCGCCGACACGCGGAAGAGTCGCGGGTTTTGTGTCCTCTTTGTCAAAGGACATTTTTACCTTAGCTTGAGGCATCAACTCCGGAAGCTATGTCTAGAACATGAACGATTCATTATCAGGCCCAGAAGCAATACAGCTTAAATGAGCAACAACCTCAACAGTTCAAAGTTCAATTCTGCCAATAAGTTCACAAATGGAAGGCACTGTAACGCCCTGATCCACGCCTGAGGACAGATCCTCAGAAGTTGTGATGAGGCTGAGAGTCCAAAATCTATGCCGAGTCCAGCGAATCTAGAATGACGGGAATGGGCAGTGCAAGCCAAGTAGACATACTCAGCAGACTCGGGTCTCATCACATCTGCGAAGGCCGCCTTAGTGATTAATCCTACATGCCACGTCTTCATCATCAGGTTTGAAGCACATCGCGTCGTTGATGGTAAGTCAGGACGTTTGTGATATCCTTCTGCGATGGACAAGGTACGTACCTGCGTTACTCGCCAATAGACATGCGTTGTGCATGTATTGGACCGGGTCGACAGGCAAGGTACCAGTATATCACACTATTCTGCTCGATGTCCACGCCACCATCACAGCAGGGCATTTTTTCCAACAGTCAGCATTGCTGTAACCTCCGGCGTACCCTTGTCGCTCATCGAGACGTCGTACCTCTCCAACATGCACCGGCGTGTGGGGAATATCGCTCGCGTTTCACATCTCCAGTCTCCATACTAAACCCCCCTGACACACACACCCCGCTATCCTGCATTCGACATCGAAGGACACATGCGTCCCCTTCCTGCGGAGGTGGGACCAGGATGCGTGCTGGGCGTGTGCGGAGGGGTGACTGAGCTGTACGCGTCAAGCAAGGTTTTAACAAGCCATTCGATTTACACGCTCGGCTGTGCGCTTAATTTCAACCCGATTCATAGCTTAGTATGCCTCACCGCGTTGTTGAAGGCACAAAAGATCATGCGCCTTACAGGGATATCTCACTGACACGCCAAAGTACACCAGAGTATGTACCAGATGTATCCGCTTTCTCGCACGAGTACTACAACAGTATCATGCTACGGACGGTGCTGCTTTGATGCATAGTGGAGGCTATACCAGGCTGGGGTCCAAGCCGTGGCATCTGGAACGTGGACTGGTATGGCCGTGAAAGCTACCTTCAATGGTGACTCGATCCCTAGGTAAAGTAAGATGCGGAACGTCAATTTTGCAGAACCCGGAAGATACTTACTCGAATCATGCCAGCGTGATCCTCTCTCTAACTGCTGGAACAGGCGGGGGTTACAAAGGAACCTGTGAATGCTGGACGTTGTCTTGCGCAGTATTCTGCCTCAAGCAAATAGCGTGAGTGGCGAGGTACTTTGGCGTCAGCTACCCAAGTTCAGATCGAGCTCGTATACGGCCAGCGCAATGCGCATGATAAATTGTGCTTGCAAGCGAAGGTTGGACTGTGGTGGTCGTCTGTCAGGCTGGCTGGCGAGCATTTGTAGTGACTATGAATACTACGAATCGTATGTGCGTAATCTATCAAGTGGAGGTGAGGCAACGCATGGCTCGTAGTCAGTCTTGCTTCCTTTCGCCTATACTCTGCCTCATAGACAGCACACTCTGTCTCGAGTAGGTAGTCCCAAGCGTGATCAAGTCGCATAAAGTTATACATTTATCTGACGAATCTGCGATTGCTGATTGGCTGCTATATATGATTTATGCTTATTTTATATGGAACTACCTTGCCGAACTACTCTCTCTCTCTAATTCACACTCTATTCATCATCGGTTCCTTTGCTACGTTTACTTGCACACACCCAGACTGCACAAGCACTGCCGCCAGTATGCTTTTCTCGAGGAGCGTAATACCACGATCACCATGCACAGTCTCCGCTCTATATAGATGTATGGCGGCCACAACACCCTCGAGGCAAGCTATATACCAAACCACTTTACGCATCACATCGAATCCTGCAACAAGACGTCCGATATCGACCACACGGACGCTATGGCAAGGACCAAACGTACAAGCAGTGACCGGCACAGAAGCAGAACAACCTGCAGGAGTCGCGCCACCGGAATACCTATCAAAGGGCGAGCTACATGTCTTCAACAAGCTGAAGGAAGAGTTGGAGCCTACGAAGCTTGAGGTATGAAGCACCTGCGCAACAAGCTGTTCGACGACATGGATAATGGCTGAAATACCGTCCTGTGTAGGTTCAAGATATCTCGGGCGGCTGCGGGTCAATGTACGGTCTCGATATTGTTTCAGCAAAGTTCAGAGGCCTCAGCGTCATCAAGCAACATCAGCTGGTTAACAAGGTTCTGAAGGAGGAGATTGGAAGCTGGCATGGTGTTCAACTCAAGACGAAAGCTGCATGAAGAGACGAATATGGCCAAATACTCGGCATAGCTCAAGGCAAAGGAGGAGAAGAGGAGATAGAGCCAGATCCGAGGTTAGTTGGTTACAGCCCACCATATCTTCTGTGCCGGCGATGCTGACGAGTTCATTCATAAAGGTTCCGGTTCTAGCAGACACGCGAAAATATGCATGCGACCAAGACTAAGTGCTCACGAAGAGATATCCTCAAACGTTGGGGAAAATTGACGACACAACAATGGCTTGGTATCAAAATTGAAGAGACGGGTGATGAAGATGTACGATTATAAGATTACGATCAAGATATCTTACCAGAGCAATGAGCATTTGAAACGATGATTTCTCCGACACCGTCACCCATGAATGAGATTTCACAGGCAGAGTGGCGTAAGACATTCTGCTCAGACCCTCGATGTAGCACAGTACCAGCGTATGCGACCTGTATACTTCTTCTATCCACGCGACTGATGCAATGCACGTCCTCGTTTGCTGCAGCATCTCAAGGTCCGTGAAGTTGAGCCTCGAGGAAGCGCGCATCTGCCTACTGTGATCGAGATCTTTCGTGTGAGCTCGATTCTTTGTCCAATGGAGTATCACTAAAACAATGACAAGCTGAATCACACAAGCAGAGTGATTCCTCTCATTCGCCAGATTTGCCTCCGACACGTTTGCACCAGATGCACAGTCTGCTGATTGTACCATGTCTAGCAAAAGCTGAAAGCTGCAGGGCACAGATTTCAAGATCGCCTCCGGATTGCGATGACGAGAGTCGGTATTCACGCATATGATTGGACATGACTCTCATACTTGTTCGAGTTCAGCTGCCAGCTCCCATCTGCGGAATCACTCAATCGTCCCTCGCGTGTATGGTACACTCAAGAGGACCGAATAGCAGGACAGCAGTGAAAGGAATAACAGGATTGCATAGTAAGAAGATGACCATCATATTGCCGTTGTTGTCTCTGAAGGTTGTTTCACAAAAGGCCAAACGAGATTTAGGGCTGGGTCTAACCATTTCAGGCAAATGAAGCGACCAGGGGACCAGACAAAAACAGCTTCAGCTTCGGCTCAGCTTCAGCTTAGCTGACCTTCGCACTTCCTCCACAACTCCCGAGCGACCACTGTCCTCAGTCCGGGTTCAAACGTGTTTGTCATAGGGCTCATCTACTGAGACACAGTACTGCAATGATGCGCTCGAATCGCTCACTATGCTCCGGCTTTGTTCTTGACTGTTAGACATGCTATGCCCTTCTGGGCAATAGCTATGCAAGCCATACGTGTGAAACTGAGACTTGGTGTGTATCGTGCGATGCATCGGCAGGGTGTACTGTGTAGCTTTGAGACACATAAAGTGCTGATATCCCCGGTGCTGTGGTCCACAGAGAGTACTGATCATACACTGTTGTCGTCAATTGTCAGCCTTGTCTCCATCACCTGTGGCTGCATTGACTATAGCTGAGCTTTGAACTCCTAGTACTCTCTGATCACCATCCGTCATGCCAATCACGAACAGCACACTCAACCTCTCTATCAGTACAGTTATGTCAGACAAGACAATACCTTGCCGACCACAGGCAGTATACGTAGGGAGACGCGTCAGCTCCTATGACAGTACGGTATTGGGAGACTGTGAAAAGAAGAAAGGGTCGGGCGCTATCAGCATAGTCAGATCTATTAGCTCTTTCGACGATAGTGATGATTCAAGACCACCAACAGCCGGACTAGATCTCCAGGAATTGGTCGACAGCCCCTTCGACTGGTCTGTTGACAAGAAGATCTTTTACCTTGGGGTGCCCTCCTTGATGAGTCTTGTGACGACTCTCATCTCCTCAGCCTATGTCGCAGGCGTTGAACCCATGATGCTCGACCTGCACGTCTCTTTCGAGGTTTCTCTCGTCGGCTACATCATGTACATCCTTGGTCTAGGAATCGGCGCCATCTTCTGGGGCCCTATCAGCGAAGTATATGGCAGGAAAATTGTCTACGTCGTCTCCATGCCTATATGCGCAATCTTCGTCATGTTCACCGGCATCTCCAATAATATCACTGGAGTCATTCTCAGTCGTCTCTTCGCCGGCATATTCGGGATCGGGCCTATAAGCGCGGCACCAGGCACCATCACAGACATCTACTGCAAAGAGCAGATTGCACTACCGTCAGCAATCTTCGTCCTCACACCGTTTTTGGGCCCTGCTTTTGGACCTGTGCTCGCAGCCTATGTTGTGCCTTGGAAGAACTGGCGCTGGCTCTGCTGGATTGAGATTGCCATTCTGAATGCTACTTGGCTGCCAAGTTTTGCTATGCACGAGACGAATGCGACGACTATACGACAACGCCATGCAGTAAAGTCGGGGTTACCACCACCACCATCGCCTACGCGTGGTAAATCTGCTTCCGCGGTTGCCATGCACTACCTCAACATTACTCTTTTCCGCCCTCTGAAGATGCTGGTGTCGGAGACTGTTGTATTTTGGTATGTCAGCCTGGTTGTTACTGTTTTCAATTAATTTGGCTGACCATCTCACTCCAGCTTCTCGCTCTACATAGCGTTCAACTTCGCATTACTCTGTAAGTCGCCACCCGGCAGCGTATCACACAGCCACACACATACACACACCAACTAACACACCTCTCTTCAGACTCCTTCTTCGCCGCCTTCGACTACGTCTGGCTCCACTACTACCACTTCACCGAACACTCCATCGGCCTCACCTTCCTCGGGATCGCCATCGGCTGTCTCCTCGGCATGATCCTCCTTATCATCCTCACCGTCGCACATACCAAACCCTACCTCGCCAAACACGCCGGCACCACCATCGCACCCGAATTCCGCCTCCTCCCCGCCATGATCGGCGGCTGCCTCATGCCCGCCTCCCTGTTTCTTTACGCCTGGGCATGTTACCACCGCATCCACTGGGCCGTTCCCGTCCTTGCCGAAGCCATGTTCGCGTGCGGCAATTTCCTGGTTTTCATATCAGTGGTGGTGTATTTTTCTGATATCTACACGCCCGTGGGTCTGGTCGCGAGTGCGCTTGCAGCAAGCACGCTGTTGCGATATGTGCTGGCCTCAGCGTTTCCGCTTTTCAGCGTACAAATGTTTCAGAGGCTGGGCGTGCAGTGGGCGGGGACGTTGTTGGGGTGTCTTAGTTTGGGGTTGGCGACGCTGCCGTTTGTGTTTTATGTGGCGGGGCCGAGGTTGAGGGCGAGGTCGGCGTATTTGGTGCGAGGACAGGCAGGGGAGATAAGGGAGATGGAGGAGAGGGTTGGAGAGGCGATATGAGAGATATCCCGCCGTATGCAGTTGCAAGGTGTCATTGGAACGAGGAGGTATTCAGTACCAGCGACACCAGAAAATGTGAAGGATATGTATGTATAGCCACGATCATATTTATGTCGAATTTGTTCGCCTTGATCGAATGAGTCTACCTTAGTGATATATCTGTAGTCAACTAGTTCTAGAATAATCATGCTGTTTCATATCGTCTGGGGGCCAAATCGAAGCCTCGCTCGAAAACCTGATTTCCACGGCTCAACAGACGTCAGCTGACGACACTCAACAGCGCGACTTTCCCGCTTATCGCGTACTGGTACTGTACCTAGAACTACACTGCCACTGCCACTGCCACTATCAACTGTATTCAACCTCTGAGATCAAGCTCAATCTCTGTTTTGTGCTAGCAGCTCACACCCCGCAACCATGTCCACAATTTCCCTCCCCAACACAATGCGCGCCTGGCAATTCACCTCCGTGCCCACCACCCTCTCCGCCTCCCTATCTCTCAGCTCCGAAGCCGCCCTTCCTGCTGCCGCCACCGCTCTCCCCGCAAACCACACCCTCGTTCGCATCGCCTATACAAGCCTGAACCCTGTCGACTTCAAGGTGAATAGAACCTAGTAACCAACTCAGGTCTCGTTATTTAATTCATTGACAAGGTCCCCGAATTCCCGCTCTCAGCCCGCCTGACCACCCTCCGCCGCCCCGGGACGCCCTGTCTCGACTTCTCGGGCACTGTGGCTGCCACCACGCGCTCCGATCTGCAAGTGGGCGATCGCGTCTGTGGAAAGCTGGAACCGCCGTTCTTTGGAGCCGCGGCGGAGTTTGCTGTCGTGGGCGAGCAGGGATGTGCGAAGGTGCCCGAGGGTGTGGAGTTGAGCCAGGCGGCGGGATTGGGAGTTGCGGGATTGACGGCCTGGCAGTGTATTGCGCCGTATCTGGAAAAGGCGAGGAAGGCGATCGAGGCGAGTGGGGAGAAGGGGAATTTGAGGGTCTTCATCAATGGAGGCAGTGGCGGGACGGGGACGTTTGGTATGTTCATTGTGTCCGTGACTGCACTTTCTGTGCTACGCTATGCTCTGCTATGCTGGACCAAAAACACTCGATGCGTCAAGGAATCGAACTAATGCCGCCCCATCACAGGCATCCAAATCGCCACCGCCCTCGGCGCAAGCGTAACAACAACCTGCTCCCCCCGCAACGGCCCCCTCGTCCGCTCCCTCGGCGCCTCCACAGTAATCGACTACACGACCGAAGACGTGCTTTCCCGCCTCACCACCCTCGGACCCTTCGACCTCGCAGTCGACAACGTCGGCGGCGCCACGCCCCTCTACTTCCAATCCCACGCCTACCTGGCCCCGCACGCATCCTATGTCTGCGTTGGCGCGACGCCCGGGCCAGGGGCTGCGGTGGACATGGCGAGGATCTTTTTGACGCCGGGGGTGCTGGGCGGCGGGAAGAGGCCGTATGTGTTTTTGACGTGTAAGGTGGACAGAGAGGGATATGAG
>Ga0058702_10000670_pt1 | contig 13723 bp, 11 predicted proteins | sample AgamicOrSfe_FD_83781 | JGI IMG/M metagenome (GOLD analysis project Ga0058702, IMG submission 83781) | Agave microbial communities from Guanajuato, Mexico - Or.Sf.e | ecosystem: Host-associated > Plants > Phyllosphere > Phylloplane/Leaf | place: Guanajuato, Mexico | collected 2012-05-30 | reverse complement strand
TCACTATGCTGTGCCTTGATGTGCATTGTCAAACAAAGTCGAACAGTGGATGAAGTGAACAAGGTTTGTTGTAAGCAGAGCAACAACCGCATTGGCAGGGCATGGAATCAAAAACTGATAGGTCAAGTGGTCCGAAGCTTTCAGTATGCTTTCCGGCTTCCAGCTTCCACTTTCCACCTTCTCACCTGCCAAGCTCAAGGAGATGAGGGATATGAGATAGACTTCCCGCGCTCTAGTTGTTAGTGTGCAGAGTGGCCATCACCATTTGTGCCCATTATTATTCCCTCTTCTGCCTTATGGCCATGGCCCCAAGTCGTTGTATACGTGTACAGGCTCCACAACACACGTTGATTTCCCTCGGCCGCTGCTCAATCGGAAGCTCGACCTCATCACAGACTAATCTCCACCTTCACCCACCTCATACTCTCCCCATGCTTCCCTTCTATTACTTCGTACTCGCTTGTCAGCATTGCAGCAGCGTCAAGGCATCTCGATGATGCCCGAAGTCTGCTTACAGCTTGCGGTATCTCATTGTGCTTTCTTGCTGCTAGCCCACTTGACGAGATACAGCTCTCCCATGTCAATCGTGGTGTCCAGTCTTTGTGGAAGCTCCTCCGTTCTTCATCCTTGACGTTCACTGCAACATATCCTTGCTATCATCACAAATCTCCATTCGCTTCACTCTGCTTCGACATACTTTTCCTTAGCATTATTTGTCAAGAAAGAAGAGACTCGACGGGAGAAGGAAAAGTTCCTCAATGACATAATTGCCCGACGGTTGCATGCTTATGCGTGCGACTGCAGGTGATGCATGAACATGCATGGATCATGCCGACGGAAGCTTATCTGCATTGACCTCGAGCCCTCGATCCCTCGCCGGAGTCAGTTTCCTACGTAGTGATGTGCTAAGGGGATATTAAGAGTCAGCTTCATGCCACCCCTCATCCTGTCCCATCACCTCGTCCTCTCATGGCCCCGAAAAAGTCGTCGAGAGTGCTGCTCGTCACGAATTATGCCTTTGCGGCACTGAGATACCCTGAGATACCCCTCTTTTACTTCTTTGCTCTCTGGTCAGAAAAGGCTCTTTGAGTCTTTGCCCCTCCTCCACCACTTGCATATTCCCGGCGTGGTCCTCTGTCCCACCAAGGTTCCCCAACGCTCAACCATCTCACGCATTTACTGCACAACCGAGTGCCACTTCCCCCTCTTCTCGTGACTGACTCTCGCTCACGAGCGAAGTCCCCGCTCTGGTCTAGAACTCAGGCAAGCACGAAATATGACTGTATGAGGGGTATGTCTGGCCACTCTCCACCGAACGACTTGTGATACTTGGCTTACACTGACAGACGGGCTGCCTGGCTTGTAACCGACCTAGCCGACTTATCACATTAGCAGCTCGGCATGTATCGCGCTGCCGTACAAGCATGAAGGCCTCCGATCGTCCCTCCTGTTGATCACTACTGCACATCGACGTCTTTCTGCTTTGTACAGAAGGATCCAGAGCAAATCACTTGCAATTTTAGACTTGGAGGATTGCTCTCAACCTTGCAATCTCGATGGCCTTTGATCACATTTTTATCCTGGACACTTTGAAAGTCCCACATATCATTTGTCATTTCCTGATCGCTGATCTATGTCGAAGGCAGGTACTGGGTATAGTGCCTTAGCAGCCTTACAAATCATATTAACCGACCTGCCATGATTTGCACAGCACACCCGGCCTCGAGGATGGTCCTCGGCTTGCCGTCTTCATTCAGTTCAACCTCCAGTCGGATCTTGCTCGGGCGGCCCAATTCCACTCCCTGATCAATCTCCAGCTTGTAAGGCTCTCCTGCACTGGCACCTCCTATATGATCTTTCGCATCCTCCATAGCCAAGTACGTCGCCAGTCCTGCCGCTGCACTTCCTGTAGCCGGGTCCTCTCCAAACTGAGATTCAATCATCCTGCAGTTGAGCTTGACGCTATTCCTCGACGAGGCAGCCTCGTCGACATGGTAGAAGTATGAGGCCACGAAGCTCGGCGACCACGCCGTGTCTAAGGTGACAAAGTCAGAGGTTGGTACGGGACATAACTGTATAGCTCTCAATGCTTCCGTTGAGCCGATCCTGATGTACGCAAACGTCATGCTCTTGACTATCGACACTATCGGGCTACCTTCAGTTGCCAGTTCATGTTCGAATTGGGCAAGTGACGGCTGCATCTTGAGCAGGTCCGCTCGCTGCAGTCTCGAGCTGTGCTGATGGACATTGTGCGGTATATCTGCTGACGCATATACCGAGCCATCAGACCTTCTGTCAAACGTAAGCTCGACTGGTCCTGCTTTGGCGAGAAGTCGTGCTTTTGTCAGGTGCGGGTGCAGTTTGGCAATGTACCATGCGGTCCCGATCGTTGGATGCCCTTTTGGCGTTCAGTATACTCCATACTGCCGTCGTGAAGTGTGCCTACCTGCGAAAGGTAGCTTTACAAGTAGAAACACATCAGTATTCTTCCCCCCAATTATATTCATGCGGAGGCAGAACATACCTCCTGGTCCACTGTGAATATATCGTACGTCCACTCTGCATGCTCTGCGGACTGGTCCGAGAGATGCAGGAATACAGTCTCGGAATAGTTGAACTCTCGTGCGACGAGCTGTTTCTCTTCTTGGCTGGGGGCTTTGCCTGCAGGGACAAGGATTAGAGCGAGGGGGTTACCGCCGAAGCGAGCCTCGGTGAAGACGTCTAGGGTGATGTATTCGAGACCGGAAGTGCTCATGCTTGAGGTTTACACTGCTGTACAGTGCTAGGACACAGGTCTGAATAGAATTCTACGGCACTCTCCCCGAAAGACTTTTAGACTTCTGTCCTGTAACTGTATTTGCCTGGGCTGTTGCTGATGTACTGGCAGCAGTGTACTCATATAATTATACCGCAGACTCTATCTTATGTTCTGGAAAACCACCTTTTCACATCTGGGTGAGTAACAGGATTACACACGAAGATTCACCATGGCATACTGGTCACATGGATGAGTGATTGAAACACGTCAGGGTAGCCTTGCGGTGGAAGCTTCGAGCGTCGCTCGTAGCAACATGATCTTCACACTGTTGACAAACAATATCAACAGCAGCAGGATCTCGAAACAGTACTAACAGCCTCTCCGGCACAACAGCAGCAAGACCATGCAGAGCAGCGTCCGCGTCGTCGCCCGCATCCGGCCCCTCCTCCCCTCCGAGCACCAAAAAGACACAATCGTCACCAGCGCAACCTCAGCCTCCTCTCCCAGCCAAACCGCAAAGATAATACGGATCCCACATCCTCGAAACGCCGCCGAAGCATATTCGTTCCACTTCAACGCCGTCTACGATGAGCAATCGACGCAGCAGAAGCTCTTTGAAGATGAAGTTGCGCCATTGGTGAAGCATCTTTATGGAGGTCTGGATATATGTCTATTCGCGTATGGCGTGACGGGGACGGGGAAGACATTCACGATGCGTGGGGGAAAGTCATTAGCGGACCGTGGTGTCATACCGAGACTACTTTCTGCGATATACAGACGAGGGCGGAAAGTGGAAAAAGAGAGTGCTGGCGCGAAGAAGATAGCGGTGACCTTGTCGTACTACGAGATCTATTGCGATAAAGTATTTGATCTGTTCGAGCCGCTGGAGAAGCGGACGCCTGCTGGGCTGCCGATTCGAGATCATAATGGGAAGACTGTGGTGTGTGGGTTGACTGAAGAACCGTGCAGCACTTTGAGCGAATTCGAAACGATATATGACCAGGCGAACAAGAATCGGAGTACTGGAGCCACGAAGCTCAATGCACATTCATCAAGATCGCACGCTATACTCCGCGTGAAGGTCTCGCAGATTGAGGGCGACAAGGTCATCACGAGTACTGCGTCAGCAATCGATCTTGCGGGGTCCGAGGACAATCGGCGCACAGAAAATGGCAAGGAGCGCCTTGTCGAGTCATCAGCAATTAATAAAAGTCTCTTCACTCTAGCTCAATGCGTCGAAGCAATAAGCAAGAAAAGCCCGCGGATACCTTATAGAGAGTCCAAGATGACACGAATATTAGCATTAGGACAGAACAGCGGCATGACACTCATGATCCTGAACCTAGCACCAGTGCGATCATACCACCTGGACACGCTCTCCTCCCTGACCTTCGCCAACCGCACCAAGAAAATCGAGATTCGAGAAGTAGAAAACGAGCCCGTCTTCATGGGAAAGCAGCAAGAAAAACCACGAGCTCGTGCCGGGCCCCTAGCCCATCGACAACCACTACGCCCAATCACATCCGCCATCAACACCGACATCAAAGCCGCAAACACCACGTCCACAGTCAGAGACCGCCCTGTCAAGGCTTTCTCTGTCTACAGCGAAAAGACCACGGCGCCAAGTCGGCCATCGTATGGCCAAAAGCGGCCGTCCGAAGAGAACTTACCTCTCACAAGTCGACATACGAAGCAAATCAGCACGAGCGGACGCTACAGCGGCGCTGCACCACCCACCAAGCCCGCCGACAACGAAAAAATCTCCCGCGCCGACCTCGAGTCCATCGTAAACCGCCTCGTCACCGAAAAACTCGCAGAACGCACCCTCGACACCGCGCCTCCTCCCCCAGCACCCGTCAGCGCCGATGTTCAACGTCGGCTTGAAGCGCTCGAGCAGCGGGTGCAGGAGCAGACGAATGAGCAGGATGACGACGAGAGGTCAGAGGGGCTGCAATATCTGCTTATGGGAAAGCAGCATCAGGTTAGAGGGGAGTGGGCAAGTGCGTTGAGGATGTTTGAGCATGCAAAGCCGTTTTTTGAGGGGAATGAGAAGTTGATGGTGAGGTGCGAGTGGTTGAGGGAGAAGTTGGGAGGGGCAAGTAGGAGGAGGGAGGGTGTGGAGGGTGCTGTGATCCCAAGACCGATGGCGCAGAGGATGGGCACAGCACCTGCTGTGTTGACCCAGAGAGGTGGAGGAGTGCAGCCACGACGGCTGGATCGAGTGACGGGCCAGGAGGCCAGACAGGACAAGCAAGGCCGCCGCACTCTGGCAGAAGCCCCGCAGCAAGAAGACGCCGATTCCGAAGACGACGACAGCGAACTGGCCAACCATGACTCCGCCAACGACGACGAAGACTATCATGACCTATCAACCATGCCCTCCGACAACGAAGACGACGCCCACGATTCCGACGCCCATCACGACTCCGACTCCAGCTTCCGCTTCAAGCCCAAGAAGCCGAAATCGTCAGTCGCTGAGAATAAAGCCAGACCCGGCAGGAAACAGAAACCGCCGAAAGCGTCCTTTTCGATGTACACCAGCACTGCACAGGAAGGTGACGGTGCTTCGACTTTGCTCGCTCCGCTCGCGTCGCACTCCCCACGCACCGCAACGCTCCTGCGCATCGTCAATTCCCGCGACATTGAGCGCATAAAATCGCTCAAGGGCGTGGGGGCGAAGAAGGCCGAGGGGATCGTGGGGTGGTTGGCGGATACGGAGGACGGCGTTATTGATAGTCTGGATATGCTGGCGGCGCTGAAGGGAGTGGGGGTGAAGGGCGTGGAGAGGATGAGGGAGGGTGTTAGTGTGGTTGGTGTGGAGGCGAGGGAGGAAGGAGGGGATTTTGGGCGAGATGGGAATGGGTGTGCGGGATATGGTGGTGGGAAGGTTATGGCTGGGAGGATGGGAGTGTTGGCTTGATCGACCACAAGGCGGGAAACTTGACATGCAAATGAGCTTTTGGACATTACATGTGCTGCCTGGCTTGGCCGCTACTGCATCCCGGGGGAGGAGTAAGCGGCGCTCGTGACTATCTTACGGCCGTTCAATCCATTCGTTCATCATTCTGCACCGCTCGATCTCTCTGCTGTTCCATATACCGCGTACCATATACCGAGGCGGTGCACGGTACGCGCGCATATGCTTCCTCGTGGTTCCGTCGTAAATCTGCTACTCCAGCGTGGTGTGATCAGTGCAACCGCGACTTGAAACACCGAACAGGTAATCCAGTTCAAGCTACATCCTACAGGCGTGCTACTCCGCACTCTCATTCAAAATACAACCCTAATGCCTCGCTCCGCTCCGTATTGCGCCTTGACGTATCGAGTGGTGCCTTTTTCGGCCTCGGCAGTTGGTGGAGTTCCCGATAATGCTGGTTTGGTATCTATCGGCAAGATGTTCGGATGTTATGTCTTGTGTCGGCGTCAAACAGACGACCTTCAGGTCGCCTCTGAGCTGTGTGTGGCAAGCGGTCTCGGTGGGACTGCGCATCTTTTCGCAACCGGTAGAGCGGAAGATTACATGGGAGGTCGATTAGTCTTGTGCGTTTTTCCAAAAGCACCTCGGCGGCTGGTCGTGGGCTGCACACGTCGGTCATGATGCTCTAGGCCGGAACGGGTCGAGATGACTTCAATGCGAAGCGAACAGAGGCTTGTTGCATGCCAACGTATCTTCCCCGTGCCATGTCCTGGCTCTCTCGCTGACCCTCTGGTTTCATTCTCATCCGCAACTCCATAGACCCCGCTCACAAGAGATCGAAATCATCCAGCTTGTCCCTGTACTTGAGCACATTCCGCTTGATCTTGCTGCTGTCCACCCACGTCACAAAGTCCTCCATGCTCCTCGTCACCATGTACGCCGGATCCGTCACCACCTCCGTGCCCACGCGCACATGGCCCTGCTCCACAAACCCTATCGCCGCCTGTACCGTGTCCGCCATGCCCAGCCTCGTCATCACCACACCCAGTCTTCTCCTCGCAAACGCCGACACCGTGACTTTATGCTCGACATCGCTCAGTTTCCCCGTCCCCGTAGCGCCGCCTGTGCCGATAATGCCCATGTCGAAGAGCTTTGCGAGGAGGAGGGTTTCATGGCGGCGGCGGATCGGGTCGGAGGGTTCAAGAGCGGTGAGTTTGTGCGCGAGTTGGCGGAGGGAGCCGCAGAGCCGGTTGTAGGAGGTGTAGTCGGAGGGGTTTTGGATGGCGTAGCGACGGATTATGGCGGCGTCGCGGTGGGAGTTGTCGGAGGCGTAGGTTGTGAAGTCGACTTTGCGGAGGAGGCGCTGCTCGTGGTGTTTGAGTTTGCGGACCATGGTGAGGGATGTGGTTGTGTGAGGACGTGAAGATTGGAGAGGGAGAGAAGGGGAGGAAAATAGATACAGGAGGATCTGAGCACGTGATGCTGTTTATGGCTATGACTTTTTTGTACCTTAGTCACAATCAGCGATATCAATATATCAATACAGCCATATACCCTGCATTTAGTTTGATTCATTGTATAGTCGCAGGAAGAACAGATTGATATCCTGCCGAGTCTCGTGACGTTGTTGAGGAATATCGGATCCAGAGTGAAAAGTAGTTGCACGCACTGCTTCATACCATCATCATGCCTACCGTACACTTGCTCGACTATGTGGCAGGCAACATTCGGTCCCTGGTGAATGCCATTGAAAAGCTAGGCTACACTGTCGAGATGATCAAGTCTCCCGAAGACATCCCAAAGGCAGAGGTGAGCTATTTTCTGATACCTATCCCTTACTGCTGAGCTCTCCTTATCAATATCAACCACCAAAATAAATGCTGAGCTGATGTATAGATGTGAAGAAAATCATTCTCCCTGGTGTCGGCCATTTCGGACACTGCCTCACACAGTTCAAAAGCGCCGGCTATGTCGAACCAATAACGAAGCACATCAAGTCCGGGAAACCCTTCATGGGAATCTGCGTAGGTCTACAAGCTCTCTTCGAAAGCTCAGAAGAAAGCTCGACCACGCCCGGCCTCGGCCTGATCAAAGGTCATCTCAAGCGCTTCGACGACTCTAGCAAAGCCGTTCCACACATCGGCTGGAATTCTGCAAACACAGTCGGTCAGACCAGCAGTAATGTCAGCTTCTACTGCCTGCGGCCCTCCAGCAAATACTACTACGTCCATTCCTACGCCGTCCCCTATACGCCCGGCGAGCTCGAAGCAGACGGTTGGAAAGTGGCAACTGCCCAGTACGGTGATGAAGAGTTCATCGGTGCCGTCTGCCGCGACAACGTTCTCGTTACGCAATTCCATCCCGAAAAGAGTGGCGCTGCTGGTCTGCGCGTCCTGCAAGCGTTTCTCGAAGGCAACAGCGAGCAACAGATCCCCGATGCGCGCAATGCTACTGAGATAGGTCAAGGACTAACCCGCCGTGTGATCGCCTGCCTCGACGTCCGCGCCAACGATGCCGGCGACTTGGTCGTAACGAAAGGAGATCAATACGACGTCCGCGAAGCTGATGCTGCAGGCGGTGCAGTCCGAAACCTGGGCAAGCCCGTCGATATGGCACGGCGATACTACGAGCAGGGCGCGGATGAAATCACCTTCCTCAACATCACGTCCTTCCGCAACAGCCCCGTCGCCGACACGCCCATGCTCGAAGTCCTACGCCGCACCTCCGCGTCCGTCTTCGTGCCCCTGACCATCGGTGGCGGCATCCGCGACACGGTCGACACGGACGGCACGAAAGTCTCCGCCCTATCAATCGCATCGCTCTACTTTGCATCCGGTGCAGACAAAGTCTCCATCGGCTCCGACGCCGTCTACGCAGCAGAAGAATACTTCGCCGCGGACCGAAGTCTTACTGGCAGAACAGCAATCGAGACCATCTCCGCCGCCTACGGCAAGCAAGCAGTCGTCGTCAGCATTGACCCTCGCCGCGTCTACGTCGCCTCCGCCTCTGCCACGTCGCACGCCACAATCGAGACATCCATCTCCGGCCCCTCCGGCGAGCGCTTATGCTGGTATCAATGCACCGTGCGCGGTGGGCGCGAAGGCCGCGACATCGATGCCGTGCAGCTCGCCACTGCCGTCGAAGCCATGGGCTGTGGCGAGCTGCTACTGAACTGCATCGATCGCGACGGTAGCAACAGCGGATTCGATCTCGAGCTGGTGGAGATGGTGAAGAGGGCGGTCAAGATCCCGGTGATTGCGAGTAGTGGTGCGGGTAAGCCGGAGCACTTTGTCGAGGTCTTTGAGAAGACATCGACGGATGCTGCATTGGGGGCAGGCATGTTCCACAGGGGGGAGTGGACGGTGGCGCAGGTGAAGGCGGAGCTGATGGGACGGGGGTTGCTGGTTAGATTGCCAGAAGAGGAGGTTGAGGTTCAAGTGGAGGGGTAGTGGAATAGTGGGTTGTGGTCTGCGAGATAGGGTTGAGGGACAAAGGCGAGGATCATTAGATCCAGAGACGAGAACATCAGTGTGCACATCTAACCCTTCACACCTTTCGAGCCACAACACTCTTTCCAATCCCTCACACTTAATACCTCTACACTCTTTGCATCTCTAACCCACGTCGTCTGGTACGTCGCTGCTTTTGCCCTCCAGCATATCTGTATCTGTATCTGTATCTCTCCCGCTCCCACTCCCTCTCTTATTCACCACCTTGGGTTCCACGGCAGGATGAAATCAATACATCGCCCAAGCCCGCCTCACCAGCGCCAGCGCAACCACAGAACACCTCCAACCCATAATATCCACAAAGCACGTCCAGGCTATAGAAGACCAATTCTCCAAAATGATGTTACAAAAAAAAAGCAAAAAGAAACAAAACATGCAACAGCCTGAAATTCGCTGGTGGTCACGCCCACCCAACTACTACGCAGCCGGTAGAATGCTTGAGTACGCCTTAGCGGACAGGATGGCCTGTTTTTCATTCGCCTGTGGTCGTATGTGATAGAGTCGCTTTTAGAAGCAAATCTATCCTATCGAGTGATCTGTAAAGTGTGACGAGTTATTGCTGTTTCAGGTTCAGTCGCGCCTCCCGTCGACTTGCTCGGCGTAGTTCGTGTGACACTCACTCGGATTGTGCTCTGCCATAATGTATGCAACATAATCTTTCCATGTCTGCAGGACGAAGACGCGGGGAGGGTGTAGCAAGGCGCAAGGGAGGATGTCACAGATTCATCGGGCAGCGAAGCAGAACCATTATTACGAATGTAAACTTCGAAACCACGTCTTTCATCAACAGCTACTTAGCTAATGCCTTGACCCATCGCACGCATCGGAGATCGGTGAAGACATTGTGACCAAAGCCGACGCAAGCAATGAAGTATAAACGCCGTCGATGAATGTGCATCCACACCTGGCATCAACCTTCCCCAGTCCAGCGCACCACCAAAGCAATGAATGTAGTCGTGTCCCGCTCGTTAGGATCCTCCTCTCTATTCATCTGCATCCCCTTCTGAACGGCACTTGCAGCCACAGCTGTACGTCCAAATAAGCAATAATACTCATGTTCTGAAGTCTTTCTTCCAGCCAAGATTGCAATAGCAAGTTCCAAAAAAAAGCAACAGCAAGGTGAATACAGCTTCATCTCACCATCCGCAGCAAAGTTCTTCCGCACATAACTTCTGCCAGTCTATCATGTTTCATTACCCATTTCCAATCCCATGCCGCGTCGTCCGTTCAATTTCCAGTCTCGGACGTTGATTCATATCCTACACATTTTTCATCCTCGTCTCCTCATTCATTCTCTGTCGTTGTCAATTTGCAAAGCTACACATCAAGCATCTCATGGTCCGGTGTTTCGCCGGGAGTCATTGCGATATTCGAAGGACCCCAGGGACCTTCGAAGATGGTAGCGCCAGATCGTCGACGTTGACGCACCCACTTGATACCAAAAACGAGTAGAAGTTGGTCGACTGTTGGTCGATGTGACGGGTCTGGTGACATCATCCAGTGAACAAGGTTGTCGATACTCTCATCATCATCGGCTTCGCGCATGAACGATGGTGCTTGAGTCGCTTCATCGGCGTTCTCGATGGACATGGACGGGACGTTGAGAGGGTTGTACAACGACTCGTGTGACAAATGGGGTCCATCCGTCGGTGGTGTGAGGTCCTCGTTCTGCCCATCAGATCCAATGCTTGATGCTGAAGTCAAGCTTGGCAGTCTGCTCCAGTCACCAGATCGCAACATTTGCCAAGAGGTACCATTATCCGGAGGCACTACATTGCAGGCGATCTCGAAGATCATCATACCCATGGCGAAGATGTCGGCTGGCTTGTCGAAGTGACCTTGAAGTAGATCTGGCCCAATGTATCTGCGGTCTCCTTCTCCTTCTACGTCATCTCGGATAGGCCACTTTGCAGCCATACCAAAGTCACCAATCTTGAGGTTGCCGCCAAAATCAATAAAGACATTGGCAGGTTTCAGATCGAGATGAATGTAATTTGCATCGTGAATGTGCTTGATACCCTAACATGATCATGTCAGTATTGCTCGAGAGAAAGTAAGAGAAGATTACTCACATCGCAAAGGTCGACAAGTACCTTCCAGATCCTGAAATCGTCCAGGCGACCGCGTAGACCGGCTTTGGCAAGAAAGTCCTCGAGACTGCCTTCTTCGCAAAATTCAAGCTGAATGTAGAGATGATGATTTGCATTCCAGTGATTGATCAATTGGACAATTTGCTCTGATCTACCAATCTCTTGCATGGCATGCACCTCACGGAGCTTTTTCTGCATGGCTTTCGTACTTGTGAAAGGTGTTCTTGTCTTTTTCACAATCCAAACCTTCTCCGGCAATGACATCTGCGAAGATCTTGACCCGAGTGAGGAGCTAAAATATCCTTGCTTGTCGGCAAGTTCAGATACTTTATAGACCTCTGAAAATTCTCCTCTTCCATACCACTCGACCTTGCGGAAACGGGCAACCAGATCAGGGTCAACATCATGTCCAGCTGCATGATTGCTCGGGGTTAAGCTCATCAGTTGAGCATTGACTTCAGAGTCTCGGTGTGTAGGTGTTTCGGGATGTTGTGAACCATGATGTTGTCCGGGTGCGAGGAATGGGGTACTAGGATTTGGGGGACGTGGGGAGATGGAAAGACTGCTTGGGTCTGGGAAGTTGAAAGTTCCTTCGGCGGGAGTCTTTGGAGACATCCCGCCACCAGAATTGGGGAATGTGGTGAAGACTGGTAGAGGGTAAGGGGTTTTAGCAATGTACAACGGATTGGGGTTGAGGCAGGATGATCCTTGTATTCTCCTCATTGAAGAAGACTGCAGCGTGGCCACGAGTGGCTTAAGCTGCATTCGCCTTCGAGCCGAACACATTGCAGAGATCCTGCCGCCAGGGGATAGGAAGCTCGGCGACTCAGCAATTTCCGGTGTTGACGGAGCACTGCTGAATACGCCCTGAGCGGGAATTGACTTACGTGATGGGTTAGATGCTTGCTGCTCAATTGCAGATGGCGGTAGAAATGTGTTGGTGCTGACTGTCGGACGTCGTCCTTCTCGTCCAAAGAGCTTACTCCTCAGACTGCTTGGTTTCGATTCCGTGCGTGAAGCTCCTTTCGTCGGCGTTGGCGGTAGCTCGTCAGCACTGGACTGACTGTCTACTTGGGTAAGTGTAAGTGGACTATGGTAAGCCTCCTCTCCATCAATGCTGTGGATGCTGGCAAAGCTTGCCCGCCTCTGGAGATCCGAGTTCTTCGGTGTGAAGCTGCTCCCAAACACACTACCAGTTTTGCCAAATGGTGTACCCTTGTTAGAATGAATGCTATACGGCTTCGATGGTGTGCCGAACGATGGCTGTGGAAAGTGGAGTTTCGATGAAGGCCTCGTTGCTACAGGAGACGTTTCGAAGCTGAAGCCTGGTGGTAATTTCTTGCAAGGCGTGTCAGGCATGCCCGGGCGACCAGGTGGTGCGGGCATGTCGTCCGGATTTCGATGTCGCTTCGAGATCAAGCCAGTAGACATGAAGGGAACAGGATTAGGCTTCACGTTCTTGAAAGCTTCCGGTGTTGCAACGCCACGTTCCTCGGTCACCAAATTCTGTATGCCTCTGAAACTGCGTGGCTTCGGTCGAATTGCGCCAATTGGCAACGATTTCGTGAAGTCTATTCTTGGCAAGGCAGGCCTCTGGAAAAGTGCATCATCGTTCTTCTTTGTCTGAGCATCATGTATCGGGCTGGGCGCAATTGGGCTTAGCGCTGAATTTGTGGTCGTTGTTGAGTTATGGACTGGGCTGAATGTGTCGTCGGTCTTGAACGGATCTTTGTGTCCGAACATGGCAATGGGCAATCCACTGTCCAGTGACGCCCTCGCTCGTGTTCTACCATGCGTTCGAGGGCTTCTGCTGTCCACATTTGCGTCAACACTATACCTCGAACGGATATGTGGTCGAGATTCAGCAATGCGTGAGGACCTTCTGAGGTTGAAAGATCGCATTGCCGGTGGTGGAGTCCCAACAACATCATTACTTGCGGCTTCATCGTCACTGTCATTGCCAGCGCGATCTGCGCCTGCATCGAGCATCATTCTGTCAGAGTTGGAGCTAATATCGAACGGGGAACTAGAGTCGAATCCTCCAGTGATGGCCTTGCGCTTCCCAGCAGGACTCCCAAGATGGCTGCGATCTAAAAGTACGTTACCATCCCCTCGTTTCATGGGACTTGATTTGCTGAAACGTGCAGGTCTCGCTATGTTATCCCTTGAAGGAGTCAGGGACAAGTTGAATGGTGATCGTGATTGGTCAATCTTCACGAAGGGTGTTCCAGCAGGCCCTGCAGGGCTGCCATCGGGAGAGGATGAGTTTTCTTGTCCATGACCCCGATATCCCATAACGTTGACAATGGATGGACAGTTTCCCTGATCATTCGCATCACTCAGAGCGCGTCGTAGTGGTGTCTTGGACGGTGTCTTCGAAGGAGTATGAGACATCATGCGAAGCGGTGTAGCCCTCGTATATCTTGGGCGATGTATCTTCTTCACCGTG
>Ga0058702_10000667_pt1 | contig 13728 bp, 16 predicted proteins | sample AgamicOrSfe_FD_83781 | JGI IMG/M metagenome (GOLD analysis project Ga0058702, IMG submission 83781) | Agave microbial communities from Guanajuato, Mexico - Or.Sf.e | ecosystem: Host-associated > Plants > Phyllosphere > Phylloplane/Leaf | place: Guanajuato, Mexico | collected 2012-05-30 | reverse complement strand
GCTGTGCGTTGCAAGTCCGCCATCATATAGACCACCAAGTCAAAGATGAAGACCTGGACGAATACAAGCGGCACATCGATGACAACCTGCGCAATGGCGTACGCTGAAGGTCTGTAAAACGAAAATGACTTATGCTTGAGCAAGATGGGTCGACTTTGAAATGACGAGGTGAGTTCCGCCAGGGCCAAGAGAGAGTTGAAGAGAAGCATGTAGAAGATAACACCTCCTCTCTGAAATACTCCTGCAGAGGTCTTCGGAAGACTGTAGAATAGCGATCCGACAATGAAACTCTGGAACAAGATGATAGCCCATTTACCAAAGGTACTCTGGGGATCACCCAGCATAATGAGAGCTTGACGTCTTGTGCAAGCCATGACCTGTTGGGGCCAGGAAATTGTGTAGTTCTTCTTCTTCGAGTGCTTCGTCTGGTTCTTGTGCCTCTCTTCAATCATACCTTGGAGTTCGCCCTCGAAGTCCTCGACCTCCTTCTTGTTCTTCTTAGCTTGCTCGCTGTTGCGGAAAGTGTCTGCAAAGGCAGCTGGAGATCGAGGGACTTTGTCTTCGGAACCTTTGGCAATCTGTCGCTCGTGCTGGTCGAAGACGGATGTGAGGAAATCCGCCGATGTCCATCTGTCAGGAGATTCGAAGCCGAGGTCCTTGAAGTATTGTACGGCGTGCTTGGTGTCACCGAAGTATGCACACTTTCCGCCATCCATGACTAGAACTTTGTCAAACAGCTCGTAAAGCGACTCTCCGACTTGGTAGAGTGCAGCCATTGTGCAGATATTGGTCATATTAGTCAGCACACGGAGAGCCTCGACATACTCGCGAGCAGACGAGGCATCGAGACCTTTGGTGGAATTGTCGTAGAATTGCGAGGAAGCACGGGTGATCATGGCTTCGGCAATGGAGACTCGCTTGCGCTCACCACCACTAACACCACGGATGTACTCATTGCCGACTTTTGTGTCGAGTGTGTGTTCTAGCAGGGATGTCAGCATTGTTCGAAGAAGGCAATATCACCGCTGACTTACCAATCCAGAAGAGCTTGGAGACAATCTCCAGAAATTTATCGGCGTACTGCTTCTTCGTCTCGCCTTCCTCCCTAGATTCCTTGCCAGGGATACGGCTCTGGATCGCAAAGCCTAGCGTGTCTCTGACTTTGAGCGTAGCGTAATGTAGATCATCCTCAGGATTGTAGATCATGTCTGACGCGTAGTTCTTCTCCATTATATGTGCTTCTGTCCCGCCATACGTGACCTCTCCCTCAACAGATTCGTAACCGGACCGCTGATTCGCAAGCACCTTCAGCAACGTCGAGCACCCAGAGCCAGGCCGTCCTAGCACGAGACACATCTCGCCTGGTCTCAGACAACCAGTGAAATCATCCACGATCGTGCGACTCGGCGTCTTATGCTTGACACCCTTCGGTCCCTTCGTGAAGAGCGCTTTCAATCCGTAGAATGGCGTCGACAGCGTCCCCTGCACACTTGCACCAAGTCCTGCGCCTGTCACGGTCAAGCCTTTCCAGACAACACCAACATGCCTAGTCTTCTCCTCCTCGGAATGCTCCCTTCGCTCCTTTCCAAACATCTGCGTGAGTAAACGTCGGATCTCTTCCATCTCCTCTTCGTGGCCGCCTTGCTGACTTTTCTTCGTCTCGGCAGTCCAGCGACGGGTGAGTGAGTGGTAGAGACCGCCTTGGTCGCGTGCACGACTGCCTTGGGTGGAGGAACGAGTGTTGTACTCAGGTCGTGATTGATTGACGCGAATGGGCTGCAGTTCCGGCACGTCGTCGAGGGCTTCTGCACTTTCACCCCCTCCGGGTGTGCGTTTGGGGGCGCCATTCTGCTCTGTCGGGATGGTGGCGAGGTCACTGTTTTCGTACTCTTCTTCGTAATCCTGAGGAGCGTATTCTGAACTTGGACTTGGCTCGTTCGAAGGCTTTCCCGGCGCAACGTGCTGAAAACCTGATGAGCCTGAACTCACTGCGGTTCCGTCGCTACCTGAAGGCACTCTTGCAGCTTCTTCGTTGGTGGTATCTATCTGAATGGACTGTGCGTTGCTGTTCCCCTGATAAGGATTGTAGGTCGGATCATACTGTAGTTGACCATGATATGAACCTGCCCGGGAGTCCATGGCGCTTAACACCTAGGGGCCGAGATCTCGTGCGGCTTCTGTATTCTGTAGCGCGCACAACAAGTCACGGGTGAATTAGGTAAATTATTAGAAACACGTCACTATCACTGTCATAGATGAAAAAGAATGTGGCAAATGCAGATGTTGTTGTAGACGAGGATACCAGTATGTGATTGAGAAATATGGGATTCGCATATCGGCACATCGGACTCTCGATCTCAATCTCAAACGTCATTTCATGCGGGTGAATCGTGGTAGATCCACAAAACATCGTCGACGGCGTTTGGTCCGGATCTCTCGGGAACACGGTCCCAACCTCCCACGCCACCTCGCTCATGGAAACATGATAAGGAGATCTCAAACGAGTCTGTAACGCTGTCTGAAACTGGCTCGAATTGAAGATACTTGTGAAACCCGTCTCATACGTATGGCCAAAAGGTATGGTACTTAGTACCTATGTCAGCATTATTAAGCAATCTTACCTCCGAATGCGGGAATGGAGGCACAATATGATCGTACTGCCCTCAACCTTGCACTGAATCTATGTCTATCAGTGCTTATTACTCTGTAGTATGCTCAAGATCATGACGATACACTCTTATAATACAATTCTAAATTCTATTACGCACGTACTCAGCCTGCAAGGCTTATCGTCTATCTGAAACATCCTATCACAGCACAAGCATGGACAGTCCGTGAAGAGTACCGTAGTTATAGAAGGTTACATGGTTTCTGCCTGTGACACAAATTAATCCGGTGTAAGAACTTGGTCCACGAGCTGATTTACTAGGGAATTACGTGGTAGAAAGCTCGAGCTGTCAGTATTGCAGCCCATCCCCCTTCCCGAGAGGTCATCACACTATCCTGGTCCGGATTGAAGACTACCATACCTTCATGAGACTCCTCTGTCTAGGAAAGCTCTTTGGAAACATCCTCGGTCATCGTATGTTCGACGAAGCTCTTTTCCGACGTCCAGTTCGAGCAGAACAGCCGTCGCTTGAGCCAAGTGCAGAGCTCAGTCAAGACACCGACAATGAAGCTTTCTGGGAGCTCGTGCACGCGTGTCGGGCGCATCATGATAGTGAGAAAGAGCTGAAAAAATACAGTCTACAACCTCTCCTCTCGAACATCGCTGGACACCTTGGGAGATTCCTAGACAACACTGGTCCGCAGACCCTCACGGTTCATGGCAAAGATTTACTCAGCACTTGCCTCGACGACGAATGTGCAGTCTGGCCATGAGATGCAAAAGTAGAATTGCTGATGGAGGAGATCTGCTACGAAGTGCCAATGGACAAGCCAATCCCGTACGTGCTCGAATCGATATCCAAGGCCTTCATGGTGCGGCTTAGGACATCTTTCTCAGTGTGGACAAATGGACCTGAAGGATTGGTTGGCTTGAGAATGCTCGCAACGCGAATCGCCAGCAGAAACAAAGGGGTGCTACAGCTGGGTTCAATTTAGGCACATCAGACTTATCAGACATCTCCCATCACGATTGTCTTCGACTTGTTTGGAAGTCATCCTCCTTCATATCCGTGGAGAGTGCCGTACCTATCAAAGAAGACTAAGTTCTGGCTAGAATATATGTCCTTCGAGCTAGGAAATTCATTCAACGAGCTGCTTCACGAGTAACTCATGCTGTGGAAGGCTCGAGTTATCAGTATAGAAGCCTAGCTCCTCCTGCTAATACCTCGCGTCGCTCTCTTTAAGACTTTACGACTCTTTCATGGCACTGAGACTACGCTGCTATCTCAACACTCGTACATACATCAACTTGCACCGAACGGCTTGTCATAGTCCTGAGTAGCATATCAACGTCTAGTTGACCACTGTCGTTCCTCCCCGGCAGCTTCTTGCTGTCTGTGACTTCACCACCGTTCATCCTCCCCGGCGGCTTCTTGCTGTCTCAGAAGCTTCTTGCTGTTTCCGAAATACCCCGATAACTGCTAACAATATCCAGCTGACTGTGCTAGTCAAATCTCCTCACCATGCCGCAATTCGCTGTCACACACGCTGGCTATCTAGTCACCCGCTTCGCAAAACTTGTCCAATCACCAAAGATATCGCCAGTCGTCAATGGTGATGTGGAAGACGAAGAGGAGGAGAACATACAAGTGCCCGCTGGAACCGACAGTTTGAAACGAGGTAAGAAGGCCAAGATCCTCGCTGAACCATGGAGTGGAAGGAATACTCTTGCGCTCGCGGACGATGTTCATTAGATGGCCTTTATCAAGGATAAAACAAAACAGGAAGTCATGCAAATCCTCTTCCAGAACTCTGTCGAGATACTTCGCGCTACACATGACGATCTCATCACGTCCCTCATCTCTGGCCATACTACCACAGATATTAAGTCGAACCCGACACTTCGTTATCATATGCAGGACATCTCGGCGAAGGTACGAAGGGGAAAGCAGCCTTCTATATACTACCAACAACTGGTCGACGTCAATGGCACGAGTCCCAACAAGGTAGAGATTAGCCAGATACGGAACAAGATGATCTTCTATACCAGAGCTCAGCCTCGTATAGCGATACGGACCCAGGACTTCCATCTTTTCATTCGACAAGTCGACAAAGCTTTTGGCAGTTGGCAGACCATTGAGCCCGTCGAAGATTCTGAAAATCGTCGATGCGTGTCAAAGAAGAACAAAGGACAGCGACACGCCATTGATAAGCATCGCAGCATAGTGGATCGTTTCGCCAAGATGGTCATGGCTCGAATGAGTTCAGATGGTAAACCACTGGATGGCCAGCTGTTCTCCCCTCTCGCCGAGACCGGTCATGCGACTCACTGGAGTAGACTCGGTGATCATGCCAATCATCGGCAGAATAGCAACTTCCCGATGGATTTGGCGGAAGCAATCTGCAAGGTGTACCCAGAGTGGAAGAAGTATCGCATCGCGCAATATGCGATATCTCCAGTCTGGCGAATCTCCCATGCTACTGCTGGTGAACTACTCTTTAGTCGCCTTCTGCAGGTATACGACGATGATGGAGGCGGATTCAGCTTTTATGGCGCAGGGTTGAAGCCACCAAGGTGCGTACAATATTCCTACGGCAAATTGGGTCAGATGGGAGTCGGTTGAGCTCAGCAGAGAGCATATGCAGAGAACTCGGAAACGTGAGATTCCCCTCTACGTAAAGAGAATGACACGCTGAGACAAGACGTTCTGGCACGACAAACGGCCTTGGCAACTCACAAAGCGCTCAGCAATATCAAAGATTCGCCAGAAGCAGTCAAAGCTTGGGTCGCTGAGCATGAAAAGATTCGTGAGCAGAAGCTCGATGAGATGGCACGCGAGCACTCGGAGGCGCAAGCACGATGCGACGCCTGGATCGTACTCATTTCGACGATCCAAGACCTACAGGACGATATGGTCCGTCTCATGGTAGAGATTAAGCTGCCAGCAAGGACCGGCACATCACAAGCCTTGGACGACGACACTGTCATCCTAGATTCAGAACCAGCAAGCGAAGATAATGAGGCACTGGGAGAAACAGCGTCCAACAAGGAAAGTGCCGTTGATATGCTATCCGTCTATGCACTTATCAATTGTCGACCTACATCTCCTTTGGTGATTGATGAAAGCATCCATTGCTTTGATCTCGCCTGCGTACTCCTCAGCCGTCGCTTTCTGGTCGTACGTGCCAAGATTATGAGCCAGCAGTCGAATGAACTCCATGATGTACTCCACGTTGCTCAGCTGACTGCGCGGGTTGTACTTTCTAACATGGGCGACAATGGCACCATAACCCTCGAGCTGCTGAACGACATTCTGAACGTCACTCATCTCGGCATCGTCTCGATGTGGGATGGCATTGCCAGCCTTCACAACTTCATCGAGGTCTTTGGCATCCTGCGAATATGCCTCGATTGTTTGTTGGAGATATGCCAGCATGTTCGCGTGAAACTGGTCGTCGGAACGGATGTCGATGCGTAAAAGCCTCAACCCTAGCCTGGTGATCTGGATGTAGTGGTGGAGGAGCTTCAGAAGCTCGGGATCTCCGCGCTGTTCGGAAGTGCCAGCGACAACACAATCCAGTACAGAAGAGCGAAAGGTGGTAGCTGTTTCTAACGAGGTCGTAAGCGTCTCGACCTTCGCCGTCAGCGCTTCGACATCGGCTTGTGCTTGCTCGCACGCTTTAATAGCATTGCCCAGGTTCTCTTGCTCGGGCTTGCTCCTCGCCGCCAGTCTTTCTGCCTCTGCTTGCGCCTCGTCCCATGCGCGGGTGACACTCGCAAGGGCATCTTGATCATCTTCATATTTTGTCCTCAGTGCGGAAATGCTGGTCTCGAACGATGATTTGATACGAGTAATAGCAGCACTCTGGTCTTGTTCGGCTTGCCTCAGCGCAGAATGGTGCCGTATTCGTAGATCGGTAATTTTATCGTGCGTCTACTGTCGGAGAGTAGCGTAAACTTGGTCGGCGTCGTCTGCGCGTGTCTGAGCAGCTGCAACTAGTGCCTCCAAGGACACGCGCTGTTGTGTCCAGGCTCTTTCGTTGCGAGCGGAGTCATTCTCCAGCTGGTTTTAGCGCATTCTTGCCTTTTCAAGCTCGCGTTCAGAGTACCGATTCTGCTCCGTCAGCGATTCAAACTTGGCATTGATAGTGCGATATTGTGCTCGGAGAGTCGAGGCTTCCTTGCCAATTTCTTCTCTGGCCATGGACATCTGGCATATAATCTGCTCAATTTCTTTCCGGCACTCATCGAGCTCGGATTTTGCGCCGAAGTAGCTCTGCCTGTATTCTTTCGACTCCGTGGTAAGTTGAGAGCATTCACCCTTGAGACGAGTAACTTGACTCTCAAGATCACCACAGCGCGTCAATCGCGAATCGGCCAATTCCTGCAAGTCCTGCTTGCTCTTGTACAACCGTTTCAACTCTTCGCGCCGGTCACCAGAATTTGTGGTGAATCTTGAGAGTAGGTCCAGGTTCTCCTCCACTTGTGCCTAGTTCGTCGCGGCGAGAGTCTCTGCACTACTTTCACTCGTACGGAGCTTCTCGATAGACTCCTGAAGTTCTGCCTTGGTCTCACCAAGTTCCTTGGTAAGCCTATTGATACTGCTGTCCTTAGTTGTGACTTGCTCCTCAAGAGCCTTCTTCTCTTCAGCGCAGCCGGAGTGCTCTGCCTTGCTCTCCTTCAACTCGCTACTCTCAATTCTCAGCGTAGAGACCTCCTTTTCCAGCACTTCTTTGCGATTCTTGTAGTCAGCCAAATCGCCAATATTTTGCTTGTTGTCTGCACGCAAGACTTCTTTAGCCTTTTGCAGATCCTGGTATTGTACTCGAAGAGCGTCGATCTGCTCTGTTTGGCGCCGGACCGTGTCCTCAATAGCTACAAGGCGTTCTTGCTCTTTCACCGCTTCAGTGATTTGTTGTCGAAGTGGTTTTTGAGGAGCCTCAAGATCATGAACCTTTTGCGCAGAATTCTTTGCCTCTTTGGCCGCTTCATGAATGGAGAAGGAAGCTTATCCAGAGATCCTTCAAGCCGTGTTTTCGAGTCACGGAATTCCTTGTCAGGCTCTCGATAGTGGAATCCTTCACATTGATCTGCTGATCAAATGCCGCCTTATCGTCTGCACAGCTGGTATGCTCTGCCTGGACCTGCTTGAGAGCGCTCTGTTCGATCTTCAAGGCGTGGAGCTCCTCTGTTAATGTTGCTTGACGATGCTTGTAGCCCGCCGAGTCATATTTCAAGCTACCGATATCTTCATGTAAACCTGCCTCGGTGCGCTGCAAGCTCTCATATCGCTCCTGGAACGACTCGAGCTCCTCCTTCCGGACGCGTGCCAATTTCTCAAACGGTAACAGCCGTGCTTGCGCCTCCTCGTGATCAGTGATGCGTTAGCCGGAGCTGCCCAGCCTGAAGATCTCGCACGCTTTGTGCAAAACCCTCAGCTTTTTCCGTTGCTTGATCAGCTCGGAGACGCTCTATCTCTAGGCTCTATTGTACCGATTCCAGCAAGACTTCTTTCGATCGATACAACTCTTTAGTCGCCTCATGCGCAGACTGCGCGCTTTCGAGGTTCGCAATCCTCTTGGCTTGCTTGATGTTGATCTCGTGTATTTCCCGAGCGTCTTCTCGGGACGCATCTGCCTGCTTCTCACGCTTTAGGACCTTTGCACGTAGCTCAAGAATGGTCTTGGCCTGTCTTGCAATCTCGTCAGCACTCTTTTTGCTCACGATCTTTTTGACCGATGATTGCCTTTTCTCAAGCGCCTTTAACTCCAGAGTAACAGCATCAACCTCGTCCTGCTTGTCGGATAGCGCTGTTTTACTGTTTTCCAGTGCAGACCTGTTCTCTTGTATTGCTTCTTCGGAGGACTTCAGCTGCTCGTCCTTGCGTTTCAGTTCACGTCTGCGCTGGTCCAGCGTGCCTTCGAGTTGCGTAATGTCCAACCCCAGTATCGTCTTGCGCTGTGTCTGTGCAATGTTCGCGTAACTGCTTTTTAACATCCTCTTGAGCTCAGTAAGCTGCTGAGTCATCGCCCCAATATCCTTTTCCGTAGCTACACGTCTTGTTTCCTGCTCTTCATTCTCACGGACGATGTTAGCTTGTAGCTTCGAAAGTTCCTTCTTACTTACATCGACGGCTTGTGCTATAGGGTCCGCCTAATACTTCTACTGTTTTACCTCTGCACGCATCAAGTTGAGCGTGTCATTTGTCAGGTGAATCAACGTAATCGAGTCCAGACCTAGACCACGCACACTTCCATCCAGTTCCGATATGTGGTATTGTAGGAATCAGTTTGGGACGATCGTATCAGTAGTGATGTCAAATCTTCGGTCTGGGAAGGCCCTTGTATGATGGCGGGGAGAGCGGGAATGTTATTCCTCTCTTTGAACAGCGCCTTGACCTTAGCATCAAGATAAGCTGCTCTTTCTGATTCGTAGGTAGTCCGTAGCTCTTATGGTGCCTTATCCAGTAGGCTGCCCTCTTGGTCGATGCGTTGTATATTCCGTTCGAGCTGGTCTCGTTTGCCCTCGAGTTGTATGATTTCCAGCGTCAGATCACTCTTGCGATGTGCTTGTACGATATTCGCGGTATCTTTGGAGCTACTCTCCAATATCGTCTTCATATGGGCAAGTTGGGATGCCGTTGCTGTGGTATCGCTGTTCTCAATCTCGGGCCTTTAGATTTAATCGGTGTTCTGCTGATTCGTTATCTTCTCCGCCGAAGACTGTCTCTTTCCAAGCGCGATGAGCTCTAGCTTAGCAGCATCGATCTTGTTCAGGATATCAATGTTGATGCTTTGCTGTTGTCTAATGCTGCTTTACTCGCTTTTAGATCCTCGTTAGAGGCCTTGTGTTGCTCCTCTATGCGTTGCGCTTGTCGTTCTAGCTGATCCCGCTTGCGTTCGATTCGAGTGATGTCCTCTGCCAGATCAGTCTTGCGTTGAAGCTGTATAAGATTCGCGTTGTATTCCGATGTTATTGTAGTAGTATCGCTGTTTATGATCTCGCGCCGCTTCTCCATCTCTTCATTCAGGCGATCGATGCCAAGTTGTAGCGCGCCGGCCTCCTTCTTTATTGCTTCAATAGTCGATCTTGCGGAGGCCGCGTCTTGCTCAAGGCGTCCAACATTAGCCTCGATAGACTTCATGGTGTCATATGCCAGATGCAAAGAGGCATTAATAGTCTGCTCCGCATCCCCAAGACTTTGCACCCAGCTTCGATAGGATGTGACTGATAAGTCGTCTTGTGTAGATTTAATGAGTAACGATGACAAGTCTTGTGGGCGGTGCCTCTTGAACGATGGGAGGGAGTCCGGGCAGCCCGTTTCGACTCTATATGAGGCTCACGAGCTGTTAATCCAGCATGCGTATCTAAATGACGCCGGCAACTCGAGACCGGGTATTTGCAAGGTCGTCGCCCACAGTATACTGCCGGTAGATGGCGGCGGACTTCTTTTGAGCGGGTGCATTGATTGGTGTCTTGACTTAGGGAGAAATCGGGTTGAACATCGGCATCGTGGCGATTCTGCTTGGAAATCCGCAGGCAAACCCGGTCCCGAAAGGTTGCGATCTCCGCGTCATGTTGTGTTGACCGGACGAGAATTGAGGCCAGGTCCTGCGTCTGCGACGCCTCTGGTATGATTGGAGGCAATTTCGGGAGTTTGTTACGACTTCGCAGAAGCTGAACGAGGTGTTCATCTAGCATCCCGATCTGGATGACACCGGTTACACGAGCGCGATTGTTGGCAAGGTCGTCACTGTTGATGTACTGCTGGTATATTGGAGTTGATTGATTCTTCAACTTCTTCGCTGGTCCGCTGGACTGCAGCGTCTTGTATTGAGGTGGCTTGTTGAACTGCATGATCGGTGGAGTGTGCCGTAGCTAGTGTGGACTATTCAATAGTGGAGTGGTCTCGGCAAAGACCGAGGACGATTGAAGCACCACCCTTGAGTTTGATCTGCGGATTCTGTATATATCGTCAGCAGTGTCCCGAAGCGGTACCCTCCACGATGAGACTGGGACGAGATACTATAGAAGGAGTATGAGGATTTTGATCAGGAAGAATCGAGAGTTGAATGAAGGAGTCAAGAGAAAGGACTGGTAAAGGATCACATTGGCACTCTTCGAGGGGGAACAGTGGGCGCTTGCAATCGAGAAAGAGAAGACACACTGAAGACTCGGCGGGCTCCTGGAGGAGGCTTCGGCGATCAAATGACTAGAGCAGGCTGAGGACGCGGGCTTCGCCCAGAAGCGTACGCTGGAGGAGAAATCCTCAGCCCCCGATACGCTGCAGAATGAGACCCACGAGTAGCTCGGGGGAACATTCAGCTAAAGGAAAGAGCTTTTGGTCGATGTATTGGAGGATGTAAGGGCGGTTCAGCTCGAGGAGGAAAAGGGTGTGCAAGTCGAGCCGATAATTGAGACATTGGAGTAAGAGGACAATAAACTGCGATGAAAAAAGACTTAGTGATTTTGAGAGACGCAGCAGATTTCGGAGAGCTACGAGAGAAGCTTCTTGCCTATAGACACGCATTTATTAGTCTTGGTACAGAAGTCAGAACATTACATGGAAATTATTTGCACCAATACGCCAGCTCAGTCGCATTAACAACACCTGGACACCTAAACGGATGCAGTGGCAACACTGTAGGCACTCCATCACCCCTAATCTCGATGCACAGATATCCAGCATCCGAGCACCTTACGCAAGCAAAATTGTGCTCAACATCGTGGAGTTCGTCGTGAGTATGATACGCATCCAAGCGATGAATGCGCTCAGGATTCGTACGCGTCATGATGCATTGTGGCTTCCCAGGTGTCGTCCAATCCGCAATAGTTGTGCCAGTATTGACTCGAGAATCACAGGTATCCATGACCAATTCTACCTCATCTTCCAGCTCAAGTATCTGAGCTCGCGGCATAACAAGACCAGAGTCCACACGCGCCACCCAAGACTTCCGTAATGGCTTGGTATCCACAGTCTTGCGTTGTGTCAATGCCGTCAGTGCCGCTAGTGCCTCTGATGGTGCAGGAATCGTGGTGGCCGAGGTAGTTGTCCTGGTGTGTGGACGCGAGATTGGTGAGGAAGGAGGCTGAATAGTGGTGGGTCCTAAACCCTGCGCGTTTTGTGCTGTACTCTGCGTCTGTTCCTTGAACGACCCCTTGGGTCTGCCAGGTTTCCTTTTGACGAGTCCAGCCGGCTCGTCTGTCTCGATCGATGGCCAACCATCGAGAATCTCCACAGAATTCCTAGTGCCCTCTGTCTCTGAGCGTTTGCGTTTATTTTGTTGCGAAGCCGGAGGGTTTGGCAGGCTCTGTTCGATGTCATTAGCTGATATGTGTTCTGCAATGGAGACTTGTCTTGGGCTTGGCTGAGAAGTATTGACATCCAGATCTCTTTGATTGCGGACTGCATCGTGGTTGCCTTCGTCGTAACCGAGCGTAGGAAGAACGGAGTCTTCTCGAGCAGCCACGATCAAATCTTTCGCGTTTTGTTGGTATGTCTCGATGGTCTGTTGCTTCTTCGTCAAGAGGTCTGCGTGACTGTGTTCATTATAGCCCATCTCAAGCTGCAAGAGCTCGAGCGCTAGTCGTCCGATCTGGACAAGATGGTCGAGTTTCCGGAGAATGTCGGCATCCTCATGCGGTCTTGGGTCGCCAGGTATGACACAGCTGATGGCAGACGAGCGAAACACGTTGGATCTTCTTAGTAGTGTAGTGAGATCTGCATTCTGCGTCGATAGACTCATGATATCAGCTTGGAAGGCTTCACGGTGCTCGGCGTTCAACGATCTCAAGGTATTATTCTCGATCTCCAGCGTAGCAACCTCCTCTTCTAAGCTTTCATGCCGGTTCTTGTGTGCGGCAACCTCACTCCTCAAGAGACTGTTCTCCTTACGCAAGTCCTTCTCGATATCTCTCAGGTTATCGTGCTGGGTCCGCATGAGATCGAGCTGCTTCTGGGGATCCGCGTCTCTGGCTTGCTGGAAGGATCGAGGAGGGTGGCTGAACGACATCACGTCGAAGTGACCTGGCTTTATGATCAAGTATTACCGGCGAAGTGATTGAATCTAGACAGACGTGTTAATTGTGACGAGAAGGGAAGTGAGTGTCGGTCGTGACGAGAAGGGAATTAAGTTCAGTGAGAATGACAAAGCATGGAGGGACAGGACGTGAATATTTTCGAAGACAGCAAGAAGCCGTCGGCAAAAGGAACGCGCACGACAAAGACAGCAAGAAGCCGCCAAGAGCAAACAAGGTGGATGGGGGAAGGTTTCTAAGACAGCAAAAAGCCGTCGGAGGACGGTTTTTGAGAACGAGAGTACTGATGGATGAATCGTGAGGTACTACTAAGACAAAGACAAAGTGAGAATGTGAAGTAAGTCGTGAACTTAGGTTGTGATAATGCTTTTATGATTTGTCATCACGCCTCAGCAACTTCCTGGCAACAATAGACAGAGCACTGCATTAATCTTGTCATCCTTCTCCTTGAGTGCCATATCATGCTGTACCTCCATCTCCGTCAATGCACGAGCTTGTACCTCTGCGAAGTCCTTTGCTTCTTTCACCTTGAGCTCCATACCCTCAAACTCTACCACCTTGTCCTGGGCACCCCCGAGTTGGCCCTTCAGCGCAGTCAACTCGTGCTCCATTTGTGTAATCTTTCCAGCCATGATGGAGACATGGTCTGACGTGGGCGCGGCAGGGGCAGGAGTTGAGTGTACCGGCAGTTTAACAGTTGCGCTGGATGGGTTTGCTGCGCCTCTAGGCGGAGGGGCGGGTGTGTTGTTGGCCCCGGGCTTGCGAGGTGGGCGCGATGCCGGCGCATAGGCAGATCCAGACTGTGTCTGTGGTGGTGGCGGAGGCCGCGGCGTGGGGGCGGACGGACGAGACGAGCCAGGCGCGGCCTGGCGTGGTTGACGTCTTGGTGCGGCAAGTATGCGCCACGGGTTAGCAGGATCAGACGCCGCATACTGTGGGAAGGGCTCGTCAAATGACATTAACCTGGAAGGTACCCAATGGACCTGGCGCTTCGTATGGAAGTCGGTCACGAGATTGCTGAAAGTCCTGGTTTCCGAGAGTGCTGCCAGCCTGTTCCCCATATCCATCCACCCACCCCATGT
>Ga0058702_10000666_pt1:7500-12500 | contig 13742 bp, 10 predicted proteins | sample AgamicOrSfe_FD_83781 | JGI IMG/M metagenome (GOLD analysis project Ga0058702, IMG submission 83781) | Agave microbial communities from Guanajuato, Mexico - Or.Sf.e | ecosystem: Host-associated > Plants > Phyllosphere > Phylloplane/Leaf | place: Guanajuato, Mexico | collected 2012-05-30 | reverse complement strand
AAGTCGTTGACCTATCGATGTTTTGCTTGGAAGAGGCACTGGAGGAGGTCTTCTATTCCCGTAACGAAGTGAAAGACGGATGACCCGGGCTATAAGCCATATGTTGCTTTTACTCCGCCAAGGATCTCTCCATAAGTCTGTATTGTTCCCGTAGTAAAGTTCCTTATGGCACTCGAGAATGAAAAGGTCGACCAAAACGCGATGCAACTAAGGATATGTATATACCACCACTCTCATTGTTGTTTGTTCGGTAACTGTTGGGATCCTTTCGAAGGCTCTTTCTCAACTTGATATCATTTTTTACTCTATGAGAACTCAAAGGAAGTCCTTTTGGTAGGAGATCCCTTTCCGTACCATAGGTGGCATCTTTAGTTTCCTAGGTTTCTAATAGTTCCCATAAACGAGTAAATGGGCGAAGGCGCTATTGAGCTGCTCTAGTCCCATTTGAAGCAACTATGCAGAGTCAAGCTTAATGGCTATGAGTGAGTTGGTCTATGACCATTTAACTACGTCAAGCCTCAATCTCACAAAGAAGATCCTACGCGGTAAAAACCAAGCGTGCAAGTATGGCTAATGATAGTTACATCTTGATCTCTCTATAAACTCCTTCCATAGCCATATAAATAACTCGGCGGGAGTGGCCTTAGCTTACAGTACTCTTTGAGTTCCCAGAGGGGATGTATTCATGAAGGAAGAGCCAATCATCATATCTTTGGGGTCTTCCCCCTTCAGTATCTCAAGAAATAGAACAGTATACAGGACCACCCGTAAAGAAAGACTATAAGATAAGTAGCAAGAGTTACGGCATTGCGCATACTCCACCCACCCCAATAGCTGCTCTAACGGGGGTCTACCCCCATTCATGAACAGCGAAATAAAGAAAATCTTTGGGACACTTGCGAACTCTTTTGTCCCATTTAAAAAAGGGAAATATATAGGTCATTAGCCGAGTTCGTAGGTGACCCAGGTTAGTAACGGAGTATGACATAAGTCTGAGTTCACCGATTCAATTCCATCGAACCCCGGGGAAATCCCAATAGGAGCAAGAAAACTCCATAGCGTCTAACGCTCAACGGCTTTCGCGCTAGCTCAGGGAGTTGCTTGTTCAGTCGATTCACTTATCTACTTAAGTTGTGTAGGGACTTCCTTTTCAGAACATCAGAACAGAAGACGATGGATGGTTAACGGGGGTCGTCAGAAACCTTACAGAGGAGACATGGTAGGCGATTGGTAAGGTAAGCCGATGTTCTTACTATAGTTTGACGTTATAGACACTGAGAATGGTAGACCAGCGACCAGTGAAGCCTGTCAGAAGTGTTGAAGGCAGAAGATACCCATTTTAGTTTAGCATCCACTTTTGCGCTCTGACGGCTGTGCTTACGAGACGCTACGGGGAAAACAGACGCTACAGGCGGCCGAAGTCTGGAAGGATTGGGCGGCAAGCACACAGTCGATGAAGTATAGATCCAGCCGCAGTTACCCTGCACTTGCAAGGCGGATCGAAGGAGGAAGCCGAGACGTCAGGTTAAGATTCCAGTGGAGATGAAGACCATCAGACACTGATTCTGAGGATTCGAGACAGAGTCCAAGAGAGAGATGGAGTCATCCGGTTGAAACACGACTTGGGAGACATTTGAATATGAGCAGCTCTACAGGTGTACGAAAATTCTTTCTAAATGAAAGACTTTTAAGCGCTGGAAGAACACTTCAGGCAGGTCATCGATAGTTGACGACGGTGGACCCGTAGGGGAACACTTCGTATTTTAAGACGTGCCCCGGCCAGCATCTAGTCTGACGACAAGCAATTATTGGAGCCGGCGTATGAGGCGCAAAAGGACAGATGGCATTACCAAGAACCGGAGATAGTGCAACTGAACCTCAGAACGGACACGAAGGAGCGTCTTCAATGAGACCTAGGGCAGTGAGGGCGATCGGAGTGAAGGTTCAGGTTGGCATATCACAAGAAAAACAAAAAGTTGAAGGAAATCCCCAATTTAGAACCCCAACCAACAACTATGGACATTTTCGGGGAGTAGCCCGCTTCCCATTACTCAAGCAAGAGGGAAATTCCTCGCACATAATTAAGGGAGCCATTGAAAGGTGACTAAAACACCAGAAACGGCGACTACCCGAGCTAATGATAGAGGCAAGAACACTTTCCGGCCAAGTCCCATTAATTGATCATAACGATATCGTGGAAATGCTGCACGGACCCATATATATAGAAAGAGAAAGAGAATCACCTTGATACTAAACCAGATTGAGCCCGGGATCCTTTTGGAAATGGGAAGATCTAGGATAGGCGGCCAACCTCCTGGAGAAAGCAATGTGCATAGACCAGGTGAGTAAGGATGCAGCTCCGTGGACCGCTCGTCGGGCCTGATAGGTGGTGGTATCACACCCTTCTCAAAGGAACCGTACGTGACACTCTCGCGTCATACGGCTCCGTCCCGGAATCAGGGCCCCTCTTTCCTTTGACCAAGGGGCGTAGCGGCCTGTCGGTATCAAGTAAAAAGTAAGCGATTTCTTTTCATTCATTCATTGATGAAAGGTACAAATCGCTTACTTGAAAGTCCAAGCGCTTTAGTAGAATGACGTCGCCAGAAGAAAACCTCCGGCCCGCTTTTTCCCCACTACCTAATTACGTTAGGACCACTGAACAAACTTGGTTGACGAACATGGTTTATGCGCCGCTAATGTAGCGGCTTGTCGAGCATTTGCCCTAGTAACACCATCCATTTCAAATGGGATTTGTCCCGTGGACACACGAGCAATCCAACCCGTAGGATTTCCCTTTCCTCTTCCCATTCTGACTTCTGTAGGTTTCCCGGTAATAGGGAGATCCGCGAGAACTCTTACCCATATCTTACCATTTCTTCGAAATTGTCCGCTCATAGCACGATGGAAATGTCCGATTATAGCCCGGCGCGCTGCTTCAATGGCTCGATATGAAAGACGACCAGCTCGTAAACTTTTAGTGCCATATCTTCCAAAACCAAGTTGTGTACCGTCCGGTTTGCAACCTCTACTACATCTGCCCTTACGATATTTACTATATTTCGTACGTTTCGGATATAGCACGTCCTTTTCATTTTTGACTATAAGAAATCCACACTTTGACACCTAAGATTCCGTAACGAGTAGATACTTCCGCAGAAGCATAATCGATTTTCTGGTCTAATACATTACAAGATGTTTTTCCATACTTGGAGCATTCAGTTCTTGCAATTTCTGCACCTTCTAATCGACCTGAACAAGATATACGGATCCCCTCTACGCCCTTTTTCATTACTAATGGAATATTCTTGACAATTTGACTAAAAATTTTTCGAAATGATCTTCTTTTGTTTTTCGGTTGAAAAGATATGTCTTGAGCAATCGGAGAAGCACTTTGATAAACAGATTTGATCTTTTTCGATTCAATTAAGGTATTAGTCTTTGTTCTATTAGCTAAGAAAGATCTCATTTTTTTGACTTCGTTCAAATACGAGTTGTACCCGTAGGGAATTCTTCTGTTTTTGAGTATGATCTCTATCATCATCTCTATTCCCTTTATCAATTCTCTTATCCCCCCGTTATCTATGAATTTTTCTATCAATTTCATTACCTTATCCTTTCCCATGAGGTTCCAACATTTTCTCCTTAATTTTCTTAGTATTCGTTCCCTTGCATTTTTTGGAAATTCTTTCTTATTTACTCTTACTCCATCCCTTGGAAAGAAGAAGGTAGCACCGAAGAAAGGAAAGAGTTGTATGTTGTTTTTTCTGTCCCCCACGAATCGCAGATCATTTTTTTTTTCGAATGAAGTGTGTCAAGCTCTTTTTTTCTTCTGTCAAATCCTTTTTCTCGCTGTTCGATCTTTCGACAAAAAAAGCGATGCGAGAACGTATTCTCTTATGACAGTTTCTTTCCTTTAAACGTATTCTATTCATCTGCGATGTTTCAAGCACTCCCGGTTCGACGAAATGATTTAGAACGTTTACTGGATCGAAATGTATTTTGTTCTTTGTATTGAATAAGTATTGCATGACCAAATAATTGAAGGAAGGTCTGACTGCTGCGAGTGTCCTTTTAAGTGGATGACTTTTCTGTTTTTTTTTGTAGCTGTACTTCGTTTTTTTGAAAAAGAACTTGAATAACTTCGTTTTTTTGAAGGAATCTTTTTTTTCTATCAGAAATTCTATGTTATTTAGAACCTCTGCGTATTTCGGCTGCTTTAATTCCCCGCTTCCCCGAAGTGATTTAGAAAGATGATTCTTTATGGATGTTGATCGGTCATGGTATCCATAGCCTTGCTTCTTTTTTTTCCAAATCCTTCTTTCGTTTTTCTTTTTCTGGTCTAAGAGCATGATCGACTCAACTCTTTTCCCGGCACAAAAGCCTCTCACTTTCTTTCCTTCTTCTTTTCGACTGGAAAAATAAGTTGAAGAAATACATTCGATCTTCCCTACTTTCCCAAATTCCCACCACTGGGCTATCTTCATTGCGTACTTCTTCTTCCTTTCGCGTCTGGATTTTGCCCCTTTTTTCTTTCGTCGTGGACTACGGGGAATAAAGAAATGAATGAAAGTTCTCTTTTGAAAATGAATAATAATAGACCTACCGAGTCGAAAGCCAAAGGTGAGTCTCGTGGGTTGGCGTATCGAAGCGAAATAAGATCTGAGATTGATATCTTGATATACTAATTTACCATAATAATAAATAGAGTCAATGTTGACATTTTAAGTAGAAGTGGGAAGAACTCAAAGATAGGTCTTCTTCCATTCACCAATGCAGACTATAAGTGCTCTTCGAACCGAGCAGGATAGTGACCCATCACACGACTCTTAAACCCAACCTATGGTGATTCCCTGGAGACAAAGTAAAAACCAAAGATCCTTTACCTTTTTCTTTGAGATGTTCCTACCCGCAGATCTTTGAGCGACGCTGCTCTACATAGGCGACGCTTCTTGCCGCTATCCTTCGGTTCTGATAAGTAAAGTCCCTTCTGACGGTTCGCT
>Ga0058702_10000666_pt1:0-2500 | contig 13742 bp, 10 predicted proteins | sample AgamicOrSfe_FD_83781 | JGI IMG/M metagenome (GOLD analysis project Ga0058702, IMG submission 83781) | Agave microbial communities from Guanajuato, Mexico - Or.Sf.e | ecosystem: Host-associated > Plants > Phyllosphere > Phylloplane/Leaf | place: Guanajuato, Mexico | collected 2012-05-30 | reverse complement strand
TTTAACTGCCTATAGTGAAGACCCGTCGTTTTCCGCCACCTTCACAGCAAATGAATAGGAAGCTTCTTTAACTACTTGAGCTGCTATTTCCAAATCAATTCTGTTAAATCTCCCTTCTCTGATGACTTACACATTTTCAATCAAATCATGTCCCATATTTCTAAATTTCGCATTGATCAGGGCAGACGTTCCAGCTGCCGATTCAAAGAGAGAAGAGGGGAGAAGAAGGTAAAATCTTGCCTTAAAGCAAAGGGTCATACAGTTCTCACTCCATTGCCATTTCTTCGGTCTCTTCCTCAGAGTTAAGCTAGCCACTCTCAATTAGTGGAGTGGGCAACTTGCTTCCATTGATGGAGGCCTTGTCTTATGATAGGATAAATGACAAGCGAATACTAATCCACTAATCCCCTTGGGGGGCAGCCCCCATAAACACCTCCTCACACTCTTCTCGATCTGGCCGACAGATGCCTCAAACGCTAAATCACCCTACTTTTATAACTCGTATAACTCGTCGTCTTAATAACTCCGCCTTTCCAGTGCCCAATCTTTCTCTGCTGAAATGACTCTATAATTGCTCAATAGGATTTATCCTATATTAGGGAAAAAGGGCCTTTGAGATAGAAAACTTACCCATACTCTGCCCTATTCCCCTCACCCCCACTTAGCTGTAGCACACACATAGACGCCTCCAAGCTCATTGCGAGCTCACAGTAATTAAACCCCCTAAATAGGAAGAGGGCCCTTAGGAGAGAGACGGAAGATCTTAAGAAATGGAGCCCGGGTCAGTTTCCCCCGCCCCCAATACCGGCTGATCAACCCAGTTGCAATCCTCCCCGCCTTAGCCTGGTCGACCTCTCCTGATGTATCTGTCAGTAATGAAAGCATCCATGAGTTGTGTCCTTGGTCAGCACGATGAAAGGGGTAGGAAGGAAAGAGCCATTTACTATACTCAGCAAGAAGTTCACTGATTATGAGACAAGGTATATGGTTAACGAAAAGACCTGTTGTGCTCTTACATGGGCCTACGCCACTACATGTTGAACTATACGACCATGCTGATTGCAAGGATGGACCCGCTGAAGTATCTCTTTGAAAAGCCAGCCCTCACGGGCTGTACAGCAAGGTGGCAGATGTTACTATCAGAGTTCGATATTGTGTACGTCACCCAGAAGCTCTAAATGAGTAAGACAAGGGGCAGGCAATAGCAGACCACCTGCGGATCATCCCGTGCCTGACTATGAGCTTTATTTTGGGACGAAGCTATTCCATTTGCGGTAGGCGAAGAAGAATACGAAACTTCTCATGATGGGCAAATATTCTTTGATGGTGCAGTAAATCAGAACGGAAATGGAGTTGGAGCAGCCCCTTTCTACATGCTATCTTAAAGCTCTCCAAAAGGAGCCCATATTCCCATAGCTGTCAAGTATCTGTTCTTTCAGGGCTAAGTCTTGCATTCATTCCTTCATCCCTTGAGTACGAAGGGATAGCTATGAAAAGCAAAGAGAAAGAAAGTATCTCCCTCTTAAGAATATCCCCCCTGTGGGGGACTAGGTAGGCAGAGCTGCAGCCCTCGGACACGTATCATATCGATGTCCGGCGGATTAGGAGGGTGGTCTATTACCGACAAACCCATCCAGCCTTAACTCATAGCTTCGGCCGTTGCTATTGAGCTATTGCAACTAAGAAGCCTATGTGTTAAGGATAGAGTTCTTTCACCGAACCGACTTACTTCTCTCGATTGACTATCTTGATGCGGAGGGGCCGGAACCCGCTTCTTCCAGAACCAAGATCTTCCCTTTCTCACTCGGAGCAGGCCTTTCAGTGCTTTGACGCAGCCGTGGGAGGCGGTAGTGAGGGAAAGATCGATTACCCACCCGCCCTTGATCTTTGGCTTAGCCACGCGTACCGAGTCGAAATACGGACAAAAGAATTCTTCACCCAGCAAAACTGACGCTATTGACTTGGATGTGTCCTCACTCACAAGACAAGTCCCATTTTGATACAAAAGTATGCCCATGAAACGAAAGTTTTCATGATCTTGATGTCTGCTCATTCATGTCCGCCTTCAAAATGAAGTGAAAACGTTAATCTACGAGCGGGAGGCAATAGGATAAGATAGCCAGCCACAGGTTCCCCTACAAACTCTTCGAGCTATAATTTATTATTGTTCTGATCCAGTTCGCCTTACTCTAGCGAGAATAAATATACATATATACATTACCTAAACCGCTTATCAATTTGATTCTTCTAGGGGTATTAGGCATAAAATCGTGTATGCATTTTTCATGTACTCATCTTCGATGCTTTGAACTTCCACCCGGGCATACTTTTCTTTGCTTCCTTCCGACTACTAAGCTGCTTTATAGGCTCAAGCCTCCTATCTACGGTAGCTGACGCAGCAAGACCCGAGGAATCGGACGCTCCTTCACCAGTCACTTTCTTCTCACTTTATATGCCACATAAGATATACTAATCGGCCGAAATGAGCTGATACTAGCCT
>Ga0058702_10000665_pt1 | contig 13744 bp, 17 predicted proteins | sample AgamicOrSfe_FD_83781 | JGI IMG/M metagenome (GOLD analysis project Ga0058702, IMG submission 83781) | Agave microbial communities from Guanajuato, Mexico - Or.Sf.e | ecosystem: Host-associated > Plants > Phyllosphere > Phylloplane/Leaf | place: Guanajuato, Mexico | collected 2012-05-30 | reverse complement strand
GCTAGGTGGCGGCAGAGGGTGGATTTGCCAACGCCGGGGGTCCCGGAGATGGCGATGTTGGGGAGAGTGCGGGTTGGCATTGTGGGGGAGGTGCGCTGCTGGAGAGATGCTGTAGATGAAGGTGGGAGGTGCTGAAACATGAATAAAATCCTCAGGTCACTCTCGATCGGACCTCAACCCTTTCGGGCCGAGACTTGAGTACGACAGCAGCAGCTCAACTTTGTAGAGTAGCTTAACACAACCTGGAACACAGTTACACAAAGGGCGAGTGCTGCGAACATTTCGCTCTGATTTGTGTCGGAGTATGGTACGATATTGCTACACTACAGCCACAAAAAGAAACACTTTTACTGCATTGAATGTCTTCCTACTCATCCTCATTGCCCCCAAACTAACATCTCCCGTCGTAACTTTGCTTGCAGACCCCTCAATGCCACCAGCATGACGTCCAGCCAAAATATAGCAAGCTCACCTCAAGGGTGCCATCGGTATCCTGGTCATTTGCCAACAACGCCCACAAGAAACTTCTCGATATCAGCAAAGCCCTTCGTTTCCTGAATCTCATGTCCCCCATCCTCATACTCTTTCCACACCGGCTCAAATCCAAGCTCTTGCCAAGCTGTCCGAGCCTGTTTTCCCAGATTCACCTTAATCACTTCATCATCCTTCATGTGCGTCAGCAACATTGGTATGTTGATGTTGACGCCACTGCACATCTCAATTTCCGACATATGGAATGGTCGGGTGCTATTGGTGGACCAAGGGTTCTTAACCTCCTTACAGAACGGCATCCACCCAGAGATTCCCAGAAAACCGCCCAATCGCTCTTTACAAGAGAGCAGAACGTGGGCAGAGGTGGCATAACCCTGGCTCATACCTCCCAGGACGATGTTGGAACCAGAGACGTGCTTGAGCTCTTCCTTAATGAGGATGTGAATTCTACGCACAGAAGCTTCCAGACCGGCGACTTGGCGCTCTTGCTCATTGTAGGGGTTCGACGTCGATGCAAGATCAAACCATTCAGTTAGGTCCTCCTGAAACTGCTTGGACCAGGCAGCGGACGAGGTAGGAAAGATCCATTTGCAACCTCCGAAGGCTGTGGCGTTGATGTTGATACCCTCGAAGATCTCGTCGGCAAAGTCTGGGCCGGTGGAGTTTCGGCCGTGAAGGAGGATGATTGTGTGTGTATGTTTGCCGCGAGGGGCGATGATGTAGGTGCTGTTTGCGGCGGACATTGCACTTGTGCGGATCGTAGACATGATGTTTGCCATTGTGTCGTGCACTCGAAGTGTGCGAGAAAATGCTTCTCAGGTGAACGTGGTGGGGTATGTACGTGTGCGAGTGTGAGATGATATGTTTGGCAAGGCAAGAAAGAGAGGAGTACGTGTCTGCTATATAGTACTTTCACTTGCACTGAGCGCCAACCGTCGAACTTTGACATGCATTGTGTTCCGATTTGAGGCATAAAGCTTGGTATAAAGTCTGCTCACTGTTCGCAAACTGTAAGCTTCTAATATGGTTCTCCTCAACTAGGCATAAATCTTGTTGGCTATAGTTGGTTCGCTCTCCACGGACCCTCGCACGATGCCAACAAAAGGGACGACCACCTGGATGTGGTTGAAGGCTGATTGTGTTGGTGATTCTCATTGTCTAAAGTTTGTGGCCCATCTACGTCTTCAGAAGCTACACGAAGTTTACTCCAATATGTGTCCGAGCCAGGATCGGATCTGTACGGCACTCTCCCGAGCTTCCTTCGACTCTCAGATCATAAGTATACATGATAAACTCACTAGCATAACACTATTATACACCGCCCTCTCCCTCCGTCTCCACTACTTTCAATCCAACGTAACCACAACCCGTCCCTGTAACTTTCCCTCCTCCATCTCCTTGAATATCTCCCCCAATTTCTCTTTGGGTTCCACCCTATAATGCATCTTCACGACCCCCCTCCTCGCCAACTCCAAACACTCAATCGCCTCCGCCCGACTTCCCACCGCACTCCCCACAATCCTCAACTCCTTCTGCAACATCTGCCCCGCCTTAGCTCCCGCAATCGGCACAGGCTCGCCCTCAGGGATACCCACACACACTAACGTGCCCCTGAACCTCAACATATCCATAGCAGTAGCGTATGCAGCATTGCTCGCAGTCACGACAATAACAGCCTTTGCGCCGAGGCCGCCTGTGGTGGTCTCGCGGACGTGTTGCACGAGATCATCTCCGGAAGTGTCGAACCCGAAGAAGGCTTCCGCGCCGGAGTCGAGGGCGAGCTGTTTCTTGGAGGAGTGGTCGATGCCGATTACGCGTAGGCCCATGGATTTGGCGGTTTGCACGCCGATATGCCCAAGTCCCCCGCCAGCGCCAGGGATGACCACCCAGTCGCCTGAGACCGCGTTGGATTTGCGGAGGGCGGAGTACACTGTCACGCCGCCGCAGAGCTGGGAAAGAGGTGTTAGTGGTGCCGTGGAGGATGATGCAGGAGAGGGTTTGCTAAGGGTGAGGAGGAGTGACTTACCATTGGTGCAGCAGCGGCCGATTCGAGCCCCTCAGGTATTGGCGTGACGTATGTCGCAGGCCCAAGGACGTACTGCTGGAAAGTTCCTGGCGTATAATAGCCACTGATCTTCTGATTGAAGCACACACCCTCCACGCCTTCGAGACACGCTGGGCAAGTTCCGCATATTCCAGAGATCCATTTTACGCCTACGCGGTCTCCAACTTTCACAGCACTGGTCTCGGCTCCAGGGCCAAGCTTTACGATGCTCCCAACTCCTTCATGACCACCAACTTGACCTGGCTGTGTGGGATAGGGAAGGATGGACCAGGTCTTCATCATGACGCCGTAGTCGGAGTGGCAGACGCCGGAGTGTGTCCTGAATGGAAAGTGGCGTTAGATGGGCGGATATGTGCGTGCAGATGCATGAGTTAGATGGTCGTGGGAGAACACACTGGCTCTAAGACAGGCACTTGATACAATCACAGGAGGGGATATGCATAGCTCAAGAGAGAACTGCAGAGATTCTGCTCTGATCGATATGCTAGTAATGCATTTCTCCTATTCTTTCTCATTTCACGCACAATGACGAGAACAGGACAGATCACAGCAAAGCACAGCTTATCACGCCACACCGTAGGCTTAGAAGTCGACTCACAGCTTGATCAGTACCTCACCCGGGCCAGGCTCTGGCATGTCCATATCTACCACCTTGAGAGACAATTTTCCAGGGTCGTCGTACACGACAGCCTTGTAGGTCTATGGGATCTCACTCTCGGTGGCCGACATGATGGTATGCTCTTTGTCTGTTGCTGAGAAGGAGAAGGGAATAAAAGAATTGATGGAAGAGGGCGGAAGCTGAAGCTGAGGTCTAAGATTAGGTATGAATTCGTTGTTTAGCTAAGGTGCGAGGTCGAAGGTAGCAGAAGTGGACAGCTGATCCTCTGGTCCTCTGATCTCCAGCATAGCCCAGCAAGCTTGGCTTGATCAACAGCCGAGGTGTAGTAGAAAGTCGCGTCTGAGTGGGGCGGGGTAATAGCGGGGTTGCAGATCCTGGTTCAGTTGAGTTTCAGAGCATGATCTTCGTGTGCGCCGCCATCTCCAGGTTTCTTAAGGCCATGCTTCTCGACCACGCGCTGTATAGCATCCAGGCCCATCTTCAGCGTCTCCTCAGTAGGTCCATAACTGAGGCGCACGAACGAGTGGCACTACAAAAGCATTAGTGGGCTGCCACCAGACGATAAATGCAACAAGACACATAAAGATGGGCGAGATCGAAACTGACCGGCGAGTCGTAGAGGTCCCTTCTCTTGCTCGGATTGAGGTCGAAGAAGATTCCAGGCACAACAATGGCTTTCTCCTCAAGAAGTGCCGCGAAGAAGTTGAGGCCATCATTGATTGCGGGGGGCAAGTTGCTAAGATCGAGCCAAAGATAGAAGGTCGAGGATGGAACTTGAGGAATCAAAAAGCCCATCTCTCTCAGTCTTCCAATAACGTAATCTCTCTTTCCCTTGAAATGAGTCTGAAGAGCTTTCATTTCATTGCGCACCTTTGTCGGCTCGAGCATTGGCGTGGCAGCGATCTGGAACGGCACGTTCGGCCCTCCGTCCAGATATGATCCGCATGATCCAAGAGCCTTGATGAACGCTTTCGGCCCTACGATCCATGCCAAGCGCCAACCTGGAAGACGAAACCGCTTCGTCATGCCGTCAATGATGAGGACATCGTCTTCGTTGACATCCTGCACGTTCTCAGCGGCACTGATGACTGATCCATCGCAGTCTGTTGAGTAGTTGTAGCCTCCCTATGTGAAGGTTAGCTTGCTAGAGAACCGAATCTGACTTGTACCCATGGTAGTCGGGGAGCAGTTCGGCAGAGTGCCGTGGGTTATTGCCCTTAGAGTTTCCCTTGTTCATGATGCTAGCCACCAACTTACATAAAACTCGTCCATAATCAGCGTTGCTCGTGCTCTACACATGTCCTGAATCTCAGAGAGCTGAGGGTTCGTCACAACTCGACCAGTAGGATTGCGCGGATTACTGGTCAAGATCACAGATAGTCCACGATTCAGCTCTTCCTGAATCTTCTCGGGATGGATGTGGTAATCGTCCTTTTCACTGAGCGGAATCGGAACAGGTGAGAAGTTCTTGAACAGACTGAGCATGTCACTATATGCAGTGTAATCCGGGATGAAGAAGCCAAGGTATGCATTTCCAAGCACAGCAGCAATGCGGATCAAGCCTGCTCTGCCTCCAGGAACGATACAGACATTCTCCCAAGTATATTGCGAGCTCTTTCCTTGTCGATGGTGCTCATTGTATAGCTTTGCAACCGCTTCCCGCATGGGCTTGATGCCAGCAGTGGGTCCATATTCCCTCGAGTCGGACGGTATCTCAATGCTGGTGGGACGTTCGAAACAGCCAGGTAGGTCAGTCACCTGTTGAAATGCTTAGTCAAACAATCAAGTATGGTTGTCCGTCCTGTTGGACTGTGCATACCTCAGGTGCGCCCTGTCCAAGATTTGCCCATTCGTGAGGAGCGTCGGAGAAGCCTGCCTCATTCGCTCTTTCTGTTCTATTCCTGACATCAGCCACTGATATTTCCAGTCAAAGAGCTCAAGTCTTACACCCATATCACACCAGTGCTCGAACGGGTTGCATCGATGGCCTCGTGCGGTTTGTGGCCTTCGTGAGCAGCGCGGAACTGCTTGTGTATCTCACTCTGGAGTTCTGGAAACGTATCACAATGTTCAGCGTAGTCCACCATCGTATTGTCTGTGCAATGACTGCTTGCTGCTGTTGCTCTGCTTCGACAGCCAGTTTCACGATAGCGTCATGGCAAAACAAGGCAGCTAGACACGTGGGGCACACCCCCCGTTCGAGCTGAGACTGGTTGGGCTTCGTGTGTTGGCGAATTACTGACCGCTCTCTGGGACATCTGAAGACGAGTTGTTCGTCTGTGGTCGTTCAGACACTTTCGCCTCAGCGTCGTGGCCGTGAGACATGTTTGATGATGGCAATGTATTATAAACAATGGATCTGATCTTGGCGGAGGGGCGGCGGAGTTCAGGCCGTCAGGGTCGAGGAATGACTCGGCGATTTCAAGTCAAAAGCAACCACTTGGGAACTAAGAGGTTGCAGATGGAATGGGGATGATCGTAAAGTGAGATTGATAAGTATATACACTGACGAAGTTGACAACCAAGAACAAACAGAAGACCAATCAACTACCAGGACCTTTGCCAAAGGGGAAGGAACGAGGCACACTTCTGATGCTAGTGGACTTGAAGATGTCTGAGGCACAATTATTACGGCTCTCTCTGCGACCTTCCCAGGTTTCCATTGCATTTTTTGGCTCATCCCCTTCGATTAGCCTTGGGTTTGCTGCTCTCAGTGCTAAATCAACCCAAGCTATGGTATTTTGCGTGCGAAGAGCCATACTATTCATCAGCTACTGCTATCTGCGCTCAATCTTCCTTGATATATAGTACGGCGTCTAGTCTTCGGATCGAGGCCGTAGACGACATCAGCAAGACTTCTTGGAGCTCGTTCTGGACTCGCATCTGGTGCTGAGTACAGCACGAAGTCTGCGGATGACTTCGACGAGAGCCCAATTGCTTCCTTCGCACGCGTTGAGACAAGCTCCTAATGAGGTCAACAGGATTAGAACATGAGTACAACCTCTCGTAACTTACATATAGTAATATCGCATCATTTTTCGTACCCGACTGATACACTCCCATGCCCAAGCTGGCGAGAGCCACGGGATCAATCGAGCCCCAAGGAGTGAAAGCATTCCCAATATTGTTTATAGACATTGCACACTTGAGGCCGTACTGCTGCACCATCTCTGGTAGCTGTAGAGTAGCCCTTTGTCTTTGACTGCCACGACCTTTCGGTCGACCCATCATGAAGAGGTCTGATGTGGGCAATCCAACGAACGAAATGGGTAGACTTCCTATTTCATCCGCCAGCCGTCTCCATTCATCCTCCGAGAACAATGTAAGACGCGTGCAGTGGCCCAGACATATCTTTTGCGTAGATAGGGCATGCTCCGTCCATCGTTGCTGTTTGAGCTCTTGGATCACGTTCCATACCAACGGCTCCTGTTCAGCGTCGAGATTATAGTCAAGGTGGAAGTCGAGGTGTCGTTTCTGCCTCAGAGCCAATTTGATCGCCCATGATACACATTGTTTCATCTTCTCTAGGCTGTCCTCTACATAGGGCGTTACGCCAATTACTTCGACCGCATCGTTCATGATTGCTTCTTCTATCAATTCACGTCGCTCGTATCCGACTGAGTCATCAAAAACCGCAAGCTGTGCGAATGCGCATATTTGAATGAAGCAACGGTCCTTGAACTCCTCCTTGAGCTTCAAGCCCGCATTGAGTGACTCTAGCTGTGCTATTTCGTCGACCTCGATAAAAGCGCGCATACAGGTAACGCCAGCTTGCACACTTTCTTCAATCAATCGTCTTCCTCTTCGCAAAAGATCGTCTTCGGAGAATGGCTGCTTTGCTTGTCCGGTCAATGACATGGCTTCCGCAAAGTCTCCAGTGACAATTTGGAGGTCATTATACTTTGTATCTTGCAGTAAAAAGCACTTGTCAAGGTGAACATGAGCATGGCATAGCGAAGGTGCCAGAAGTCCGCACTGGCTAATGATGACACCACGGAGTTGCAATGTGCTCAACTGCTGCTTTGTGTGTGGCGTGACAGCGACGACGGCGCCATTCTCGATAGCGACATCATAGGCAGTCCCATCCTCGTCTCCTATGCTTGGGCAGAACACATCGCTAATCAGGGAGATAGTGGGTGACGTTCCTGTTACATCACCCGCAACGATATTACCGAGGTTGATACCATGCTCGAGGTACGCAGCAGCCATGAGATAGAAGGTTGCAGACCGTCTGTGGTGTGTTCCAGAACGATACCCGGCTAGTGCCCCGTCACACTTTGCCCAATGATCACAAAACATCAACCCGCCATACACTCGCGACCTAACTGAAACACTCCAGCCTCGACTATCCGACCTTTAAGCCTACACCCGTTCTGCAGTCAACAACACGCGTGTCGAATACAGCGTCCGATATCTGTTGGAATAACCATTTCTTGATCAGGCACAGACGCGATGCAACACCGAAACTTCGCCGCGCCAGCGCGTCGGGGGCCAGGTAAGACACATAGAGGACGTTGATGAGCGCAGCGTCTTGCGCAGCTTGCAATGTAGTCTGACGAGCACGCGCTTACCAATGGTTTACACAAAGGCCAAATGGTACCAACGAACCCGGCCGGCCCTACGCACGCGCAGATCATAGCACAGCAGCAAGCAGAGCAGCAGGCGCAAGTGAAACGCCTCGAAGACGCCAAGAATCGAAGTCGCAAACCCGTGAATAAGAATCTACCAGATGGACTTGAGGATGTAGTCATAGGGGATGGCATCACACATTACAAGAACATGCGCGATGTGGAGCGACGGCTGGACGCGGTCATGATGAGGAAGAGACTGGACATACAGGACTCATTACAGCGGGGACCAAAGCAATACGGCACAATGAGGATATGGATCACGAACACTGTAGAGAATCAACCGTGGCAAGCAGGCGCAATGGATCCGCACGCATTCGACTTTGGTAGCAATGTTGAGGCGTCCTTCAGGGTGAAGATCGAAGGACGATTGCTAGATCCTCAGACAGGAGAGCCAGAACAAGAGGTTGAGGACGATGAGAAGGAATCCCACAACGATACGTCGCCCGGGCAAGAAGATATTGAGAGTGGTGAACGTGCGGCAAAGAGGACGAAGCTATCGATTACACCATCATCGCGAAAGAAGTTCTCGCAGTTCTTCAGGTCCATCAGTATTGATTTCGACAGACCGCAAGCCTTTCAACCTGATGGGTATACACAAATAAGATGGACGCGCCCGGAGTACTCTCATCCCGTACAAAGCGAAGCGCAACGAGAAGACGACTTTGACTGCTTGGAATTTCAGCGTAAAGCCGATGAGAACATCAATGTCGTGATCAATCTCATGCGCGACGAGCAACCAGAAAGGTACAAATTGTCCCAACCGCTGGCAGAACTGCTTGATATGCAGGAAGCAGATCGACAGACTGTGCTGATGGGATTGTGGGAGTATGTCAAGTTCGCTGGGTTACAGATGGACGAAGAGCACCGCCGCGTGCAGTGTGACTCGAAGCTGCGAGAGGTATGTTACTCATCAGTTGTGATTCTCTCAATGATGCTAAGCCGTGCCAGATCTTCAATGCCGACACCATCCTATTCCACCAAATACCCGAGCTAATACGCCCATATCTTCTCGACGCACCCCCAGTCGCATTGCCATACACGATTCGTTGCGACAAGCTGTTCCATGCCATCACACCACCAACACCGACAATATATGACATCCGTGTTCCACTTCCTGACCCTCTTCAACAGCAAATGCGCGCTATCATCACATCTCCTACACATACTAACACACTCAACACAATCTCACGCATGGACGACCGACTCGCCCTAGTGATGCAAGCGATATCACACTCGAAAGCCAAACACGGGTTCTTCTCCAGTCTTAGTAAGGACCCTGTCAACTTCACGAAACGATGGATAAGTAGTCAGCAGCGTGACCTGGAGGTCATCATGGGCAAGGGGGCTTGGAGTGAAGAGGACTGGCAGGGTGCGGAATGGCGACGTGGAGGTGGGAAGAGCGTTTGGGGCTCTACGGAGGCGCATGAGAGTGTTGGGAGCATGCTGAGTAGGATGAAGACATGATAAGGCGAGGACGGGAGCCTGTATACGTCCCCAACCCGCATCACGTCACATTTTCTCCCTATGCACTACGATAAGAAGCCAAAAGCACAGGGCAGGAGGTACCCCGCACGTTTCGGGAGGAATCTCCGTCCCTTGGTGTAACCTGGTACTGCGTCAATCATCATCAGCAGGGTCGAATTGTACAATAGCTATTTCAAACAATAACATTCACCTTGTCGCTCCTTCCTCCATCGACTAATTGAGTGCCTAGCCCAATCTGCGTGCGGCTCCCAATTTGTGAAATCGATCAGGTAAATCGACACTTTCAAGTCGTCCAAAATGAAAAAAGTAAAGCATGCAATTAACATGGCAGACTTAGCGATCAAATACCCATCCGTCGAGTGGGAAGTTCTCGAAGAACACGAAGCAGCAGTAGTCGAAGCAGAGAAGAAGAAAATGGCTGTACCTAAGCAGCGCAAGATTGCGCTAGTCGGCAGCAGATCTGTTGGTATACTCTGCTCATAGTCTTCCGTACTGGGTACGATCTGACATTCGCCTCCAGGCAAATCATCCCTCACCGTACAGTTCGTCGATGGCCATTTCGTCGAGAGCTATTACCCTACGATCGAAAATACTTTCAGCAAGATGATCAAGTTCAAGGGACAGGACTTTGCAACGGAGATCATAGACACTGCTGGACAGGTATTGTCGATAGACTGCAACGCAGCTGGTGGGACGCTCAGCTGATCGGTGCACGACTAGGATGAATATAGCATTTTAAACTCGAAACACTTCATCGGCATACATGGATACATGTTGGTCTACTCAGTCTCCTCGAAACAATCATTCGACATGATCCGCATAATCCGTGACAAGATTCTGAATCATTTGGTATGAAGCTATAGCAGGAGGAAACACGCCTCACGTGCAGAGTTGACGATACATATCAGGGCGCTGACTGGGTCCCGATTATCATCGTTGGCAACAAGTCCGACTTACGACCAGAACAGAGACAGGTGACAGCGGAACAAGGGCGACTCCTCGGTGAGGAGTTTAAGTGTTCGTGGACGGAAGCTAGTGCGCGATACAACGAGCACGTCACAAAGGCATTTGACCTTATGATTGGAGAGATTGAGAAGTCCAGCAATCCAGAGGCACCACCTGGTGGGAAATCGTGCGCCGTAATGTGATGTCATGAGGATGATGAAGCATGCAAGTGGGATGATAGCTAGGAGTTCCGGGCACCGTGGGCGGTTAGCTTGCACTTAATGGGATGATGGCGTCTTCTAATGTTACACGAGCGTCTCATGAGATGAAGACTTGTACTATTACTCATAATAAATCAATCAAACGACTGTGATCACGTGATACAGATTCTGAAACGCTCAACTCCTGTTTCATAAGTTTCCACAAACTAGCACACTGCTGCACTCACTTCGCTCCGCACACAACGAATCTACCACTACCTCTTTCGTACCAATCTTGACACTGAAGACCACACAATATGCTCGACATCAATGACTTCGTGTCCGATCGTGGTGGCGATCTCAAGAAGATCAAGGACAGCCAAACGAAGCGCTATGCGTCACAAGAGCTAGTGGACGAGATCTACACGATGTATGAAGACCACAAGAAGAGTATGAGGATCCGAGTCCCATTGTGACCTGCTGCTCACATTCCGACAGCACGATATGATGCGGATCAGATGGGTGCGAAGATCAACGCGGTGCAAAAAGAGATCGGTCAGAAGAAAAAGGCAAGGGTGCCCCGGGTCCAGAGAAATACTGAGTGGAATGTTGACAATGGACGATAGGCAAAGGAGAATGCAGACGACCTTATGAAGCAAAAAGACGAGCTCACGAAAGAGAAGAAGGAATTAGAGGAGAAGGCAGCAGCAAAGCACATAGCATTACTGCGCAAAGCCAAGACGGTGGGAAACTACGTGCATGAGTCTGTACCAGTTAGCGATAACGAAGTCAGTGCTACTTGGGAGGACAGATATTTGGAACATCGGCTGAAACGACATAGGACAACAACACTATCATGCGCACCTGGTCCGAAGACAACGCACCGCCACAGAAACGCGACTGCCTCTCCCACCACGAAGTCCTCACTCGTCTGGATGGCTACGACCCTGCCCGTGGCACTAAGATCGTTGGACATCGCGGTTATTGTCTCACAGGCTACGGTGTCTTCCTCAATCTGGCTCTCATTCAATACGGACTCGAATTCCTGCACGGCAAAGGGTACACACCGAACCAGCCGCCCTTCTTCATGAATCGGGAAGCTATGGCGAAAACGGCACAGTTGGAGCAGTTCGATGAGGAGTTGTACAAAGTCACAGAAGATGATAACAAGGCGAACGACAAGTATCTCATTGCTACCAGCGAACAGCCGTTATCGTGCTTGCACGAAAGCGAGTGGTTACAGGATGCCCAGCTGCCAATCAAGTATGTTCCCTTGCTTGAGGTCGAGGACGCACTAACGACACTCAACCCAGATACGCAGGCTACAGCACATGTTTCAGAAAAGAAGCAGGCTCCCACGGCAAAGACGCTTGGGGTATCTTCCGCGTTCATCAATTCGAAAAGGTACGCTCTCTTTCAGCTCCGCCTTCGACTTCGTCCTCAGCACTAACTAATCATCGCTACTCCAGATCGAACAATTTGTCTTCTGCAAACCCGACGAATCCTGGTCCGAATTCGACCGCATGATCGACACGTCCGAAGAATTCTACAAATCCCTCAAGCTCCCCTACCGCGTCGTCGCCATCGTCTCCGGCGCGCTCAACAACGCCGCAGCGAAAAAGTACGACCTCGAGGCCTGGTTCCCCTTCCAAGGCGAGTACAAGGAGCTTGTATCGTGCTCCAACTGCACGGATTACCAGACGCGAGAATTGGAGATTCGATATGGGAATGCGCCGAAGAGCGCGACGAATGCCAAGAAGGTGTATGTGCATGCGCTGAACTCGACGCTGTGTGCGACGGAGAGGGCGCTGTGTTGTGTGTTGGAGAATTATCAGAGGGAGGATGTAAGTACAGGTTTCCCAGATTCGCTCACGCCACTGTCATCTCTCCCCAAAGTCAAAAGACAAAAGCTGACCACTAGATTAGGGTATCGAAGTCCCCGAAGTGCTGCGCAAGTACATTCCAGGCCAACCCGCCTTCCTGCCGTACACGAAGGAGCTGCCCAAGGACTCGACCTCGCTCAAGCAGAAGAACTTGGCGGCTGGGCCGGCGACGAAGATTCCGCCCAAGGACGAGGCGGCTGAGAAGATGAAGGATTTGAAGGTTTGAAAGAGTGCGGCGGCGTCTGGGGCTGGGTGAAGTGAGGCTGAGCATGTCTAGGGATGATGGAGTGATATGAGTCTAGATGAATGTTGTACAGGGACCGGTAGGAAGGGAGGCGCGTTGCCCGAATGAACTACGTGGGCTTAGTAGTGGAAGACGAGGCTGTTGGTAAGATGGAAGATGTGTCACGACTTGCATGCATGTTTACGTGAGCCTGATGAATGGCTACGACATGTTCAATCACGGTTCGCTATTCTGAAATCTGTAGGGTACCGTACTGCCTTGGTGTTCTTGAACACTGTCCAATCCCCCGCTTTCTCTCTTCCGCTTGTGAACACGACACCTACTCTACATTGAGAACGGCCCTGGACGTGGAGGCGGGGGAGTACCTAGACATACTGATCTCTCCATCCCAGACCAACATATGTGACAATGCCTGTGCTCATTTTCACAATCATATAACTCGTAAGCCACGGCGATCTCCATCCCATCCCCATCCAAGTACCAGATCAATCCCTCTTCTACGACATCATCTACGATGTCTTGACATCGGCAGTAGTGCCACCGACATTAGCCGTCGCATTACTACTGGCACCACCCGCTCCTCCCACAGCATGCCCCACCGGCGCCACAATCTGCATCTGCTCCTCCACCTCCACCTTCCCACCCACAAACGCCGCTGAAACAGTCCTCGCACTCCGCCACCTAATACTCTCCACCGTCTCCTCCGAGCTCGTCGCCGTCTCCGGATTCGGCAATCTTCTCCGGCCACCAGCCCCAACATATGCGCCAAGGAGCGAAGACCATACCGGGCCAGGCGCGGTGGAGTCGGTATTGCCAACCATCGGCGCAGAACCCCCAGCTTTCGTCGTGGCCGTAGCTATGGCTGCAGAGGCGGGGTCGCCCTGACCCATCAGTCGACGAAGAGTCTTAAACTCCGCACTCCCCCTATACGGCAGTCCCGTGACCGGATCCAAATACTTCGCCTCCTTATTCGTGACGATACACAGGGGCTGCACGGGCCTATGCACCGTGAACGCGCCCGCGTTAAATTTCGCTGTGCCGTACGGTCTCGAGACTGCGGGTGCGCCGGCGCGGATGGATGTGCTGGTGGAGGCGAAGGACTTGATGTCGGAGGAGGCGGTGTTGGGGAGGAGGTGGGCAGAGGGCCAGGAGAAGAGGATGCGTCGGAGGATGTCGGGGG
>Ga0058702_10000664_pt1 | contig 13766 bp, 14 predicted proteins | sample AgamicOrSfe_FD_83781 | JGI IMG/M metagenome (GOLD analysis project Ga0058702, IMG submission 83781) | Agave microbial communities from Guanajuato, Mexico - Or.Sf.e | ecosystem: Host-associated > Plants > Phyllosphere > Phylloplane/Leaf | place: Guanajuato, Mexico | collected 2012-05-30 | reverse complement strand
CGTACTCGACAATCTGTCGCCTGAAATTATCTTTTTGCGGTATCAATTTGACTGCATGCGTCTATCAGCCTTCTTCTCGTTGCTCAGGGTGTCCTTGAGTTCTTTCCTTTCTTAAACAGTTTACTCAGCAATCTACGTGTATCTATACTCTTTCCAACCAACAAAATGTCGGCCAATCTCAACATCCCCAGGGTATGTGGACATCCAAAGAGTTGTGTCTTGAACATACCTAATGGAAAGCCAGGATGTCAAGGATCAGTTCTACCGCTACAAGATGGAGCGTCTCCAAGCCAAGGTTGAAGGCAAAGGAAACGGTATCAAGACTGTAGTGGTCAACTTGAGCAATGTCGCACATCAGCTTGCGCGTCCTGGATCATGTTCGTATCACCTCGGGTATAGCTGTCCACCTCGCCAGTATGCTAACACATACTACCAGACGTCATCAAGTACTTCGGCTTCGAGCTTGGTGCTCAGACCAACATCGATCCTGCCGACGACCGCTGGATCATCAATGGTGCCCACGAAGCCTCTAAGCTCCAGGACTACCTTGACGGATTCATCTCCAAATTCGTTCTTTGCCGCAAATGCCGCAACCCCGAGACTGTCACTCAAGTCAAGGATGGCCTCATCTCCCTGAACTGTAAGGCTTGCGGCCACATATCCGACGTCGACCTTCGTCTCAAGCTCTCCTCGTTCATTCTCAAGAACCAGCCGAAGAAAGGCAAGAAGGACAAGTCGACCAAGAAGGCTGATCGCAAACTTCGCAAAGCCCAGGCGCAAGCCAACGGCGACAAGGACGACGAGGACGATGATGAGGATGATGGAAGCCCTCATGGCAGCAACCGTGCCAACGGCGACAACGACGACAACGATGATGCAGATGTCGGAGTTGAAGCTGGATCCGACGACGAACTCACTCGCCGCATCAATGCCGAAGCAAAGGACATCGATGCGCCCGTCGACGACAAGGAAATCGAGTGGACCGTCGACACCTCCGCCGAGGCCGTCGCCGCCCGCGCCAAAGGCCTTCCCGACGATCTCAAGCGCTCTCTCGTCATCGACGGCGAGGGCGAAGAGGACGGTGAAGGCGGCGCCTCAAACTACGAAGTCCTCGGCGCCTGGATCGAAGGTGAAGCCAAGACGGCTGGCGGCGTCGCCAACGTCGACAGCGTCGAGATCTACAAGAAAGCGCAGGAACTCGGCATGGAGAAGAAGCACCGCACTTTGACCGTTCTGGCGCAAGCTCTCTTCGACGAGGGCATCGTTACCAAGAAGCAGATCGTGCCGCGCGTTGCTATGCTTAAGAAGATGATCACCAGTGAGAAGCACGAGAAGGCGTTTTTAGGCGGCACCGAGCGTCTTGTTGGTGTCGATCATCCGGAGCTTATCCCTGCTGTTAGCACGATCCTGTTGCAGTACTATCAAAACGACCTTATTGAGGAGGCGACTCTCAAGGCGTGGGGAAGCAAGGCCAGCAAGAAGTATGTCGATAGCAAGATTAGTAAGCAGGTGAGGAAGAGCGCGGAGAAGTTTATGCAGTGGCTTGAGACGGCGGAGAGTGAGGAGGAAGAGGAAGATGATGATGATGAGGAGGAGGATGATGAATAGATTGAGAAGGACTGTTGGGACTGTTCGGTCGACCGAGATCTTCTGCTCTTGTTTGTTTTGCTTTGTTTTGTTAGACTCCACTCTCTTCTCTACACAGAATATACAAGTACTTTGAGACACTTTCCTGCTTCTGCCAGATCTCATGCTTCTTCTTGTTGTGCGCTTTGCTCGACCTCATGGGCACGCAGATTCCATCCAGGACAATGCGACACAAGACGAAACAACGTAGAAATTGCAAGGTCTGCAAGATGTGGCTCAATACACGGCGTGTTTCTTCCTAATTTCAATCGCAATCGGAGCTGTTCAAGATCTAGGGAGTTCAAGCTATTGTACAGATTCCATCACATATGTTCGTCCCAGAGCACGTAACGTAACGTAAATCTATAGCGTCTTTCCGTCCATTGACTCTGTATCACCAAGAGTCCCATGTCCGATGACCTCTGGAACGGCGACGCCGACAACGCTCTCGAGTCTCGTCCAACGTTGCAAGCCCATACTGCTTCAAGCGATCCATCCATCTATTTTGTATTCTTGCTACCCAATCCAAGCTACATCTCTCCAGCTTTCTCTTCACGACGCGCACTCACCTATTCACAGCGGTGAACCCACCAGCACCAGCAGCAGCCGGAACAGCACCATTCCCACTCCTTTCACTCTCACGACGTCTGTGTCCACCTCCTTCGCCTGCTCCATCATGCTGTGCTATACTCAGCGGCACTCCCTGCACTTCCTGTACCTCGTCCTCGTCAGCCATTTCGCGAGCACGCTCCTCACGCAGACTCTCTCTATTCCTATCAGACGCACGTCCGCTCTCACGTCTCGCGCTATCGGTGACGCGTTCACGACGTGGCGGCGACGCAGGACGTTCAGCACGATCGCGAGGGGCATGCGATTCTCGATCCGGCGGCGGTGCAGACGGCGTGGCAGCTCCACCGTGTTCCTGACGTCTGCGTTCCATGTCATCCCTCGCATGACGGGCAGTTCTGCGCTCTGCAGCCTGCTCCTCTGCTTTGCGCAGCTCGTTGAAGTAATGTCTTGGTTTGCGGTCGGGTGTGTCGGTTCGGATGTTGCCCTGAACGGGGTTGATGTAGCCGGGCTGGTCCGGGTGGACGTGCAGGTATTTCTGGAGCAGGGGCTGCCATTCGACGCGGACGGCGCGGCCAAAGACGTCGTAGGGGAGGTAGGGCATTTCGGGGTCGAAGATGTAGCGCTCTTGTTGATCGGGGAGCCATTTTTCGAAGTCGGGGTGGATTTGATGTTGAGGGCCGAGGTCGCGAATGGTCCAGGGGGCGGGCTTGGGCTCGTTGGGGCCGATGAGCATGACGGAGGTGCCGTTGGGCAGGGAGGAGATGAGGGGTAACGCGCGCGTGAGGGTCATTTGCTGCGGCATGCCGTTGTTGTTGTTGACTGGTATCATGACTGGAGCACCGCCTGGAGTCATTTGCTGTAGATGCATCGGACCGGATGGAGAGCCAAGTGGGTGTGGATGAGCGTGGGCAGCGGCTAGAGCGTGTGTGTGTGGAGGTAGATTTGTGTGATGGCTTAAAGATGGTCGTTGAGTGGCCGGTGCGATTTGTACTGGCATCTGAGGAGTTGCATAAGGCCCAGCACTTTGCGGCATTGGAAAGATTTCGCGTGCGCTTGTTGGAGGTTCAGAAGGGATGGAAACACGATGACCATCGCTTGGTGGTGCTCCACCAGGAGATGGGTTGCGTATGAGTCGCTTCAGGCGTGGCGGTCGACCTTGGGGCTGTTCATATGGCTGAAAGTTAGCATCATTGGAAGCATATGTTTGGGGGTTCGTCAAAGCAGTAGGATGAAGTGGTAGCCGAATCGAATGGTGCGACATAGGTGGTGCTGGAGCCAGCATTGCACCGGATTGTAGCCATACCATTGGCTCTTGTTGTTGTGGTGGTGGTTGCGTGAATTGAAACTCGCCGTCCAGCACAGGACGAACGGGAGTCGGCACCCGTGGAAAGGGATCATATACCGTTGGTGGTGTGCTGTCGCCTTTGTCCGTCTCCATGCCGTCCACATTGGCCTGAGATTTGGCGACTTGTTCCATGAGGAATGCTCTGGTGATGCGCATTTTGGTGACGGCTCGATCGAGACGTAGCTTTCGCAGAGCTGCCGCGTCATTTGCATCCTCGATTTCTCGTAAGCGACGTTTGAGCTCGATGCATTTTTGATGGTACGCCTTCTCCATCGAAGGAGGTAACGGGGAGTCCCTCATGGCTGCACGATTGATTGTTAGCTGGGATCAGAATGACGAACAGACTTGAGCCTCAGAATTCATCGACCTAAACTCGCCGTGAGGCTCAATGATCCCAATCGTTCACTCCGAATACTCGAGATCTCAGTGAGCTGATGGGCAGCACGGAGAGGAGTGAGCGATGAGGAATAATCCCACCACTTGTACAGCGGCCATCAAACGCAATCAAAACACGACTCTCAATATGGCAGCCTCAGCATTTCACCTACCCATGTTTCGCACTGTCTCGACCTTGTTGTCCCCGAAACCGAGGTGATGTTGTTGTCGTGTCAGAAAGTGATATTCTACTAAAGCACGACTTCAGATGCGATATGGACTGGAATATATAGCAGCAGATGATACCGAAGATGCGCTGTGATGATGAAGTTGGTAAAATGAAAGCGTTGTCGAGACGTGATTCACGTTCGTGATCCTTGGCAACTTTGACGCTAAACCCGAACAAGTTAACGGCGAGGTTTCGCCACTTTACAAACGCCTCCTTTTCTGCAAGTGTTCTAAGGTACTGAGGGACAGAGGGTACTGAAGATAGCCTTATTACCGACTAAAGTGAGTGTGCGCATCATTGTGAGCGGGCATCCTCGTGCTGTGCGTGACCGAATGCTTGCTATGTGGACTCTGCTCACGATATGTATCCTACTTCTTGCCACCTGGCTTGACTCCAGTGACGTGAATCGTAAACTGACAGTGTCTTTTGGTAGTTTGGGAAAGGAAAGCAAAATGGCACACTATGATCAATTCATTCTCTTCGGAGACTCGCTGTTTCAACACTCCAGTGACCAAGCTCGAGGATTCGGCATGCACTCTGCACTACAGGCTGGTAAGAAGCTCCTGTTTAGACTCGAAATAACCACTAAAGTACTACAATGAAGAGTATATAAGACGCCTCGACGTGGTGAACAGAGGCTTCAGGTACTCTGGCCGAATTGAGCGATCAATATAACCGAAACTAACACATAGAAAGTGGTTACAATACTGAGCAAGCCCTCCACGTTCTACCAGAAATTATACCATCTCCTGAACAGTCGCATGTCCGGTTCTTGGTATGAACCTGCTGTGATATGCTAGCAGATCTAGCACACTAATCGTCCTCACCAGGCCATCTTCCTCGGGGCAAACGATGCAAGTCTACGTGGTGCTCAAGGCTCCCAACACGTTCCGCAAGAACAGTACAAGTCGAACCTGCGCAAGATCATCACCCACCAGTCTGTCACAGCTCACAAACCTCATGTGATCCTCGTAACACCACCACCTGTCAATGAGTACAGCTGCGAAGAGAACGATCGCAACAAGGGCATCACCGAGCCTCGAAGACTGGCAAAGGTGACTGCGGAGTACGCGGAACGTGTACGCGAGCTTGCTCAGGAATTGAAGAGCGAGGGTGTTGACATTGTGCTGCTGGACCTATGGAAGGTGATGATGCAGCATGCTGGCGCGTCGACGGAGACATCGCCTCTGCCAGGCTCGAAGGAGATTCCCGAGAATGTCTTCCTGAAGCTGGTGCTACATGATGGTATGGGCTTAAACACTTCGCTAAGTGCAGGCACGGCTGATAAATTTATAGGTCTGCATTTGACGAACATTGCATACACACTCTACTTCACGGAGATGATGCGAATCATCGAGCAGACCTGGCCAAATCAGCTGCCGAATGACAAGAACCTTCCGTATACTTTCCCAGCTTGGGATAATCGTGTAGCGTGGGACGCAAAGAAACTGACGAGATATGAATGAGTTGGGGGACTTCTGTCTTGCGGATAGATGGTCATTGTAGAGCAATAGAAAGATTTGGGTAGCATACTGCACCCACCTCGTCCTTTATCACACTATGTTCGATGGTTTTAGCTTGGGAGGATATACTGGAGCGTGGTGAACAGATTGATACAGCTGCCTTGCCCCATGCCTTCCATCGCTCATGCTAAGCGTGCACAATAGACATCGCCGAGCAGACTAACAGAACCACCGTCATCATATGATCCATGCAAGCGATGTGCTGCGGGTCGCACGAACTGACTTCACGTGGCGCCCCTGCTCAACGGCTATACAGCTTGTCCAACGTTGTTGTGAGTCCAGCCTGCAACCACCAGTAGCCAAATAATGATCTTGCGCTCGACCTACCGCGCACGGCTACTATAGGTGATGCAGAGCTCACGTACTGGGCATTCACAGCATCCAGTCCAGTCTCCTGGAGCGCGCGTCAACGGCGACAGTCTCGAGTCCGACGACAGTAGTTTCGACGAATCGGCCGACCCTACTGGCCGCGCAAATGACTTGCTCCGTGAAGACCCCTTAGATGGTGCTCGGGACAGCCCAAGCGTAAACTTTGGTCTCTCCTTGCCGCGCTTCTTTTCCTCGGACATCGGCGATGGTCTCCAACACCTACCGCCCCTGCAACACCTATATCGCCTGGCGCGAATCTACGGAGACGACATACACCCACACCGGGCAACGGTGAAAGCAGCAATTACTTCGACGGCACGTCTGAGGTCAATGGCCAGCATGCGGCCAATGGTGACGATCACGGCGAGAAGGAGCCGCAGATTGCGGCGGACTGGTATCAAGAAGGTCCAGGCCGAAGAGTGGGATATGAGGACCTCACAGCTATAGACTGGATCTTCGAGTACGCGAAAGAACGGCAAAGGCTGCGGCTGCTCATGTCCAGCGCGGCAGGAGCTGTGGGACAGTTGAAGCGCTTGATGGATGCGAGCCAAATATGGGTTATCCTGGTCTTGACTGGTATCATGACAGGAGCTATCGCGGCATGCATCGATGTGATAAGCGATTGGCTGGGAGATGTCAAGCAGGGAGTCTGTAAAGCTGGCGTTGGAGGAGGGAAGTTCTACTTGAACAAGACATTCTGCTGCTGGGGTCTTGATGGTAATACTCGGCGGTTCCGCGTCTCAAGACTATATGTGCTGACTACTTGATCAGAACTGGCACAGTGTCAAGGATGGATGTTTTGGAGTCAGGCTCTTGGGATAGAATCTGTAGGTGGAGGCTATATTGCGGAATATATCTTTTTCATCATGTTCTCTGTGAGTCTACATGTTCCTCTTCACGTCATGAATTATGGCTGACAATGGCAGGTATTATTTGCTACATGTGCTGCTATCTTAGTACGACAATATGCGCCGTATGCTCGACAAAGTGGAATCCCAGAAGTGAAGACCATGCTAGGTGGTTTCGTGATAAGGAGATTCTTGACGAACTGGACCTTGACCGTCAAATCTGTTGGATTGGTAAGTTCGTTCGTATCGTAGGTGGAGTACCTCACTTACATAGGTGTAGTGCCTGACAGTAGCATCTGGGTTATGGCTGGGCAAAGAGGGTCCTCTTGTCCATGTGGCTTGCTGTGTAGCGAATCTATTGCTCCAGCTGACACCTATATTGAACGACAACGAAGGTATGACGTTCGAGCGTTTGCGCTTTCGAGCTCTCTACTGACTGTCCTAGCTCGGAAGCGTGAAGTCATCTCCGCTGCTGCTGCCGCAGGCATCTCTGTGGCATTTGGGGCACCCGTGGGTGGTGTCTTATTCAGTCTTGAAGTAAGTCTTTTTAGCTCGTTCCTATGGAAAGAGATTGACTTTCTGTGCAGCAACTATCGTTCTACTTTCCGGACAAGACAATGTGGCAGAGCTTCGTCTGTGCTATGGTTGCTGCTGTCACGTTGCAAGCAGTCAACCCATTCCGTACAGGTAAACTTGTCTTGTATGAAGTCCGATACCTGAGTCAATGGCATGCCTTCGAGCTGGTCCCGTTCGCACTGCTGGGCGTCATCGGAGGTCTCTACGGAGGTCTTTTCATCAAGCTCAACATGCTCGTGGCCAAGTATCGTAAGACTCTGAGGATATTCCAGAATCCCATCGTCGAGGTCGCGATCATTGCTGTCATCACGGCTGTGATAAACTTCCCCAACAAGTTTATGCGAGCACAGTTCCCAGAGCTCGTTGCAACATTATTCGCAGAGTGTTCTGAGCTGAAGGATGAGCGATTAGGTCTCTGTGGCACGGCACCATCTGCCGTGGTAGGATTCAACCTTCTGGCTGCTGCTGGACTTGGCTTCGTTTTGACATCAGTCACGTTCGGTCTCCGCATCCCAGCAGGTATCATCCTGCCATCAATGGCTATCGGAGCCTTGTGCGGACGAACGATGGGTATGTTCATTCGCAATTTCCAGCAAACCTTCCCAGCTCTCATCATCTTCTCCGCTTGCCCTCCGGATGTACGTTGCGTCACGGCTGGTACATATGCCATCATTGGCGCGGCCTCAGCCCTAGCAGGAGCGACGAGAATGACTGTCTCGATCGTGGTCATCATGTTCGAGCTCACAGGTGCTCTCAACTATGTGCTACCTATCATGATCTCAGTGATGATCAGCAAGTGGGTCGGCGACGCCTTTGGAAAGCAGGGCATCTACGAATCCTGGATCGATTTCCATGGCTACCCTTTCCTTGACAACAGAGACGACAAGCAAGTCCCTGACATTGCAGCAGCGCAAGTCATGACTCGGATTGAGGATCTTGTGGTTTTACATTCTACAGGTCACAGCATTGGCAGTCTCGATCGATTACTTAAGACAAACGCACTTCGTGGCTTTCCTGTCATCACGAATTCGCGTGAAGGCTTTCTCCTCGGCTATATCTCCCGGACGGAGCTAGCATTCGCACTGGAATCTGCACGCAATGGCCCCCGGAGTCTTCCGCCCACTGCTGAAGCGTTCTTCGCACACCAGCCGCTTGCAGATACAGACACGACACTTGACCTTCGTCCCTGGATGGATCAGACACCTATCACACTCAGTGCCAAGAGCTCGTTGCAGCTGGCGGCGGATATGTTTCTGAAGCTTGGTCTGCGATATCTGCTTTTCTGTGAGAGGGGCGTGCTAAAGGGGTTGTTGACGAAGAAGGACATTATATTTATACTGAATGGGGCGGGAGAACGGAGGATGGGAACGGGAAGTGGGATATACAGGGCGGAGAGGACGGCGCAGAGTGAGCAGGATACGGGGTTGATGTTTGGAGATGTGGATGTGCCTGATGATGGATGAGGCAGTCGTCGAGCTTAGAAACACACAATTCCAAGTTTGATACAAAGTCGAGATCGTGCCGTGCTAAGCTAACACTGTATGGGATAGTGACAAGCCATAACAGCACACTGCCGCGTTAATCGTGCGGCAGGGCATGGGATTAGAGCTGGAACCCACATTTGCCGCTTCCAAGCCGTCCTCTACACTCCCGGCCGCTGTCTATTTTTCTTTACCAACATTTCTTGCTTGAAGACAATCCTCCTCTGACGAGCATCCTACGGTAGCCGCTGTCTACCTCACCACTTCTCACCCCTTGCCAAATCTCTCCTCAACGAGCTATCTACATGCTGTACGGCCCCTCAGCCTATCTGCAAATCCGTCTATATGGCAACATCCTCTATCGACTAATGGCCGCGCCTCAGTAAAACCATTGGCTCTATTACCACCATCGGCTCTTTGGCTGTCGTGAAGGCAGCCATTACCTCAAGCTCGCGTCCGTCTCTCGTTGCGCTTTTTCTCTACGTCTTCATCACCAGCGCTCATCTGGCATTCATGCCACACGAGTTTCATGCGTTCACTAGAAGACGCCCGCACGCAGTGCAAAGGGCCAGAATGTCCTTGAGCATCGTACCCCTGGCCGGTTCCATGACGGCTTTTAGTTACAGTCCGCCATGCTCTCTCTCGCTATGTAGTGGTTCTGCTGCGAACTAGACAACTTCTCAAAGTCTTGCCATCCCTGAAGTTGTCCACACAGCGTGGAGGGGCGGATGTGATCTTCCGTTGAGCCTCTCCAGTTGGTTGTTGTAAATCATGCTATCTGGTTGGAAGGACTTTACGGGGCAAGCACCACTATTGGATCATGAACAAGGATTCATCCCAATCATGCGCAGATTGCTGGAGACCTGTGTGACTTTTTAATGTATCAATGCTGCTCATTGCCATATTCTCCTACGGCAGCTGACCATGCCAATGAAAGCATCGTGAAGACTTACTATCTTCACGTTATCTTCACAGCATCCATGGAGCCGATTGGCATTGAGAGACACAAGCTCGATCTCACTTCACTACCGAAGCCTCATTGAATGAGCTTTACTTCAGATCTTACAGGTACCTCAGACGTCTTTCACATCCACCTCGATATCTTGTCATCCTTCAGCAAAGCACGCTAGTGGGTTGCCTGTGCTTGTACATAACCTTGACCTTTCCCACTACATTTCCAATTTCTTCATACCCTCGACTACTCTTCTTCCAAGTTCAACATTTGTGCAACTGTCTCATGAGATACTGCTGATCCATTCTACCAACATGTCTGACGAGATGCAGGTTGTCGATGCCAGTACTCGGAAGAGGAAAGCATCTGGCTCTCCACATTCGACGATGATGTTCTGGTAGAGACCCGCAATGATTTTGACGGCATTGTGGAGGATGGCGCCGGAGGCTGCAACTTGACCTACGACAAGATTCTTGCGACGATCATGGGTGTCTCGCGTGGCGACGTGGATGAGGACTCCACAGACAGCGAGACTATGGTACGCGTCACGATGCGATTACTGAAGTAGCAGTCTAACTCCTGCTCAGACCACACATCCATCCAAGAAGAGGAAGATGACTGACGACCAGTCGGACGTCATCGCAATCAATGATGCTCCACGTCTTGGCACTTTACCTATGGAGCTCTTGCAGCAGATCGTTCGTCAGCTTGACGTCAAGGACTTCCTCTGCGCAAAGCTCGCCTCAAGCAGACTCTACATGGCCTCGAAGAATTTCCGTGGCACGGACTATCGTAGGGTCACTGCCATCACATATCCTACACGAGCTCGCATCTTTGCTGAATTCGAATCTCATTATAATGGCCCCATCTTGTCAGGCAAGCTCATGTGCTCCGTGTGCTGCAAAAGCTTTGGCAATAGCGCCTCTGGGTTCGCAGATGAGCAGTTCGAGCAGAGCCTGACCACGAGAAAGTGCATGAAGTGCTGGATCAAGGCCGGCGAAGCAAAAGGTTCCTTTACTATTCGCAAGGGAAACAAGCTCTACTGGTGCCATTTATGCAACCAAACCAAATCTATCGACGAAGCAGCCACGAAGGAGGACCTGAGAAGCTTCTACGACACTCTTCCGTGGCCTTCCGTGGCTGCAAAGTCAATCATCAGCAAAAACAACTTCGAGCTTCCCAAGCAGAGAATGACAGAATGCACGCTCATATGTCGCACATGCATACCAACTCGCGCATGCATAACATCAAATCCATACAAGCGTAGAATGCGCCGCTGAAGAGGCCATTTCTGCCGTTCTCGAGTGCACCTACCGGAATGACGAAACGATGAGGCTCATGCTCGGTCTGACGCAACCAAAGTACAACAATGAATGGCATGGCAGGTATGGTGGGGAAATCGATAAGGCGATCACAAAGCTCGCAGAGATGGGTCGCTGGGGTGCTTTCACGAAGAGACGGCTCCACAAGTGTTACCACGAGACTTACACTCTTGGTGACCGTGCTGGAGTTCGAGGCGAACCGAGCGAGACGACATGAGGCTACGAGCGGAGTGGTCGAGTCCCGAAATTTTCTCAGGCGTTGGATTTCCTATCTGGCGGAGGTGTTGTTCTTTCTCTTTCTGCTTTCTCTTTCAGCGAAGTCCAAGTTAGATAGCACATTTTTCTCTTTCCAGCAATCATTCGAGGTATTCGAGAACAGTCTGAAGACAATACGGATCTTGAGAATCTCGAGCAACACAATAGAGCTGTCGAGAGCATAATATCATGTCACTCACAAATTCCTGCGCTTTTCCCAGCTTACTTGGTCAGCTGGATCCAAGCCTAGCTCTGATGTGGAGTCTGGCAGTCTGAACAGGTAGCCAGAGAACTACATCAATCATACCAATTTTTGGGAATGAGGTGTTGTCGGTATTCTGCTCTCCATGACTCGTCGTCGCAAAGCGCATCTGCCAGCATCATGCCTACACGCATCTTCCTCGAGAGTGTCAAGCATGCCAATCTCACTTGACGATTTCGAGAACGTGACTTGGAAGAATATGTTTGTTTCACCCACGTGTTTCACATAATCGTTTCAGAAAGAAATTCAGATCGGCAGGCCCCGAGCAAAGGTACTTTCACGATTCACCCTGCCTTGTGAAGCACCTTCCTGCTCTCTCTCCCATCGCTTCCGTTTTGTTTCATCACACCTTCACAAACTACAACATCAAGGTTGCTTTGTCTCCTACATCGTCCACCGCATATTTGACGGCTCAATCAAACCTCACAACTCTGACCAAACACTCATTACTCTCCACGATGACCAAGAGAAAGTCGGAGACATCAGTCGGTAATTCGCAGTTCGCCAATCGTCCAAAGGTAAGCCCGGAGGTCATCGTAGCAAGGTCTACAACTAACAGGTCTTAGACGCTCTCACCTATCGAGCTCCTGCCCACAGAGCTTTTCGTTGACATCTTAGGACGCGGCACTCCAGCCTCGGTGCTCGCTCTCAAATTGACCTCGCGTACGATCTTGCACAAGACCAAGAACAGTGATGGAAGTGACGTAGTCAACCTTGAGGCTATCATGAAGTCCGCTCGAGAGTGCGAAAAGAAGAGGAATGACTTCTTCGCCACACAGTGGAGGCTCCTCACCGCCTTCGATGAGCAGGCCGAAGCCGAGGAGAAAGTTATGGCTGCTTATGACGTGGACCAGGAGATATTGAACAAATATCTGGCGATGCGCGTTCGATGCGAAGCCGACATTCCTCAAGCATGACTGGTGCGACTTACCTGCTCTAAGTGCGGGCTTTCCAAGACTCACGGTATCGAAGGCTTTGCAGATTGTCATTTCAAGAAAACGCGCCTTGATCGCAGCTGTATCCGTTGCGTTGCGCACTCCTACCATCGGAGCAGTGTCTAACACGAATGCGCATATGCGGGACAAAGATCTTTCGTTGCTTCATTTGTAACGGCTTCAACTATGAGGATTCTCGTGCAGCGGAAACAGTCGGGGCGGCATTGGTCAACCGGACTACTCAGTATGCTCAAGGGAGCATAGGCAACTGGTTCTATCAGCAGGCCTGCCGGAGCTGCACCAATGAGCTAGTGCTGTTATGCTCAAGACCACAGTGGAAGAACTTGGAAGAAGCCTGCGGCGTTATCGAGTCCAAGTTTCCAGTCTGAGATCGGCTCATGTTTTGGACAAGATCTTAGTACTTCGCTTGGAGTTGAGCCCAAGCTTATACTGGAGAACATATATCAAGTGTCGAGAGGGCTGTGTGATACGGTACCTTCAGACTCATCTTCTATGATTATGATCTATCGGGAATCGGTCGTGCAGCTCACGAAGCAACGGTTGGCTTCCACACGATACTTATTTGCCTTCTGCTACAGTACTGGAACATAACTCCGAATGAGATCTTTGCGGTACTCTCTCTGACACTTTCCTAGACGTATGTTCCGTTGACTGAACTGAGTGAAACGTGGGACACGTGTGGTCGTGGTCGTGCAGTCTCGGCATCAGCGACCGAGGCAGCAGAACGACACGTCTTCAATTCGCGTCTTTTGTTTTTTTAGAATCTCATAGCTGCATCACATCACATCACATCACCAAGAAATTTTATAGCAAATACATACTTACAACCTCAACCATGAGCTTCACTCCCTCCGTCACCATCACCGTGCCCAAGGAGTACGGGTACGTCACTTCGCCGTTCCAGCCCAAATAACGCCATAGCTCCCGTCCGTCCTGCTTACTAACACTCCTTCCCCTCCAGCTACGTCCTCCTAACCGCAACCTCGACCCTCCTCCTCGGCTTCTGGCACGGCGCCCGCGTCGGCTCCTTCCGCAAAGCCGCCGGAATCCCCTACCCGCAACCCTACGCCTTCTCCT
>Ga0058702_10000662_pt1 | contig 13783 bp, 12 predicted proteins | sample AgamicOrSfe_FD_83781 | JGI IMG/M metagenome (GOLD analysis project Ga0058702, IMG submission 83781) | Agave microbial communities from Guanajuato, Mexico - Or.Sf.e | ecosystem: Host-associated > Plants > Phyllosphere > Phylloplane/Leaf | place: Guanajuato, Mexico | collected 2012-05-30 | reverse complement strand
GGCGTGGGAGTGATGGGAGGGCCTGCGTCGATGAGGGAGGAGAATGCGAGGTTGAAGGCCAGAGTGTGCGAGCTCGAGGACGTCGTGGATGGGGTATTGGGCATGGTTGGACTCGGTGGGACGTGAGATTTGCTGGCGATTGGTGGGCGATACTTGGATATCGTCCTGTAGCGCAGGTGTTTAAGATACTCGAAGTGGCACGATAGACATGAAAGTAGACAAAGAATAATGTTTCAAGTACACCAGTCGGTGTAGTGCTAGCTAGACTGCTCGTTCTGCGCCGCACTGCATTCGCTTGAGGAGTTATTCAATATGCTTACCTCGAACGCTTGGCCTCCAGCGTCTACATATAGGTACGGTACTCCTCAGGAGATTCCCAGGCGCTATCCAGTATGGCCGGCTGGGCATCAAATCGATTGATGAGTCACAATCAAATTTAGCTCAGCAAACCTGGAACTGACCATTGCACTCTCACAAGGTAACATCGAATTACTCTTACGCTCAGAGTCTCGGGCTCGCTTCCTGTAAATGCCTGCTTCATCTCTCATCATACTCTCTCATTACAGTACTGTAAATTTGAATCTCAGCAGACCCTCCACGGCACTCTCCCTGGATCTCTTCCACCTAACCATTTCCAAGTAATCATGTCTTTGACCTCTCGCTCCATCTTCAACCCAGACGACCTTTCCGTCCTCGAAAGCCAAGGCACCGCGCAACGTCTCAACAGTACCGTCCGCCTCAGGAAATGGTTGATACATTTCACTCGCCTCACCGCAACACTCTCATCAGACGACGAGGACAACGTCTGGTGCACCCTCCCCATCTCGCTGCACAGTCGCGAAACATACGAATACGTCGGTCTCAATCCCACGAAATCAGCTATGCTCTGGGACTCTTGGAATAACCTCGAGCCGCAATTCAAACCCCTAGATGATTGCAGCGACGGCGGCTGGGTGCCAGAACGCTCGATCTTGTGGTACACTATGCAGCACATCCACCATCGGGCAGATAAGCATGACCCGGCTACTACGCTCGATGACTGGCACAACACGATGCGCAGATGGGGCGTCAAAGAGGATTTGATTGAGAGAATCATGGATCCGCGATTCAAGCAAGTGCGTCTGACGGGGACTGCGGGAAGTCATGTGTTGGAGACGATGAAAGATAGTTATAAGTTGCTTCAGGTTGTTCGTATGGTTTCTGAGCAGCGTAGTAAGCAACGTAAGGCAGGTCGTGGGGACGGACAGGTGGCCAGGCGATATGCCAGTACATGTATCCCTGAGGTGATGGAGAGCCCGAGTTCGAGTATGCGTATGATCGTCGTCGTTGTCACTGCAGTCCCGTCACTGTGCTATTTGCTATTCTACACCTGCAGCTGCTTCCCAAGAGCCCAGAGTTCAACACTTCACTACAGTAGTTCTACAGGTAGTTCTACAACATCATCCCACTCCACTTACTGTAGGATTCGATGCTCTGAACCTCGATGCAACCACCCGAAAGCAATAGACCATATGTCTATACTCTAAGAGGTACCCCGGTACTACTCCATCTGCGTGACACTCTCTATCTGCCTTGGCGCTTTTGGCTTGTCAAATTTCCTTGTTGTGAGACAAACGCTGCCACCCATCAATTAGATCACGGTACCATACAGGAATCGTCACAGCAGTAATCCCTCTCCCCTACCGTGCGTCTAGCAACACATTCGCCAGTGGGCCAACGAACACAGTCTTGCAAGCAGACTACGAAAAGGGAGCAAACAGATCTCGAGCAATCTTGAGAGAGTTTGAGAGTGGGAGTGGGACAAAACTCTGATCTGAAACATTGGGACAAACTTTCCTGCGACAACCTGGATCTGAAAGCAAATTTGCACTTGGATGAGTCAGATCCAGATTTCGCTCTCTCTATAGTAGCCCGCTGCTTTCCTATCATTCGTTGAAGGTTTCTTCCTTCTTTCACACACTTCCTTTCGCTCCATTTCACCTGAAGACATCTGTCTTTTTACATCATCTCAAATACACCCTCTTGCTTCTTAATGTCTCTGACGACAGTCTAGATATACACTCTTGCTTCTCAGTCTCTCTGGCGACAGTAGTCCCTCTGAAAATAATCACCTTGCTTCTCAGTCTCCGAAACACGACACACCAAATACACCTTTCTTCTCAGTCTCTCTGGCACGACAGTCCTTGGACTTACTATAACGGTTCTACATAGCTCTCCACCTCACACCACCTTCCTCTGTCCGACAATATGTCTGAAGTTCTCGTCCTCAACAACGACGATCTTGCAGAGACCATACGCCAAGGCGACGCACAGCGTGCCGGCGGTAGTCTCCGCATCAAGAGAAAAAGGACGCGTTCCCCCCGCGCCTCCGAAGACGATGGGAGCGAGATGGTAGTCGTTGGCTACCAGCGTGATGATACGCCGATGAGACACTCTCCACAGCCAGACAATACCTGGATCGAGATACCACTCAAACTTCACAGCCTGGAAACGTACATTTTCATTGGCTTTGACAATGTCAAAGCAGCAACGCTTTGGGAGTTCTGGGACACTCTCCAGCCACGCTACAGGAACCATGATGGCAGCGAGCATTCGTTCCTCTGGTACGCCGAGCAGCTCATCCACGATCAAGTAGACAATCCTGCAAGCACTCAGGACGACTGGCGCGGTACTCTTCACCAATGGGGCATCAGGCCTGACCTGATTGATGATATACTCGATGAGGCCTTCACCCAAGTACGGCTGACGCAAAGTCTGAAAGATATCGTGCTCGAAACATTCCACGATGCTTACAACTTCCTTCTCTGTGTCCGCAGTGTCTCTGACCAACGTGACTCCCAACGGAAGTCAGTGCGTTCCTCTAGGGGAGGCCGTGGTGATGGCTGGAGGCGTGTCCAAAGAACGTCAACAGGCAATGTACCAACATGGTTTGAGAATTTGCAAGGAACATGGGCCTCTCTGGACAGCGGTGTTCAGGATGAAAGGATCCTCACTTATGAAGCTGCACCTGGCACCACAGTTCTGTATCGTGGAACTCTACTTTCTAATCTGCAAAGATCCGGCAATCAAGGTCTGCCGGCATTCAAGCCAGTGTGGCCTCTGCGTGACAACTCCGAGCCCAGATTCACTGCCGCCGATTTCGAAACGGAACTCGTACTCAACACCGCCAACGAGACGGCTCTTTCCAACAATCGTTCTGCGCCCGCCGACTTCACCAATGGCGTCAATGCTTGGTACTTCACACCACAGCTCGAAGTCGCGAAGCAACATGCAAGATACGCGAACAAGAGGCTGGGAGCTTGCGATCCAGTCATTGTGAGATTCGACATTCCGAATGCTTTGTTCGAGAGGAAGCTGCCGCCCATTCAGTATGTATTCAGAGACTGGGAGTCTGAGATCTGGAAGGAGTTTGTGTGGAACAGGCGCCAGCAGGGGAGCCTCCCAAAACACCTCAGAGCCGAGATACCATACGATACACAGTTGCTCATCGGGCCTATCTCGCGGTCTCATGACGATGTCATACGTGGCATGGCAAGTTGGCAGTCAATCGACCACCGTCATATCTACAAGCTGGGAGAGGGACACGAGCTTGGCGAAGGTGCAGACGATGGTCATGGGTTCGAAGTCGGCATACAATATGTCTTTCCGATGATCATCAACGACGATGCAACGCCTCTGATGCAGAATATCTTTGCACAGTGCAAGAACAGCTCCAAAGTCTGTGCATTGAGTCGTGCCGACACTGCTTTCGGACGTCAGTAGTTGCCAGAACAGGATCGATGATGGGTACGTGGCTCGACGATACACAGTGCAATACAACTCATGCCGACGTTGCTTTTAGTCAGGAGTGGATGAAGGAATAGAATTGATAATGGATACTTGGCTTGGGTATTGCACAATGCGATGGAACTGATGTTGGTACTGCTCTTGGTTAGAGAATACAGCAGGATTTTCCAGGTGTGAGGCTTGGACAGATGGCTGGAACAAAAAAGTACGGAAGGCAGTGTGAGCAATACACACGAGGAGAGCACATCAATTGCTCACATCAGCTGATCACCTTATGATGAATCTACAAACTAAACGACACACCCAGTCCCCGCATCCACCTGACTTCATCAGCCTGTCTCTCCAGAGCCTTCCTTATCTCCCGTCCGAACGCTCTTTCCTGACTTTCTTTTTCTCTTCTATCATTCATCTCAGCCTCTTCCTCCAAACTCATCTCTTTGCCGCCGTCCTCGTTCAATGTCCCTACCCAGCCGGCAGTCAGTGGCTTACGACCGAAGCCCATGATGCCCACTTGGCCTTCACCAGTCCATAATATGAGGTCGTCAGGCTGCGAGGACGCAGAGTTAGCGAGACGTGTGGAAACCAGCTTTTGTATGAAGTCGTCGGTGTCGGGCTCATCGGCGTCTTGCACATCTGCTCCGACAGCCACATTCGACGCAGCCGACCCACGCCGCGAGCTCGAGCTGAGGGAGGGCACGGTGACGGCTTCTTCTCTGATAAGTGATGAGCCGTCGCGCTCGACCCATTTGAGGTTTCCGTCGCCGTCTGAGAAGACGAGGCCCGTGCCATGGGTGGCGACCGAGAGAAGGCGAGACTTGGCTGCTGTTTGACGATTGCGGTATTCATGGTCCGAAGGCATAGGCGATGAGGACGTGGAACGAGGTATGCCATAGAGCTCGAGAGATCCTTTGCCTTTGTATTCGCCGGCGCCAATGAGAGTGATACCTCGGGCTGATTTGGCGGTCTCGAGCACGGATGGTGGGAGGGCAGGATTCGTGGAGAGATTGAGACTGCGAGAAATGTAGGGATGAGGTAGAAGGGTAAGAGATGAGAGACGTGAGCCAGAGAACAGCGTGCCACAGATCTTCGGCCAGACACGACGGTCGTAGTTGAGTAGACTGGTGAATCGACCTGCGACCCAGATATTGCCGTTAAGATCGTCAGAAGATGATGTATCAGAAAGATGCACGATTGAGGTTGGCCCAGGTTGTTCAAGTGAAACTGTGGCAGTGGAAACGCGCGGTGAGTTCAGAACATGTTTAGGAGGAGTGCCACCGATGAGCTCAAGTCTTGTGGAAGAGTCGGCTGACTGGTTGTACTCTATGCGAGGATCGAAAAGATGCAATGTATAGTTCGTGCCTACAGTCAATGGTAGTGGATACTGTGCTTCGCTGAGTACGGTTATAGGAAAAGGGAATGCTTGTGTCCTCGTGACTTGTAGCGTGTGAAGGTCAAGTTCATGTAGTTGATCTGATACCGCAATATACGCTTTATCTTGCCGGTTGTCTACACTGACGTTGTCGACCGCGCCAGTCTCCTTGTCCTTGTTTGTGCCGGACATTGGCAAATGACAAGGCTTGGTACTATCAAGCACACGGCCACCATGTGAGGCAACATCCCATATCTGTACACTGCCATCGTCTTGTGCTGTGAGCAGTCTTCGAGTCACGTTTTCAGATCCTTTGATTGCACTGAAACCGATGGTATCTGAAGCATTACTCGAGCTGCTCAACCAGTCGACATGAGTCGGGGCGTGCCTCAGTATGTAATCTTGGTAGAAGTCGACCTTCTCTGCAGGAAACACAGGATCCCAGCTTGCCAATGCTCTTGTTCTTATACTGTGTTGACTTGTAGTTTGCACATCAACTTCTAGCTTGCGTGAACTCTCGACCTCGTCCAATGTCAAGCCTGGCGAGAGCCGTGTGGAAGCTTGTGTTACCGCCATACGTAGAGTCGCCAGACTTTCATGCTGACCAGACAGCATAAGCCGCCGGCGCCTGTCAGATTCGAATCGGGATTCATCGTATGTCTTGAGTTTCCAGAAGCCACTGTCCCGAGCGAGAGCCAGCAAGCTTCGACAGGTTCGCTGGAGAGCGACGATTGTTCTCAAATCAAGGTAGTAAAGTACCTGAAGGAGGACTTCGTCGGGCAAGGTGTTCATAATGGATGAGCTATTCTAGTGTGTTTCAGAAACAACAATGGACGAATGTCATTGGCTTATGACGACAGGAAAGGCATCGGAGTGAATCCCGAAGGTACTCATCCGCGACTTCTCGACTTCATCACCGTGAATAAAGCTGCAATGGGTCCGTGCTGACGAAGGACTATATCTCAAGTCGCATCATCATTGATCGTGTTATTTTGGAGCAGAAAGACACACAAAGGCCATGACGTGAATCTAAGTTGGCCTAATTGTCGCCCTTCTCCACGCAAATGCTTGTACGCAAGACGTGGTAGTGGCACTTTCAACAGAATCCTTATTGTAGGGCAGTGATCACACGCGCTGAGAGCCAGCGTTACTGCTTTGGAGCATAATTACAAACACTTTGCCAGGTGGCATTCATCAACCCTCTCAATTGCTCACGACTATATACAATACGTGACCATGCCTCCGGTCGGTAACAAGTCCCGGGGCGGCAAAGCGCGCAACAATGATACTCGAAGTCGAAATACGACGCCTGTATCATCTACGAGCAATGACCAGGCATCAGGCGCCGGCGATTCGTCGAGCTTGTCATATGATGAGCTACTCAAAGACTTTGGATCATTGCCAAGTCCTCCACCGGTAGCTCAGTTGAAGAAGATCATGGACTCCTTGAAAGCTTTCAGTGGTGTTGCAAGGATCCGATCAGATACATGCGACAAAGGCATGCGAGAGTTGTCGAAGAGAAGACGAGATTTGAGTGAGTCTGTGCGACAGCGTGAACTTGTGGAGAGACAGGCTGAAGACGAACGAAAACAGAAGGAGCTCAAGAGGGCAAAGTTAAAGAAGGAGCAAGAGGACGCTGAAGAGAAACCACTCACGACAGGCGCGCATGCACTTGCACCTCAAGATGGGACATTACCAGATGGTGAGTTATTTACTTCTCTTGTTGACGATATCTTAATATACCGTCATTGCACATATACCGGGTGTCATACAACATGGGCGAGCTGGACAAGGACGATGCAGGCTTGGGAGATTTTGAATTAGCTCTCAAGATAGCCTATGGCAGCGATGTTTTGGACGTTGCACAATCCGAGCAAGCTTCGGACGAGCAACACGTTCCCACATTCCGAAACATTATACCGCGCATCACACGAAGAAAGAAGCGCTCACTTGATGAAAGTTCATCGTTCCCAGTGCCCATAACTGACCCTCCTACCCTCTCATCAGTGTCGTCTACCGAGACACCAGCACCAATCACCGAGCCCATCGTGGAAGCCCAACCTCTTGAACGTCGTACTTCAGACACAGACGCCTCAGAAACATCACATCAGCCACGACCAGAACCTGCAGTTCCTGCATACCAAACTTTTGGACCTGATCCCTCGACTTTTGACGATCCCACAATCTACCATATACGAGACTGGACAGATGACGATGATGAAGAATTGAAGAAGGAGATCTTTGGGGTATCACACTATCCTCATAGCAATCTACACAAATACACCTGCGGCACACCTCCCGATCGAAACCTGGAAAACGCGAAACCCCAAAATCAAGTCACTGCCAATCAGTTCGCGACTTACCTCGAAGCTTTCACACGACCTTTAATAGAGGAAGATCTAGCGTTTCTTGAAGAGCGGGTATGTCAAGTTGTCTGGAGTCAGCTACTACACAAGCTAACCTCGACCAGGGCGACCGCGTAGGACCGTTCGCAATTCCTCGACGTGGACCGCGACATTACAAGGATATCTGGGCAGAGGAAGACAGTATCGCGAATGGAGACTCCGCACCTTCAGCGACGGAGCCGCAGTCCACTGTCGAGGCGAATGGTAGTCTCGAGCAGATGACAGATGAGCTAGCAGAGACTAGTGAGATCTCATTGGGACCAATGTATAGCCGCCTCGTATCACTGATACGTCCGATACATTACCCGGAAGCGATCAGAGATGGACAGCAAAACGGCGCTGATGCGACTGACGCTGATGGAGACGTCAAGATGGAAGGTCTTACTACAACTACAAGCAGTACTGCCACTGTCCCGCAGGACATCAAGCCCTCAACTTGGTTTCCGGAATCCACTCTTCCTGGATTCAAGACAGAATTTCCCAAGATCAGCCCGCAGGAAATGGAAGACCGTATCAAAGCTCAACTTCGCAACATCGGCTTCATTGAAGAGGATGCCGAGCCCGACTACGAAGGCCATTTCGATGATGAGATTGCTGCAAGACTACGATACCTTCAATCAGAACTACAACGAGTCAGTATACTAAATGGTGCTCGTAAAGCACGAGTCCGCGAACTTACAGAGTACGCTGTGGCCCAACAAGAATGGATGACCATTTCCGACGACTTGGATCAGCAACTCAACCAAGCATACTTGAAGCGTCATCGCAACATGGGTAAAGGGAAGAATAAAGCCAGAAGACCTGGCGGGCCTACTGGCCCTGGCACTGCAGTGAGCAAGCCTAGCTTGGGTGACAGTACTAAAGCTATCATGCAGCGAAGAGGAGAATGGCGAGAGATGATTGGCCCGGTGGTTGACTTTGGAGAGGCTAGACTACCAGAAGAGGAGACTGTGTTTCCGGAAGATGTCATGGCGCCATTGATTGAGAAGGAGAGGGCTGACTTTCTCATGGCACAAGGAGGTGGGCAGTGAGGTGTATTGTGTATTGTATTAGTAGCTGTTCTTGAGCATTTGTGTACAGATAAGAGTCATGGAAGAGCTGCTTCCAAGCAGGCTTCAGCATAGATCAGACCATCATTCTTCTTCCAGACAGCACGCATTTCGGCACCGCACTGCTCAAAGAAACCTTGTCAGTCCTGATGTGTAGAATGAGCTGCTGTGAGTTCTGACGACTCTAAGGCCTCGAATGAATGTGATGACGTGATTGCTACCATAGATCGCTCGAGCCATTGATGTTCACCATTTGAACTACATACTCAGGTCAAGTACTTTTCTGAACATTATACCAATCATCATGTTCGCTCGATCAGCTCTTCGCTCAGCTGCGCCTCTCAAGAGGGTATGTCGCCTGCCAATTGCCGCCCGAGCAATAACACTTTCCCATTCCCGCATCTCGCCTCAGCCCGACGAAGAAGCTATCATCCTGCGCCAAACAGCTTCCCACGCCGGCTCTTCTCCTTCCTCGCTGGTCATTTCGCCTCCAACTACCATAGCTAACCTCTCCCCTCCTCCAGAACATCCGCACATATGCCACCCCAGCCGGTGCCAACGCCAGCGGCGGTCTGGGCGCCCTAGGCTACAGCGCCATCGCCGCCGCAGCAGCAGGTGGCGGCTACATCTACTACGCAAACTACCTTGGCAAGGCACCCCAAGTGCCCCTTCCCACGACCGCGAGCGGCGCCAAGGATACGAGTGCACGCCCCAGCTCGCAGGACACACAGCGTGGCGCTACCGTGTCGGCTTCGTCCGATGCGAAGGCGTTCATGGGTGGTGACCAGGGATTTGTCCCGTTGACCCTAGAGAAGAGCGAGGATGTTAGCCATAATACAAAGAAGTTGTACTTCAAGGTGTGTTGGGGGATGAGGTGCTGCGATCAAATGGAAGATAAATTGCTAAGAAGGAATAGTTCCAAGACCCCAATGCGACAAGCGGGCTGAACATTACCTGTATGCGCACTCGCGAAGATTACGGACGATCGATCTGCTGACATGTTACAGCTGCTGTCATCACCAAATTTGTGCCCGAAGGCTCCAAGCCAGTCATCCGCCCATACACACCCGTCTCCGATGAAGGTCAGTCACTCTCTCCCTCTCACACTCGACGCACTCCCATCTCCGCCTCTCTCACTAACACCAACCCCACCCAGACGAGCGTGGGCACATGACCTTCGTCGTGAAAAAGTACCCCGGCGGTCCCATGTCCGAGCACCTGCACAACATGCAACCCGGCGACACCTTGGACATGAAAGGCCCGATTCCCAAATACCCCTGGACGGCCAACAAGCACGACCACGTCGCTCTCCTGGCCGGCGGCACAGGCATCACGCCCATGTACCAGCTCGCACGTGGAATTTTCAAGAACCCGGACGACAAGACCAAAGTCACGCTTGTGTTTGGGAATGTCACCGAGGCGGATATCCTGCTGAAGGAGGAGTGGGAGAAGTTGGAGAATGAGTATCCGAATCGGATGAGGGCATTTTATTTGCTGGATCAGCCCCCGAAGGAGTGGAGCCAGTATGTGTTTTGCTCTATCCCTTGCTGGTACCAATCCAGTCACTAACGGAGACATCTAGGGGCTCCGGCCACATCACCAAAGAGCTCCTCCAGAAGGTGATTCCCTCGCCCTCGGAGTCGAACATCAAGGTCTTCGTCTGCGGTCCACCGGGTCTGTACAAGGCCATCAGTGGCAACAAGAAGAGCCCGTCTGACCAGGGCGAGCTGGATGGATACCTGAAGGAGCTGGGGTATAGCAAGGAGCAGGTGTACAAGTTCTAGACTATGCAGCAGATGGTGAGCAGGGGTGGAGGTAGATAGATGGTGGGCGTGAAGCCAACATATGGTAGATGTAATTTAAAAAACTATTGAGACTATACAACGTCACCGAAGTTCAGTTTGGAATGGTTCAGGTCTGGAAGAGTGCCGTGGGCGTGCTGCCGAGACTTGTGTCCAAGCACACTACCTGTCTGCTCGGCTACTCCTACGTTGCACTTCTCGAAAACGCCACATGATTCGGCTTCCGTTCCAAATACCTATACCCTACCTTCACATCCTCATGCCCAGACTGCCCTCCCATGCCATCCTATGTGAACACATGGATGCACCACACCTGCACTGACACCTGCCCACGCACCATCCGGACTCGTCTAGCCAGAGCGGACTCTCCCATCCACGTCCCCAATTGTCTCCATGCCTCCCATCCTGGCGACCGGACCGTGTCAATGTGAGTCTGTCTCCGCCGACGCAGGCCTACGATTGCACATGCAGAAGCAGTACGTGTATGATAGGTCCGACGACACGAAGCAGTACAAAGGAGTGGGAGTGTGACGAGGACGAGGACGAGGACGAGGACGAGGTACGGCAGGCAGGCAGGCAGGCGGGCGACGAGGCCTGAAGTGGCAAAAGTAGGCTACCATGTGCAGCAAACATCGTACTGTTTGAGCGACCGTCGCGTTTGCAGGAGACAGGGGGAAAGTCAAGCATGAGCACGAAGGTACAGTATTGTCCTTTCATGCGCTGTGCGTAATCATTCAGTCTTCCACAACTCCGTCAAATCTTGCAGCTATTTACATCTTCCCCAACTGTCTCTTTCCGGCGTAGTATATCAGCCATGCACGTCTTCTTCCGCCACTTCCTCATCTGTTCTCACAAGGAAGAGCGTTTCGTACATTGACTGTCTGGAGTGGCTGCACTGATTGCTTCCACATCGCCAGATCTCCCACAGCAACCACCTCCATTGGTGCTCGATTCCTTCGGACGTCAGTCCAACCCTTCGTGTGCCGACGAAGCCGCGGACGCCGTAGCCCGGTGGAGAAGCTGAGAAGCTGCGATTGCCATTTTGGCATGCTTGTTCCATGAGCGCTGAAGATATGGCTGTCCGCAGCACTCTGGTGCGAACGATACAGCCTTCTTGGCTTTTGCACCCTCAATCATCATGATGATTGTGCACGCTCGGATCCTGCGTATACGCAACCTTCCGTTCCTGATGTTCGTTGCCTGCTCCGGCTGCCGTGTCGTCATCTCCATCATCTTGAAATGCTGTAGAAACGCCATTGACAGCCACGCCATCAGCATCGACGTGCTCATCACCACCGCCCAAATTCCCATTCACCTGTGAATCAAAGTTCCTCTCCGCACCACACGGCAGCGGTCGCGGTCTCGGACTCGCTAATCCCCCCGTCGCCTGCAAAGCCTCCGCCCCCGCCAGCAACTTCAAATCCTCCTTGTCGACCCTCCCGTTCGCCAAATTATGTCTCGCATCCTCTCTCTTCTTTGCCTTTTTCCTGTCGCCCCTCAATTGCTCCAAATGTTCAAGGTATCCCGGCTCGACGCCAGTGACGTACTGCCCGCTGAAGACGCCACATTCGAACTCGACTGGGGCATGGGATGGTGAAGCTTCTGAGCAGGCGGCGACGAGGTCGGGGAGGGTTTGGTAGATGACGCGGTCAGCGTTGATGGCGGTGGCGATTTCGGCGTCGGTTTTGGAGAAGGCGATGAGTTCAGTTTTGGAGGCGAGGTCGATGCCGTAGATGTGGGGATGGCTGAAGTGATGTGTTAGTTGAGTGAATGATGAGGAAGTGGAAGAGTCTACTCACGTTATTTGTGGCGCACAACTCGCGAAGAGCACTTTCTTCGCGCCGGCCTCTCGAGCCATCTGCACGATTTCCTTACTTGTCGTACCTCGCACGATACTGTCATCTACGAGCAGCACGTTGCGACCTTTGAATTCTGACTCGATAGCGTTCAACTTCTTGCGCACACCAGTCCTTCGGAGTCGCTGATTAGGCATGATGAAAGTGCGGAAGATGTATCTGTTCTTGACAAATGCTTCCACAAACGTCTTCTTCAGCCTACTCGCACACGTCCGTGCTGAGACAATAGACGTCTCGGGAATGGGAATCACAATGTCAATCTCAGCAAGACCTTGTTCACCCAGTACAGCACGGATGCGATCAGCTAGCTTCAATCCCATGTTGCGTCGTGCAGCATACACGCTGATGCCATCGATTTGGGAGTCCGGTCGAGATAGATAGACGTGCTCGAAGATATCGACGGCGCTATGGCAGTCGCGCTCGGGAATGACTTGATGGAATTTTGGCTTCTGGCCTTTTTCGATGAGGACGGCCTGCCCTGCTTTGATGTCGAAGATATCCTCGGTTTTGCAGCCGAAGTAGCTGAGAGCGACTGACTCACTTGCCACCATGTAGTCAGTTGTCTCTTCGACAGTCTCCTCACCACGAGCATTGACTTTGCGTATTTCTATCGTGCGTGATCCAAGCAACAACGGACGAATAGCATGGCTGTCACGGAAAGCAAGAATGCCAAGACCAGCAATCAACGCAGTCGCTGCCCACGCACCGCGACACCGCTTGTATGTGCGCTCAAGAGCGGCGAAACAGTCATCGCTGTTGACGCGAGCTTTGCCGGTTTCATTCAGCTCGGCCGCGAAGATGTTCAGCATGACTTCACTGTCGCTGTCCGTGTTGATATGACGGTGGGCCTCGATATCGAGGTACTCACGGAGCTCGGGCGCATTGACGAGATTGCCATTATGACTGAAAGCAATACCGTATGGAGAATTGACGAAGAAAGGCTGAGCTTCACTTGCAGCGCTCGTGCCAGCAGTGGGATATCTCAGATGACCAATCCCCATGAATCCTGGAAGATCTGGGATACGTTCACCGTCGTTGAAGACCTTTGATGCCATGCCATTGCCTTTGCATTGATAGATCCTGCCTCCACTGGCACAAGTTGTGATACCGCAAGCATCTTGACCACGATGTTGTAGAAGGTACAACGCGTCATGGATGTCTGCAGCAGCGGATGTTGACCGGTTGTCGCCGTGTATCACTGCGACGATTCCGCACATGTTGACGCAGATGTATCGGGCAGTCTTGGGGAAAGGGGATTTGTAGTCGAGTCCTCGGCAGGTGTTCGTGTCTCGATCAAGCTGAGAAGTACGAGATCTACTTAATCCTATGGTTCAAGGCAGTGAATTAGCATGAGCTCTTCACATTTACATCCAGACAAGCTTGATCTGCCCGCATTTGACCACCTCGTCGATTGGCTGCTACGTCAGGGGGTTGAAGAGAATAGGTCCGCAGTATTGATCTCGGAAGTCTAACATCTTAAAAATCTTTTTGTTCATCATAGTAGAGCCATTGGAGG
>Ga0058702_10000661_pt1 | contig 13783 bp, 20 predicted proteins | sample AgamicOrSfe_FD_83781 | JGI IMG/M metagenome (GOLD analysis project Ga0058702, IMG submission 83781) | Agave microbial communities from Guanajuato, Mexico - Or.Sf.e | ecosystem: Host-associated > Plants > Phyllosphere > Phylloplane/Leaf | place: Guanajuato, Mexico | collected 2012-05-30 | reverse complement strand
TCCTGAGATTCAGCCAGGCGGCTCACTCATTCTGGCATGGCAGGTGAAGGGGAAGAAGGTGCTAGTCGTGGGGGGTGGTGAGGTATGTGACACTATTCCTCCATCATGATCTTCGTCTTCTCTATTGCGCGGCAAGAATCTCTTTCTATACTGTGGTAATTTACCCCTTGATACCGACCATGAAAGAGCCGAGAAGCATATCCTCGAGAGAGGCCTTTTGCATGATCAAAGCCTCGATACGGTAATATCTGGACAGAGGAGAAGAAGTTGTGGAATCATTTATCTTCGTTATGCACTGGAATGTGGACGGGCTAGTGCCAGTTCTGTGCTCACCTGGATGCAGAGGAAAGCTCAAGCTTACTTTCATCCTCTCACATAAGGATCTCATCTCCCACAACCTCGCTAATACTCCTTTCCACCTAGGTAGCCGCTGGACGCATATACAACCTCCTCTGCGCCGACGCAAAGGTCACCGTGATATGTCCAAGCTCCGGCCTCAACTCAGAAGTAGCCCACCGGATAGAAATGGGTCTCGTCACACACCACGACCGCCTATTCCAACCATCCGACCTCGACGATCGAGACATCAGTCTAGTCCTGACTGCGGTCGACGACGTCGCCGCCTCAACCGAGATCTACAAACTTTGCCACGAAAAGCGAATAGCAGCGAATATCGCCGACGTACCGCCAGAGTGCGACTTTTACTTTGGAAGTGTGCACAGAGACGGTCCATTACAGATCATGGTGAGCACGAATGGAAATGGTCCCAAATTAGCATCAATCGTGCGCAAGCAGATCGCGGCCGGCTTGCCGAAGAACATTGGCGCTGCAATCAGCAAAGTCGGTATGCTGCGGCGAAAACTGCGGAAAGTGGCGCCAAACATCGAAGAAGGGCCGAAGCGGATGCAGTGGATGAGTAAGGTGTGTGAGAAGTGGAGTTTGGAAGACATTTGCGAAATGGAGGAAGGTGATATGGAGACATTGCTGGGATATTATGCGCCGAATAAGATACCGAGCTTTGAGGAGGTTAAAGTGGTGAAGGGTGGAGGGATATTCGGGTTTGAGGGAAGCTTTGGGTGGTGTTGTGTTGTATGAGTAATGGTATGACAAAGTAACGAGATCTACGACATGTCATGACCAACTGTCGACAGAAGTGACGATGCTTGCGGTTGTTTGTACGTGAATACACGCAGACATCCTCGTCCTTCCAGCAGACCCCGTCGAGGCTAAATCTTCTTTTTTTGGTTTCATATCTACATCTTCGTCAACCCCTCCCCCTCCACCCTCAACGCAATCCACTCATCCATCGTCTCCGCCCCCATAGCCTTATACGTACTCAGCGCATTCTGATTCCACCTGAGACAACTCCACTCCAGCCTCCCCTTCCCTCCACTAATGCTCGCCGCCTCCTCTCCCAACCTCCTCAACAGCGCCTTCGCAAACCCCCTCCGTCTATACTCCTCCTTTATAAACAAATCCTCGAGATATATACCCGGACACGCAAGCCACGTGCTGTAGTTGTTGAAGTACATTGCCATCCCCGCTACTTTGTTGTCGAGGAGGATCAAGAAGGTCTTGGCGTAGCCGGAGGCGAAGTCGGGGGCGAAGGAGAGGGTAGAGGCGAGGGAGGACTCGGTGGCTTCGACGCGGTCGAGGGCTTTTTCGAAGAGGGCGAGTTCGCGGATCATGCCGAGGATGGCGGGGATGTCTGGAGAGGTCAGGAGGACGAGAGATATGAATGGGGGTGTGACGGACCCTCGCGCGTGGCATGGCGAATTGTTGGCTCTGAAGACATGGCTGGTGGTGTTGTATGGAGTGCTTGGCGGCCAATGGCAAGTGGGGTGTTTACAAAATGTTTCAGCTTCCGGAGACTCTCCGGTGTGCTGCCGACTAGCGTTTCATGTTTATTGTAACGTCATATCAACATTGTTGTCAACATTACGTGCTAGCAATGATCTTGCAGTGTGAAAGAAAGTGTAATCAAGCAACATGACTTCCGAGTCGCCTGATGGCACACTCTTAGTCGATTTTGCTGGTCTTGCCGCCGGTGATCCTGATTTTGACAAGATATTTAGTGCCGGTGGTGGCTACATCAACTTTCAATATCCCAAGACCGTGCAGTGAGTGGCGAGTAGGTGATCTGAGTCTAATTGTGCTCATACAAGACCTAGACAGCTCACCAAGAGCGTCCTCAAAAGACATTTCAAGCTGAAAGTGGAGCTCCCTGATGATCGCCTTTGCCCACCTGTGAGCCCCTGGAAGTGTGACATAGACAATAAATGTCCTGACTTATAGCTAGGTACCGGTGCGGTCAGTTGCCAACAAAGCCAGTCCTCCCACTGAATCTAACAATTCTCAGCTACGAGTACATAAAATGGCTCCAATCCCTCCTCGACACCACCTCCCCCTCATACAGCACCACCCCCTCCCCATCCCGTCCTATCACCGGCATCGACATCGGCACCGGCTCCAGCGCCATCTACCCTCTCCTCGGCTGCTCCACCCGCCCGTCCTGGAACTTCATCGGCACCGAACTCGACTCCAAAAGCTTCTCATACGCCACGCAGAACGTCGAAGCTAATGACCTTTCTTCGCGCATTCGTCTGCACAAAGTCTCTTCGCCCACGGATCCACTCATCCCACTTGATGCTATCGGTCTAGATAGGGTGGACTTCACGATGTGCAACCCCCCCTTCTTCACCTCCACCACCGACATGACAGCCACGCACCTGACCAAATCCCGCTCGCCCTCCGCCATCTGCTCCGGTGCACCGGTGGAGATGATCTACGACGCCGGCAACAGCGGCGGCAGCGGCGGTGATTTGGGTTTTGTGATGCACATGCTCGACGAGAGTATGGTGTTGCGGGAGCGCGTGCAGTGGTACACGAGTATGCTGGGAAAGCTTGCTAGTGCGACGGCGTTGGTGCAGGCGTTAAAGGAGCGGGGTGTGAGCAATTGGGTGGTCACGAGTTTGCAGGCGGGAAATGTTACGAGGAGGTGGGTTGTTGGGTGGAGTTTTGGGGATAGGAGGGCGAGGAATGTGAGTTTCAGTCGACTTCAAGCATTACTGTGGTGAAGCAGTCAAAATAAAGAATAAGTAGCGCAGAAGCTGACGAGAGCGCAGGATGTTGCACGACGTAATATGAGTAGTCGAGACAAGGCTATTCTGCCGTTTCCCACCGAATTTGTCATCGCACTTTCGCCGTCAACAGCGCGAGACGACATCGTTGCGGCGGTGCAAAAGGAGCTGTCAGGTCTAGCAGTGCAGTGGACATACGATCCACACACATCCTCCGGTCTTTGCTTCGCCGCCGAGAATGTCTGGTCGCGCTCGGCACGGCGAAAGCGGCGGAAACCTGATCATGATGGCACTGAGCCCATGGAGACGGAGAGCAGTGGAAAGAAGGTCAAAACAAACGAGCCCGAAGACATCATGGCCACAACTGCTGCTCTAATTCCACCTGCCACTTCTGCCCTTGTTCCAAACACAATCCCTAAGCATGACGCCCCGGGTCATCCAGAATCGCGCCAGGAGGCTGAGGATGCAGCCAAGGACGATAACGATGCTGAACGCACGTCCGCCAAAGTCGGCATCAGGATCAAGGTCGAGGCGGAATGTGTGCGGTTGGAGTGGCTGAAGGGGCAGGATAGTGTGCTCTGGGAGAGCTCTTGTGGGATGTTGAAGAGGGCCATTGATACAGTTGGTTGTGGGGGTAGTGGTGACAGAGATGGTGGTGGTGCAAGTATGGGAAAGCAAAGAGATGGTAAATCTGGACACTCGTGAAGTGATGCCCTCACAGCAGCACAGCTGAGATGTAGAGTCGGAAGGTCAAGGGTGTTCTATTTCGCAAAATCCATATTGTCACCATATCACTCATGATATTGCTATCATAAGGTCGTGAAGCGTAATCCAACCCCACCAGTGCCACCATCATCCCTCAGACTCCTGAAGGAAACGATATCAGATGGTATTCTGCTCTGCGACGAGATAGGCTGCGCTGCCCGCCGCCTTTGAAAGCGTAGTTCTCGCTTCTCACCCAATTCGAGATCTTGGGGCCCTTCGCTTAGCACAATGGTAATTTCATCTCGATACTGTATCTTCGCCTGGGCGGATGATCCTCTGCCGAGCACTGTCTCAGAGCATAAGCCTGAAACAGAATTTTCACGGCACTCTCCCTAAGCATTTCTTGGCATTCTGGTCTATAATAGTTTCCTCAAGATTGACTATCGTTTCAAAAAGCATGCCGCTGTGAGCCCCCTGACTTCGTCAGATGGCACTCTTCAGGAAGATGCCCTAAACTAGTCGTGCCTTGCTGAACAACTGTTCTTTGCTTCTTTATCAAGCTAAGACTTTAGTCTATGCCGCTCGTTCCTGGCACGTCACCACAATCCTGGCGGCCGCCGGAGACATTTTGCCTCGAACCTTGCCACGGACTACTTGCTGGCCTCCGTCTTCGTCTGATGGCTCAACACCGCCCCGTGGTCGATCAAGATCTGAGCAACTGTCTGGTATCGAAGCCGTGTTGCGTGATCCAAAGGGCTTTCTCCATCTATGTTTCGAGCATTGATGACTGCGCCTTTCTCAAGCAGTAGTTTGAGTATATTTGCGTGACCACGCCAAGCTGCAAGCTGCACTGCATCCCTTCCGTCTTGGTTCTTGATGTTCATGTCCGCTCCCTTTTCGAGTAATAGCTCAGTCAATACCTCGTTGCCTTCACGAACGGCGAGTAACAGTGGAGTGTCCCCATTTTGGTTTGGGGTTTCAAAGTCGGCGCCTCTCTCAATTAGTAACCGAACAATCATATCGGAATTACCTTCTCCCGGCCCTAAAAGCGCACGATGGAGCGCAGTATCCCCGTCGCCGCTGTGGGCGTTGACATCTAGGAGACGGGTTGCTCTTCCGTGACTGCTATTCGATGCCCTCAGTAGTGTCAGTGCTGGAGTTTCTCCAGAGGACCTTGTTTCTTCTAATCCTTCTAGATGATGTCCGGCGCCATGTTCCAACTCGACAACGCTTCGATGCCCATGAAATGCCCCAGCTGCCAGCACTGAAATGCCAGTAATGTCACCAAAGTTGTGGTCAAAGTCCTCCGCGAGCAGTAGCTCGACTATCTCCGCGTGACCCCAGTTGGCAGCTGCCCACAGAGGGCTGTCCTCGCGGTCATGACTGTCGTTCATTACTCTACTGGGCAGAAGTGCTCTTACGATCATTTTTACCCCGATCGCAGCAGCTATCGTCAAGTCATCCCAGCGATACCAACGCGCGGAGCCCATCAATTCCCCTCGACACCACTCTGATAACCATAGGTTACAGCGATTGCTGCCTGCACGGATCAGCTGAAGACCACTCTCGATCTCTTTCTTTCCTGCTTGATCCTGCGCCGATCGGAGGTGAACATGCCACTGCTTAGCTGCGTATTGCAGGAAAACAATTTTTGTATGCACAGACAAGACCTGATCCAAGTAAGCGCTTTCTGATTCTTTCGTCTCGCCATGCTCCGGAAGTTCGAGTTGCGCAAAACAATCCATCATGAGGTACTTTGTGCATATTCTACTCATGAGCTGCTCTGCTTCACCAACGTTGAACTGTACCTCTCTGGGTGACGGACTGGCGCTTTCGCGAATTAGGAATTCTCGTACTGTTTGATGAAGCAGATACACCTGATCGTCGTCGATTGATATTAGAAGTCCACATATCCCTCTGAGCTCTTTCGAGAAGCGTAGGTCCTCCTCCAGAACGTGGGTAAGATCTTCATGCTTCTTGTACTTTCCAGCCTCATCCCCAGCAAGCCCCCATGCAACTCTCAGCTCGTGCAGGTTCAGAGGTCGTCGAGCGGCTGTAATGATCTGGAGAAGCACCTTGGCATGTCTGGAATTGGTACTCTTCTTCAGAAGGGCTGCATATGTCTCGTAAAGGCCTTCCGGCAGGCGAGTCATGAGATCTTGTATCACATCGAAAGTGTCAAGTGAAGTCATTTCCTTCTCTATCAGTTCAAGTATCAAGTCTAACCACAAGTACGTCCTTCCTTTCACCTTGTAGAGATGGTCGATGATCTGCTGTTGCAATTCAGCTTTCAGGTCCGGAAGTTGCATTGGAACCCTGGCTGTAATCACAAGATCAATTTCCTGGCTGATTTTCGCGCCCTCATTTTCGCCACTGCAGTGAATGTAACTCGACGCTTGTGCCAGCCGTGAAAATTGTTTATGGATGTCCAGGTAGGGTCGGCTCGTGATTATGAACTTCAAACGTGTGGAAGTGGTTGCTGAAGTACGCTCGTGCTCATAGAATTCGATCAGTACCTTCAGAAGATTCTTCCTGGAATCAGGTCGGCACTCGTCTAAAGCATCAATCAGACACACTATCTCGCCAGCATTGGGATCTGCGACAATGTTCATCAGGATATCCCATAGCTCAGTGAATGAACTGGACAGCCTATTGCCATGGTTCTTGTAGCTCGATTCCGCGTATGTGATTAAGTCTTCGGCTTGCTCAGAGGAAAACAGACCATGAAGCAGTGCAGCCAGTGCATGATGTGATTCATTCCGAGCCTTTTGTCCGTCTTTGAAGAAGAAGTAGCAGATCGTGGATGTCGTCGTACTATTACTGAGCAAGTGCTCATCAATGAGACATCTGGCAAGAACCGACTTGCCACAACCAGGATCGGCTGATACCCATAACAAAGCTGACGACTGATTATCTCGCCAATCGAGAAATCGTTTGTCATTTAGGAACCACTCGCATGTCATCGGCACTCTCTCGGAAACCATGTTCTTGTGCCCCTTGTAATCAGACCTGAGTGCTAGTAAGCATTTGTTCTTCCACCTCTCCGTCTGAGCGCGGTGTGTAGCCTCCGTGACGTCCACCATGTTTTGCCTCAGTTCATTCTGCCTTTTGGTGTCCTCAACATCGATGAGATCCGTGATCTTTGAGCACGAATCATCGAGGGTCTGTATCTTGGTTAACCAGCCACTCCAGCTATCTGCCTTAACCAGATTCCTCAGGCCTCGATCAACCGTACGGCGGCCCAGGTGATTGTACATTCGTATCTGATACTCCAGGATCTTCGTATAGAGCCTAATGACACGCTTCTCGAGCTCTTCAAGCGTGTCAGTTAAAGGCACATTCAAATACAGGCGCTCCCTGACTCGACATTGCGGAATGATGTACGAGATCTGCTCCAGGCCTGCCATCATATCGTCATTCTGTTCTGTGCTGCTCAAAAGTAGCTGTTGATAAGGTCAGTGTCTTGGCTTTCTCACACACTGAACATTGTGTACTGACCGGTAGTAGAAGCGATATGCCAGCCCATGCAACGGCAGCATGAGGCTCCGCTTTCAACGCGGCGCCGACCACGTCCTTTGCCCATACCACGAACTTGATGATTCTTTCGCTTTGCTCTCGAACGTTGACAGACCTGCCGAAAAGCTTAAATCTTAGCCGCTCACTATCTTGCTCTTCAAGTCTACGAGCGATGCTGTCTGCAACCTCTGTCAGAGTAGGGGGCGTCTGTATCGCAGCCGCAGGTATTATTGCCCGATAGAATTGATCGAGCATATCGGCCTCGTCTTCCTCCAACCTAGCATAGGCACTTTTCCAAAGTCGTTCGGACACGGTGGTATGATTCACCACTTTCGGAGTGCTTGAGTGATCCGGAGTGGCGTTCTGCACAGTGGCCCCTACCGATGCAGACACTCCAAGATCGGCTTTGGTGTGACTGTCATGCTTCAGAATTATTAGCAACCTGATATATGTTCTTTGGCATCGATAAAAAACTTTAACGTACTGGTATATTCAGAACAGATGATGAGGTCGGCGCAATCTGCGAAGTGTTTACAGACAGCTGGCCGACATCCACTGGATTTGGCAATGTTTGGGGTGGTGATTGAGAATCTGTCTCCTGTTTGACGATTTTAGCAGTACACTTTCCTAAGCCGTGGAGACAAGATACAAGCAAAATGGAGCTTACGTTGGCACCACTCGTGGACGATGGCCGACTCGCGCTCGCAGGCGTGACTTGGGGGAGACTTAATGAGCTCGGGCTGACGTCCCTAGACTTCCCACGGCCGGGTAACTTCTTCTTGATACTATCAAGGAATCCTCGCTTCTTGTTGGCAGAGCTCATGTTGACTCCAGGTCCAGAGTGGTTTCACGATACTGTTTGCTATTCTATCCGAGGTGGAGGGCTTAGCTCTGAGCTATATCTGTGAGGTACAGCGCTAAGCCGCAGCGCTAAGCCGCAGCTGCATGTACCTAGTACATCCTGTACTATACGCGGCATCGTGATTGGTCGGCATCAGAGGTCAAAGCAGTGCATGTGGAGGCAAACAAAGACACAAGAGTTGTGACGCTATGGATTCAGGAGCAATCTGACGTTGATTGAAAAGTCTATCTGGTATAGCACGGAGTGGTGCACGAATTGAGTTGACGCTAGAAATGAGGTCTCGCGGATTGGGGTTTGATGGCAAGTAGCAAGCCCCTTTTCCTCGAGCAAAGAGGCAGAAAGCGTCAAGGGCGTCAAGTCATCGCCCATGATCTATTCGCTACTGTAGTAAAACACAAGTCTGAGCAGAAACCATACGGCACTCTCCCCTGGATGCTTCCAAATTTTCGTCCTATAACTGTAGGTAATTGTGACATTTCGCGGCCTTTGGGGTCACTGTCGTATCTTGTCTATATGCAGCGCTCAGTGAAAACGCCTTCTGCGGATCTACCTTTTGATATACTGTACAGTGTGTAACCGAAATGCTCCCGCCGACCGGCAAGAGTTGTAATGTAAAACGCCGTCCAATGCTTTGACATCCGCAGATTAATCCTGTATCCCATACATGCCTCAGTTCCCGACGATAGTGCAAAGAATCCGTCACTGTGAAACAGCTCCTGTCCCTGTCCGTGACTGAGCACTGCCAGTCACATTGCCCTAGCCTCATGTTCAATTCGCGTTGTCGCTATCGTATCATACAAGCTCGTCCTTCCCATCCTCGAAGTACTGCAGCAGTGTCTGATACAGGACCAACATAGTTCCACTCTGCACGCTGGTCCATACTGCTCGTGGTCCCACGCCTCTGAATAACCCAGCCATGCCTTCAGTCTGGTAGATAAAGTGTAGTCCCCGCACGACCGATGACGACGGAAGGGTGTGTGATGTAGCGTGCGGAAGTGATGTAGAAGGAGAGGATGTAGATATCGTGCGCCGGGATTGTGCTGCGCTTGTCAGGGTTGACGAAAGTGTTGAAGATGTGGAGGGTCGAAGTGGAGGTGTATTTGTTGTTGTGGCTGAGTGCTGCTTCGCTGCCGCAGAAGCCGTGCTTTTCATCTCGTGCATACCAGCTGGAAGCTGTGTCTGAATCCTGGTCTTGACCACATCCAGTGGACACGTTATCGTTCCAGCCAGTCCACCTGCCGTCATGCCGGTCAATATCTCCAACCCTAGCCCGATATCCTTCTGGCCCCGGAATTGCTTTGCCCAATCCCGCTCTTTCTCGTAGAATGCGAATTGTAATGCAGAAAATGGGAGATCGCGATACAGTGTCGCTTTGTAGCCATGGAATAGCGCACCAAATCCTTCTGTACGGAGAATTGTTCGCAACGCATCACCAGTGCCATGGTAATTGTAGCCACTGTGAAAGAATGGGTTGTTGTGTCGGCCTTGTAATTGCAGTCGTGTCTTAATAACTTCTGTCGGTACGTATACTGGACTTGCGACGGCGTCTGCAACAAGACCGGCTGCTAAGTAGCTGACCCCAGGAGATATACCGGCATCAATCATCCACCTCTTCGAATATTCGTAGGCGCCAAAGAAGCAGAAGGTTCCAGCAAAAGATCCGACCGCAGCAGGGATAGCACCACCATACAGCCCACGAAGTACTCCTTCTTGCCGATATATGGATAGATATGAGGGGGTGAGTTGTCTATATTTCGGAGGTCGATGCGGATCACCTTGTTGCCGTGTTTTCACTGTGTCTAATGAATGCATGAGCATATCCCCGGTCAGTCCGCCGAGACCACCTGCAAGCATAGCCTGGAGCATCGAGGTCAGCGCAAGGTCAAGTCGTCATATTGAGGAGGCTTCGCGTACATGACGGTATTCCGGTCGTGGCTCTTCCAGCTCTTCCTCGGCAGTGTCATCAACGTCAAGATAGCCCAGTCTTCCTGTCATGCTTTTCGACGCGTTCGTATTCGTTGGCTCATGCTGGTATTGTGATAATGCAGGTATGGGAGAAGGTATCGTATGCGTGAGATTGGACGAGTCTGATGTTGAGGCCGGAGCCGGGGATGTTATCGGGGTCGAGCTCCCGCTAAAGTACTGTGCCACATATCCAAACACCATATAATGCCTTGGAAGCTGGTCTTCAGTTGAAGAAGTGGTATTGCAGGCTATAGGTCTTCTATAGGTTGGATGTAGTACAAGGCACTTTCTCACTTTCTTTTCCACTGCCCTGACATGACGTTCGCTGATCATCACATGTGAGCGTTTTCCAGACGAGTCACGACTACAACCTCCTCGACGGTCTCCCAAAGTTAACGGCACTCTCCTCGAGAGATTTCTAGAATTTTATGCTATGTATGTAGTTCTATCTAGCTGTGGCGCGTTAAAACCCTTCACAATGTCCCCAACGGATACAATGGTCGTGCGAAGGTCAGCTGAGCAGAAGATTGCCTCCGGCGACAGCATTTCTCGGTCAGCAAGGCCGTCGCGTCCGTGCTGAGACCGACTGAAGACAGTAGACAAACGATGCGTGATTTCTTGCCAGAAGAAGAGGAAGACTCAGTCAAAGCGTCTCAGTCTGGGCAGTCTGCAAGATTTCAGATCAGACAGCGATGGTGCTTCAAGCCAGCTACGTGCGATGTGGTACTGTGAGAGAGCAAAAGCTCGAATTCATGCTGGGAGAGAGCTTTGAGGACTCTGACCAGACTTGTTGTCTGGTCCAGTACTTGAAAGACACTGCCGACGAAGACCTCCTTCTTCTGCTAAGATAATCTTGGCGATCTCTTGCACCATGATACGACCATCTTCGTCACTTGGAGATATGTCACTTGCTTCTGTAAGCGCCGCTGCCAGGTATTGCACCGGAACATAGAACGGTATAGCTTTCTGAAACGAATGCGGCTTAAGTATACAGTTGGCATCGCGAAGATGCCGCCAGTAATCCCGAGTAGTGTTATGTAACGCCACATGGCTGACGTTCCATTGCTGCTGATCCCACATGGCACAGGATTTGCCCCCTGGTCTTGGAAGCTTGAGTTCAGTTACGATGCGGTCTGAGAGAGCCATGTACTCCCAGCGAAAGAGTGTTGCATTGTAGACAAGATCATAGTGTTCGTCATCATGAAGCGTACCAGAGGCGGCACGACCCAAGAATCCGCTGAGATTTAACATGAAGCCAGCATTCCAGTGATTCGTCATAGTGTGGTGGAAAGCGGCAGCCAATTCTCGCGTACGCTGAACCGAGAGGTCTCTGCAAGGATGTTGCTGAGCACCGCGTGCGAGCCTTTTCTCATGGACTTTTTCGAGGCGTAAGGCTATTGCGTCCAGTATAGCTGCGTGAAGACTCTTCAGAGCAGCCATCTGTAGTGTCGTGGATTCAGCAGGCTGTGGGCATGCTGGTTTGTTGTCTAATGGCGGAGGAGCTCCCAGGCTGGACGCTTCGGGATCAGTCTTATGAAGCGAGGGACTCGAGTTCGACGTTGAAGGATTGACACAATTGTCTGCATCCTCGAAATCCGTGGGTGACACGAAGATTTGCAACCTGGACTCCACGAGGTATCAAACATACAGCTAGGAAACCCAGCAAGGTCATGGCATGATGATCATGATCATTAGATATCGACGGGGAGGGAAGTATGTTTCTGTTCCTTGGTACACCTATAGGAGAGCGCCAAACTATTATATGCTTGAACGGCCAAGCGTCAATCATCTCCAGTACCATAGGTGGATTGCTTTGCAAGTTGGACGTCAGTGAAGGTCGATGCGAAAGTGATCGAGTGTAGAAATCAATTGTCACAGCCTCGGAGTTGACGTTTGTGAATTGTCACGTGTGCGCGTTTGTGCTCTCCAATCAGACGAAAGTGCCGTAGCAGGGTTGACAACCGCCCAGACTTCGTGTTTACGATCATCCCACTTTGCTACATCATTCTGGCACTATCATCTCTTCTTCATACATCGCGCGTCATCTCTTGTCGCATCATCACCGCAATCTAGTCATCGTTGTCGCGCAATCATCGCGATCACATCCTTACGCGACAAGTCATCATGGCTTCTTGGCTACAGAAGAAGAGGAAGGGCGACCTTGTCGACCTTGCTGAGATCGCTGGCATGGAGGGGTGAGTTCTGTCATCAGTCGTGATCGCGAAGGATCTGTGATCTGACACTCTCTTAGCGCGGCGCTCGACATGCGAAAAGATGACCTTGTGAGTATAAACTGCTCTCTGCAACCAATACGAAAATGCTCATTCGACGCGTAGATCATCGCACTAGAACAACATCTACACAGCAATGCGTCAAGGCTGCAGAAGATTCCCGAGCTAAAAGACTACTGGAATCGCATCGTGTCACCAGTCAAGAAGGAAGCCGAAGCTTTCGCAAGTTCATTCAATGAGAGTCCGGCAAAGGCTGTCAAGCGGGGACGACGCGCCACATCAGAAGCAGAGTAAGTCATATATCTTGTGCAGCAATCGCATCCGACAATCACTGACAAGTTATCGCACCATAGCCCGGAGACAAGCCCAGATCCACCTCGCTCCATCCTCAAGAAGACCCCACGCGCCGTCCAGAAGGCTGCCGCTACACTCGAGCAGACATTCGAACAATCATTCAGGAACATGCCCGATCTACCACTTCCTACCTCTCCTTCTGAAGTTGCCGACCTTGTCGAACATCACGCGACCGTCATCGCAGACGAAGCTCAACGATACTGGTACGACCTGGGACTTACGCCGATTCTGGAGAATGCACGAGAAGACCTCTCTACTGTCGCAGGTGTACAGCTCGTGACAATGGCGCTCGAAGCATACTACCTTCAACGTGTCACATTACCATGGAAGTTCGCGTTCAGACTACCTGCTGTTGCACCATTCACTCACGACAAGACCGCGGTCACTCTACCAGATCTCTTCGCTCTGCTGTCAATGAGCTATTGGGCACCGACATTGCTATGGGTCTTGACCAGTCTGGCACTGCCAAGCATTGTGGGGTGGTTCTTCAACTTCACCATCAACAAGAAGAATCGTCATGGCAAGGGTCACGGCTACGAGATTGATCCGTTCGTCTTCAATATCGTCAAGATGCTCGTTTCTTACTTGGTCTACCATCCTCTAGGTCTGAGGCTTGGTTTCTTGTCTGAGTCGACTGTAGCCGCTGTGCAGATATCGATGCCTGGAGGCACTACTGGAATGGTCATCTCGTCGGCTGTTGGTGCTGCTGCTGCTTTGTATGAGGCTGTGCTGAGACGATGAGCGGTGTTCGTGATGCTTTCGATTTGCAATGGGAAGTGGCAGTATTAATTGTGATAACTGTTTTGGTTATTGTTGATCTTGGAAAGCATGCTATCTTGAGTAGGGAGTTATTGGTACTGATACCCATGGGCTGGGCATTGTATCCTACTGTGCACAATGGGAGGACTGGGAGGGAATCCTTGGAAATGGCATGGCTTCGGAGTGAGTAGTACTGCGAGGTGTGGACCGAATATTGTTATGGTATCCTTCTGTTATAGCTTCTATCTATCTTAAACTACTACTATCCCTCTACAGATTCCTGTGCTAGAGGTGCTTGCCTGCTCGATGTA
>Ga0058702_10000660_pt1 | contig 13801 bp, 17 predicted proteins | sample AgamicOrSfe_FD_83781 | JGI IMG/M metagenome (GOLD analysis project Ga0058702, IMG submission 83781) | Agave microbial communities from Guanajuato, Mexico - Or.Sf.e | ecosystem: Host-associated > Plants > Phyllosphere > Phylloplane/Leaf | place: Guanajuato, Mexico | collected 2012-05-30 | reverse complement strand
GTGCGGTGGTCGCCGTTGCTCTTTCTGCTCGTGCTTTGCCATTGAACGCGACTCGACTTTGCTTTGTGTGCTAAAAGTGGAAGAGTCACGAACCTGACCAAAGTAGCCGCTGAACAGGCTTGGATTTCTCTTGTCTGGGAGGACGTCCGGCGGATGTGGCGTCTGCGCACCTGGTGGTGTGCTTGAAGGAGTCTCGTCGTCGTGGTTCTGCTCGGTCGATGAGGCCTTGGTAGAGCTTCCGAAAAGATTAGCGAATGGCATTTTGGAGTCCGCTCATTTTCTAGCACGAGCGAGATATCACAGAGAGGCGCAGGATGATAGGATGCTGAAGAAGGCTGGATGAGACGAGTTCTGAGGTGAAGGCGAAGGCCGTGAGTATGAGATCTTCAGTCCTGCAGCAAGGACTCTTATTTCCCTTATTTCCGCCGCCAAGAACCCCAGCCCGTCTCAAATATTTCGTTCAACAATTAAACAGTCTAGGCCCAAGCTCGGCATATCGTCGCGGTGTTCTTATACAGAGTTCAGACAATAGCATAGCATGCTCTAGTGGTGCCGAATTTGGAAGCGAATGTTCATGGTGCTGCTGTTTTGTTCAGGAGATCCCACTGGAGACCGATATAGAGTCCGGTCGATGTCGACGTGACAGTGTCGGACGCTGCAAGGAAGAGAGCACAAACCAATAACTGGAAAGGTCTACTCACTTGTTCATCAGAGCCTGATGAAGCAAGTCGCCATGGCTGATCTCCGCTGCATGCTGCTGGTGGGACGAGACAGACAGCATGATGTTGGGGTGTCGATGTCCTTCGGTACGGATCGATATTGTTCCTGGAATGTTGCTTGAAACTGGGTGAACTGAGGTTCCGTAGCTCGACTGCCTCGTGAGCTCGCTGGTAAGCTTACTTGTGGTGATGGACACGATTAAATCTGCAAGGTGGGATGAATATGTAGCTAGACCTCGTAGTCGTCCAGGTTCTCACTACGGTGCTTCCTCAGTGGACGCGAGATCACGATGGGTGGGAAGTAAAGCTCCTGAACGATGACGCACAATACAAGCAGTAAGCAAGGAGGCATAGCTGCCGACACAGCTTATGCCACCGCCAATAGGACACCGGGTACTCCACCGATACTCGTGACCTCGACCTGATCTCGGGATGCTGATTATTGATGACATTCTCCTTCTTCCACCTTCCATTCTCAGACACAGCCCTCTCCAAGACGCCTTCGTCGTTTTGCTTAATGACTACCGTATCACAACAGGAGCCTGTTCTCTTCGTGTGTGCTTTGCTTTCTGAGCATTGTGACTGAGTACCTTGCTTTGCCACCATTGCCACCACTTGTACCACAGTACCTGTATCTTCTTGTGTCTTCCATCAAGGCACCAGCTGCTTACCACACTTCGTGCTCGGCATCGCAGCTCAGGTTAGAAATGAAGACGCCGATATGCTCAATACCATACATCCAACACTTGATGCTCGGATGAGACGCTTCAGGTGGCAAATAGGTATGGCAGCGTGATGTGAACATTGTGTATGCAATTACTTTAAGACCAGTATGTATGTGGAATGTTTGCACGTCACTTTTACAACCCGTACTCGTCCCCCCGTTCATGCACGAGACATCACACTCATCGTGAGGTCTGCTTACCATAACCGCTCCTCCACAACCCGATGTCTCATTACAACGTTCCCGGCTTGAAGCTCTCTGCCGGTTTCGCATACTGCTCTCCGAAAGTGCTATACCACTTATCCACCAACTAAGCGGAATTAGCATCGAGGTAACGGTCATCAATATTTTAGAACTCGCCTCCACTCCCATTCCAGCACCTATGGTATCAAGATTGTCTTTCCAGCCCTTGGTCAAGTACTCCATGAACTCCTCAACCGTCAAAGCACTCTTGTTCTTGTGCTTCTTGTTGTCGTCCGGATCGGTACGATCTCGGTGCAAGTCTGTGCCGACGGAAGGAGGAACGATCTCGACGACGCGAATCTTGGTGTCCTTGAGCTGTGTACGCAAGTTCATTGTGAAGAAGTGAACCCAAGCCTGTTTGAGCTGTGAGCAGAGGTACTCTCGAGGAGTAATCATCCTGCTGTTGAAACCAGACATACCTTTGTGCCGTTGTATACTGGGTTCATGATAGAGAAGGGCACATATCTATGTAGGTCAGCTGTTGCTCCACTCGAGGCGCACAACAAACTTTCAATAGGACTGACCCAAGTACACTCGACACATTCATAATGACACCACCATCGGGCAAGCTCTTCAGATGATCAAGGAACGCAATAGCCAGATGCATCGGGCCTCTGATATTGATATCAATCTCCTGATCCGCCTTCGCAAGATCAAACGCGTTCACGTCCAGTGGCCTCTGCACCCCAGCATTGTTGATGACAGCATCGACCTCCGGATGCTCTTTGATGATCTTCTTGGCAACAGCTGGGATGTCTGCGACCTTGCCAGTATCGAGCACGTAGTATGGCGTGTCATTACCAAGCGTCTTGGCTGCTTCTTGCAGCTTGGACTCTGTACGGCCGACGATGATGACCTTCTTGCCTTGCTTGATAAGCCAATCTGCCATAGAATAGCCTAGTCCTCCACTACCGCCAGTGATTAGGGCGCACTTGAAATCGAGAGTGTGATGCATTGTTTGTTTGCTTTGCTTCAGGCTACTCTTTCGCTGATGGTTTGTGTGTTTTGCTTCGGTTAACTCTTTCGCTGATGGAGCACGATTACACAGGGCACTAAGTAGTTGTAGTATAGGGATATGTACAAAGATGTTGGTAGATGGTCAAATATGTGTCTAAGTTATATGTTACATGCTGGTGTCTGATGACGTCGCGAATGATCGGCCGCACTTCCGCCGGCATTGATCTCCGCTATCCAATGCTTGTCCTTGTCCTACCCAGATGCAACCGAGGGATCCGGGGGATGCCGTGTGCCGTGAAGACAGCATATGGTGGCATACTAGTATAGACTCCGATATTGCTATGCAAATGCGAATCCGAGTGCTGTCGTAGGCCAGTCACTAAGCTCTCTACTTCGAGTCACTACCGAGTGCGTTCTGAACGTTGCCACCAATAGCACCGTCAGTGGCTAGTGATTTGTTGGTTAGTGCTGCTCTATGCGTTATGTAATTTGCCTCGTAGCTTAATGTGACTTACTGAAAGCCTTTCCAATGACTGTTCGTTAGAGATTAGATGATGATTATATTGTACTGGCCAGGTGCAAGTTACTTACCACCTTCCTTGTCGAAAGGTCCACCAATAGCTTGTGCAGTACCACCAAGTGCTCCTTGGGGAGCTTTTGAGATCAAGTCAGTAAGAGACTCTCGATCTTTAGAAGGACAATCGTTCCAGGCACGACATACTGAATGCTTTGCCGATGGAACCCGAGGCATCGAACATGCCAGCCTTGGGACCAGACTACGGATAATTGTCAGCAAGAAGTCCTTGGACACTTGTAGTAAGCAGAGACGCATGCCACAGTACTCACCGCATCGCTGCTGGACGGGTTGACAGCATCACCATGGGTGGCGCCTACACTGTGACCACCGAAAAGGCCGGATCCGCCTGGAGTTCGTCGGTCAGCATCTACCCAATCGATAGAGGGCAGACAGTACTGACCACTGTTGGCAGGTGTGGGAATGGATGAGGCTCCTGGGCACTGTATTAGGGAGATTCAACAGAGAAGGCTGGTTCAACTTTTACCGCCGGCCGTAGCTGGAATATGTTAGCATGGTTCGATAATTGTGGTGGATTGGTTTTACCGGTGACATGTTGGTTGTGAGACGAGTTCATGTTGGTAGGAGCAGAGGTAATAATATGATAACGCTGTAGTCTAATACTACAGAGTGTCTGGGTCGAAGCAAATGGTGGCGGGATAGAGCGAGTCGATACGAAGCAGGGATGTCGTGATGTAATCCATAGTTGTCCCGAAAGGGAAATACCCTATTCCATAAACAGCAAAGCCCCTATCTTCCTGTAGCGTTTCGACAAAGCCCAAACCTGAAACAGACAGGTCCATCGATGTTGCGTGGTAGTCATGCATACTTCCGGAAAACATCATCTTTAGCTTTCTAAACGACGGTATCTTCACACGAAGCGACTATAGTGCACGATTAGTGAAAACACAGATCTCGTCATGGTATCGCGCGAAGCCACCAGCATGCTTCCTGTCAGGTCCAGCAGAAACACGTCTAGACGAGGTGACATCTTCCTCTGGACAGCCCATGACGACACAGCGAGAGCGGCATTCGTGGACGGCCGACGAAGACGCAAAGCTTCACCAGGCTCACAAATAGCGGCTAGGCGCTGACTTGATGCGCAAGACATATTTTCCAAGCCTTGATCTTACCGCACGCGAGATCTCAGGCCGGCGTCGTAAGCTTATAATCGTAGATAGCTCAGTACCATGATCCACAGCTGATCTGGAACTGGTTCGCGAGGCTTCCAACGAAGGTTTGACAGATCTTGAGATGGTGGCAGCACATTTCCCAACGCGGACAAAGAATGCTGTTGCGGCTGAGGATTCCGTCCGGAGAAGAACCTCAGGTCGTAAGATCCTAGTCCGACATGAAGAGCCATGGTCTGCGCAGGAGGACGAAGTAGTGTCTAAAGGTGTCCATCAAGGCAAATCCATACATACTAATCAAAGAGAATCTTTTCCAGATCGTACATATGCCAGTATTAAGTTTTCAAGGCGTATATCACAAAATCAAGCTCATTACAAAGCCGGAGGCTTATCAGGTTCGCCACAAGATCAACGCATTTTGACACTACCCGAAAGGTCTTGCATTAAATGATCGTGCTTCAGGCAGGTCTCAGTGATGCGATCGTCAGGCGATGCCTCAAGAACAGAGGGCTGCCGGCAAACAAACCTCTAAGGCATGGGCACGATGGTCACCATTTCAAGACGCAAAGCTTCTCTCACTTGTCAAACCCGGAACACAAGCTGTTCCGATATCAAAGATTCTCGGAACAACTCAGAGTAGCATTAGAGGCAGATGTGCCAGGATGAAGCCCAAGGATGAGCTGCTCTCGATGAGTGAAGAAGACCAGAAGTGTGCCATACGATGGCATCAAGAGGGGCACTTTAACAATATAGCAGATCACCTGCAGAAGATTGTGGTAACTGCTACCACATCGCACACTGGTAAGCACATAGGAGAGTCTGAGGCCATCCGCCTGTGGACATGGGAACATGTCAGCCCGAAAGGACGTGTAACATCGAGTCATGATGATACACCACCTAATGGGGAGCGTGAGTCGACCCAAGGCGGCTTGATATAGCTCATCATAAGCGGGGAACACAACACAAAGAGGTATGGAGAACTCCAGGAAAGTGTCATATTCATTCTGCTCAGACCGATGCTCGGTAAGAGTACACTCGGTAAGAACATCTAGACCAGTTGTATACTGTACTGGTTCACAAGTCCGAAAAGATCCCTGGGGCAGTGCCGTAAGGATTTGTATGCTCGCCGAGAGTACACTCGACCAGAGAATAAGCATTTCAACTAGTGCCTACCTCTACTGGCATCATGACTTTGAGCTGGTACCATCGACATGCAGGTCACGGCAGTCTCGCCTCAATTTCACATTGGGTCGAAAACTCCGCCACGAAAGCGTAGGCCTACAAAGTCTTCGAGCTACGACTATGGCCGATCAGGTCCTCCACATACTCCATTCGTCTTCCTCCTCATCATCTTCATCTCCACTTTCACCCTCTGGGGGCAGTTCCTGCTTAGGGACTGCTGCCAGCGCTTTGCCAGCCACCGGCTCGACACCAGCCACCGGACCACTCCCCATCCTCAACGCCTCCCTCTGCTCTCGCAGCCTCCGTACCCTTTGCTCAAGCGCCTCCATTTCATCAAACTCGTCCTCCAGCGCTCTCGTAGCATCTTCCTCTTCGCCCTCAACCTCAGCTTCTCGCAGTTCCCGTTTCGACGCCGCTGTCTCCTGCGCTTGCATACGAAGCTCTTCCGCTGTCACAGGCTTTGCGACTATCTTAGCGTTCGTAATGACCTCCGGAGCCGGCCGTAAGTCTGGCGGCGGTGTCGCTACGTCGCGTTCGAACGCTGCCCATTCAGCTTCGTCGATGTCGGTTTGTGCTTCGGGCTTTGGTGGTGGTGGCATCGCGACAGTGGCTTCTATGTCCGCTTCAAGGTCTTGCTGCCCCAGGCTCTCTGCTTGAACTTCTGGGGCCGCAACATTGGCTTCTGTGTCTTCAATCTCTGGTACTTCTTCTGCAGAGCCATCATTTCTAGATTTCTTCCTGCTATGTGTTTGTTCTTCTGTAGCTTTACGTTTCCGATTGCTCGACTCTAATGTCGCTTTCTGCGCTTCTTTTACAGCATTCACATGACCTGCTGATCGTACATGCGAGTCCCATATAGCTTCTGTCTTGATAGGTAGGTAACATAGGGAGCAGCTGAGTTGGCCATTGGCAGAGTACGATGCATTCGCATGGGTGACACGACGAGAAGCGCGCTCGTTGCGCAGAAGAGCACGGACGTCGGTCATTGTTTATAAATGTGTGCAGGTAGAAAGACAGGCTTCAAACACCTTGCTTGGCGATGTTGTTGTTGTTATACGCAAACCGTCATAAAGTCATGTTGCGTTTGATGTCGGTCCGATGAGATCAGATCCGGCTAGCGCCTCCGCATGCTCTCCGAGGTCTTTGAGCTTCGAAGCTACTCCTCCTCCCATCGTCCATCTTATCTTCCATCATCAACAACAAGCAAAAGCACCATCATCTCAACCGTCCCTCAAACGCCAAGCAGCTGAGTGAACAGCGACGAATATACTATTGAAGCAGCCAGCCAGTGTTGTGTCCGCAACTTGTGATCGAGTCCCGCACTGCTGATCCCGTTTGCGCTGTGCGACGCAAAAGTCCAAAGCAAGCATCACGCAGCCTGCAGCCCGCAAGCCGCACCAGACATTGCGCGACAGGGTTCAGACGAGCTACATAACTGCACCATTGCGCGCAGGGAATAGCAGAGAACTGGGTTGGCTTGTTTTAGCAGTTGGGAAAGCTTCAGACGCGTACAATAGGCGTACTGCTCCGCTCTTAGTGTGAAGCGCATTCTACCCTTCATTGTCCTGCGGCACGCTCTTTATCTGTTGTTGATAGTTTATATCGTGAAAACACCTCAGCCCTCGTTGCCTGCGCGTCTTTGCCTACAAGCTCTTCAGTCATGAGTGGTAAGCCTGCCCCGTTAAGCCGGTCACCAGTCACCCAGACCCACCTTCGAGTTGTCCCAACTACATTCCACGCGCAAGGTGAAGACCAGAAAGCTGACCATACGGCGCACACAGAAGCCACACGACGGAGCGGCCGCGCCACGAAAGGCGTCACCACCAAGAACCAAGAAGCTGAAGCCGCCGAACAGAAACCGAAGAAAGGAAAAGCAAAACCTGTGAAGAAAGGCAGTCAGCAAGCTGAACAAGAAGAGGATGACGATGAAGAAGAGAACGCGATCATCCGCTGCATCTGTGGCCAGTACGAGGAGGATGATGAGCCACGAACTATGGTCTGCTGCGACAAGTGCTCGGCATGGCAGCACAACGATTGTATGGGCATAACGGAAGATGAGGATGAGCTACCAGAGCACTACTTCTGCGAGCAGTGCAAGCCGCAAGATCACAAACCGCTGTTGGCTGCTATGGCACGTGGAGAACGTCCATGGGAGGCTGCTCAACAGAGGAGAGAAGAAATAGAACGACAACGCAAGCAGAAGAAGGGCAAGAAGGGCAAGGGTGGACGACAGTCCAAAGCTCAGGAGCTTTCGAGAGAGCCTGTCGACGGCGAAGCCAGTGAAATGGCCTCACCAACAATGAGTGAGGGGAACAAGCGCAAGTTGGAGGACAATTCGGTAGAGCAGGAACAGGTAAGACTCTCGCACCATCTTTGTGGTACAATGCACTAACACACCGCCTTTAGCCCTCCAAGCGCAAATCGGTTGTCCAGAGCGGAGATGACGGCGTGCCACCACCTCGCAAAACCACAAAAGGTCGAAAGTCGTCAGCACCACGACCAGAAGTCATGGCAAATAGTATCGATGAACTACCAAAAGAGCGACAAAACGTCGCGAAGGCTTTGCGGAAGAAGCTTGACGAACAGATTCAGGTCTTGTCCAGGGAAAACACCTTTCGTATACCTGATCGCCATAGTTCATCCTCCTTGGCAGAAGAGCTTGCAATTGCTATCGAGCACGCCATGTTTCTCAACTACGCTGCAGAAACGAAGAACTTCTCTGGAGCGTATAAGGGCCAATTCATCGCCATACAGTCCAACGTGGTGAAGAATGTATCTTTGCTACACCGTCTTCTGGATGGAACACTGTCTGCGGATGAGCTAGCCAAGATGTCAACCGACGACATGGCTAGTGAGGAACTGCAGGAGCAGATCCAGAAGATGAAGGCGGAAACTGACAAGCAGTCAATCCTTGTGCAAGAAGAAGCTACTGGTCCTCGTGTTCGTCGTACACACAAGGGAGATGAGTTTGTCGAAGATCAAAACTCGCTAGCAACAGAACATACAAGCACAATGCCAGTACCGAGCAGGAGCGACAGTACCTCGAACGTGCAGAGTCCTACGATCCCACAGGGAGCCTCACGTGGATCACCAATGCAGATAGATACTGCACCATCCGGCAACGCAGACAGTACAGCTAGGAGATCATCCTCGAACTTCAACCTCGGAAACGTGTGGTCAAGTGTACAATCTCCAGTTGGAGCATCGGCCCGCGCCCTGAAGGACTCTCACAAGCGTGCCAGTATCGGCGCACACCGGGCACTGTCAAATGTTGTCAACAAGCAAGAGCACGACGAAGACATCGACCGCCTACTAAAGGACGAGGCAGACGATGACGTGCTCTCTCCCGAAGAGGAGGCTGCCATCGGCTCAACCCTTTGGCGCGGTCTCGTCGACATGCCTAGTGCAGGAGGTACAATCGCCAAGTTCCAAGCGTCCGCTCACCACGTTGCGGGCAACGATCTCTTCCTCCGCCCCATCAGCTTGCCCAACATCTTCCCACCAAGCTTGACCCTCCTCGGCCGCATCGCCGCAGATAAAGCCGACGAGTATCTCCTCAGTCTGGCTATGGCGCACAACACCGACGTCACAATCTGCCGCATTGTACCGGACGCTGATTCTCCCAATGCGCAGTCGGAGTTCGACAAGCTACACCACTACTTCCTCAGCCGTCAGCGCTGGGGCGTCGTCAGCGAAGCAGACCGTCCTGAAAACATCAGTGACTGCTACCTGATCCCTCTTGAAGCAGGTGCTGGCGCGATGCCAACATCAGTCGACAACCTCGCCTACTCAATCATCGAACAGCCCCGTCCAACCGCCATGTTCCTCCTCGCCATCGTCACGAAGTGGAAGCCTGCTGCCATCGACACCAGCAGCGGCACTGACCGGAACTATGTTACACAACCTGACGTGTCGACTATGAGTCCGTATACCCCGAATCCGGCAATGCAGCAATATCCGAACATGCCGCCGCCTGCGCATCCACCGGCTTCGATGTCGCCAATTGCAGCAGGCGCCCCGGGACAGCAGCAGATGTCGGGACAGCTCCCGCATGATGGTATGCCACCGCCACCACAAGGACACCAGATGCAACACTATCCACCGCCTCACGGCAGTCTCCCCTTCGGCAACCCGTACGCGCAGCAAGCACCTCCTCCACAACAAGTTCACCAGGGCCTAAACCCTCACACCTTCCCTCCCGCTCCTCCTCCCCAGCAACAGCCACAACCCCACCAACAACATCAACAACAATCTCAACAGCCGGCACTTTTCCAGCCACAAAACCGCCCCGCCACAATCGCAGTCGCCCAACAGATCCTCGGTCCCTTCTTCGGCTGCAGCGTTGCGCAGCAGATTATGGAGAGTCAGAGCGTGCCCGAGAATTCATTGGTTAATATGAGGGAGATCTTTGAGGTTAATCCGAGAACCAGGGATGATATGGCCGCGTTTGTGGAACACTTGCATGTTAAGCAGATTGGAAGTACGTGAGGGGAAAGGCGAAGCGGGGGCGGATGGGTGTTGATGTGCTGAGGTATTGGCAATGACGTGGGCATTGAAATGGCAGGAGAACATGAGCGTGTGGGTGTATGAATCCAGGACTGGATATGGTAGCTGAGGCTATGTACTGCTGGCAGGGATTTCATATCGAAACGAGGGCGATGTTATTTCGGGTACAGTGCAATTGCCACGGATGATCTCGGATGAGCTCGGGATCAATATAAGGATGATCGACCTGGCGTGCGGATAATGGGGAAATGGGAAATAGGGAATAGTAAATGGGAAATATGAAATATTCCGTCTGTACTTTCTCGTAATGATTTGATTCTTGTGCGATGGATGTTCTTCTGCTAGTATTGTATGTCAAGATCGTGGCTTATCAACGCGAAGGGTCAGAGTCTGCGATGTCCAGTCGTATGTGTGTCTGATAGCTGGTGGTGGCAGGACGCAGTTCGAGGAAGGATGCTTTGGAAACGTGATCGCTATATCATGCTTTTGTATATCGTACATACAATCCTACTCTGTCGACCCATTCATGACAGTCATCTATCATCTCTTCCAGTCTATTGACCTCGCCCCCGGCCGCCGCCCTCTCACTTACCCTCCTTCCTCCGCGGCCAACAACAACCTACATTCACTACTCAGCTTTCGCCTTCCTGCCGAATTGCGCCAACATCCTTTTCAATCCCCCAACCCTCTCCGTAATCCGGCCCTTGAGCCCTGAATTCGGTGGCACCTCATCGGCTGCGACGAAGCGGCGCACGATGACGTTGAAGATGCTGCCGAAGGCGAGGGCGATGACGGTGGAGGTGAGTATGATCTGTGAGTCTGGTCAGTCAGGGTTCGTGAGGCGAGAGAGCGCAGAGATTCGACGGAGGGACAGAGAGGAAGGCACAACATACCACATTATACGGCATTGAGAAATCCGGTGTCGGGAGGTAGAGCAGCAGACTTGTCGTGCGAAGGTACGATGCGCTGCTGGCATTTCCTGTAGTGGCACCCAGCACTTTGACGACGGCGGGTGGAATGTCAAATCCGCGATTCGCATCGGGAGGATACTCTGTATACCTCAAAATCGCCTTTTCAAAATTATACGATAGCGTCAACGTGGATGCAGCCGGGACCGTGAGCACGAGTTCCATATGGCTGGCGCGTGTGCGGTCGACGGCGGGGCGGTAGTACATGTCGTTGATGGCGCTGGAAGCCAAGGCTGCGTTTGTCGATTGAGACATGTTGAAGGAAGCCAGGAAAGGCCGAACTTGGGCGGAGAGGGTATGATAGTGGGGTTTCATGAACCAGGGGAGGGTTTCGAGGTAGATGAGCTTGATTGAGGTGGAAGGGGAAGGATTTTTGAAGGTGATGAGAAGACCACCGGATTGTTGGCCGCGGCCCGAGAGGGTGCGGTCGACGAGGAGGGTTTGGCTGGAGGTGGATTGGGGTGGGGTGAGTGAGGCAGCAGGAGAGAAGCTGAGGTCGAAGTCGGTGTTGTCTGGAGGGGTGAAGCATCTTTTACCTGCTGATCCAATACTTTCGGTGTGTGGCTTGCTGGTCGAGACCGATACTTCTTGGTCGTCGGATATGTCTACGCAGATAGGGCCGGTAGTGGACACGTCGCCGGAAGATGGACACACTCCATGTATTGGACGGCCAAAGATCTCTTCAACTCTAAACGCCGGCTTGGAAGGACCAGGCAATGGCATGCAAGAGTCTCCGTAGTTGTGGTAGAACTTCGATTGATCGCAGTTGAGCTGCTCAACGGGAAGGGGTCGAGGTATCGGATCGTCTTTCGCAGGTATCAGCAGAGCTATCATAATACAACATATGAAATTCTCACCTCTAGATCGCTTTGCACGGTCAAGGTTGAGCACCATGTCTACTGTCTGTTCCACCTCGATGTCACAGGACGTGCCTCCCACATCACATTCCTGGCGCACATCAATGGCCATGCTCTGCCACGAAGCGTCAAAAAGCTTATGGCCGTCTAGCAGACTAGAGATGCCGGCCTTGCCCTTACACGGCAGAAGCTTGAGGAATGGCGTCAAGTTCTCGGTGCAGATGACCTCATTCGGGAGCATGCCATGCAGTAGGTGTGTGTTTGATCTAGATGAGATATCTTGAACTTGGTGACCTTCATGGTCAAAGATAGAGTTCGGTCGAATTGAGCGAGTAGCATCGATAAAGTTCAATGAGGCACAAAAGAGACCGGAAAGTGAGTTGACAAGGGTCAACCATCGTGCATTCGCCCTATACGAATATAAGTATATGCTTCTTCCTCTTGCGTTTGAACAACGAATTCATGCACGCACTCCGCCTCGCTGTCACCATGCATCCACGCCCACAATTCGACCCCAGTCCCTCCTTCTCTGCTACCATTCCATGGTCGTTCTCCCCAGATTTCACCATCCCATCTTCCTGTACTGAATCGTAGATGGAGCTCTTCCGTGTGAGAGTGGAGCAGGATTTGTCCTAATGAACGAGGAAAGGTCTGGAAATTTTGTGCGCGAAAGGACGATTCGGGAATGCTGCTTCGAAAGTTGAACGAGCCAAGTAAGGAGGACTGGGGAAGTGGTCGCAGGAGAAGTTGTTCGTCGTAGGTCGAGGCGGCGATGCTCGTGACAATACTTGCGATCAGCAGAACTAGGCTGGTAGGTAGGCGCGTCCAGCACACCATTCTGCAGCGACAGTCGCGTCGAACGTGTTTCAAGTTCTGAAACACTGATGTGGTTGAAAGCCGTGTCACGTGTCATCACTTGAAACGAGAATGGTTTTCAGTTCATCAGCCTAACCCACATACCTCGACCTGCACTCTTCCCTTACTACACCAAGGCGCACGTACGACTAGTCTGCATACTCCGCATATCGCCACGTGTCCCACTATTGCAGCGAACTCGATTGTAAGACCAATACCTAGGTCACAAACATGGCGGCCGAGCAGCGCAAACTGCTTGAGCAGCTCATGGGTGACACACTCATGGGCAGCGCATCCGCAAAAGAGATACCACCAATAACGGACTATAAGGTCTGTCGCTCGTACCTTGCTGGAACATGTCCTCACGATCTGTAAGCTCATAATTCCACCTAGTGAATGTCACTACAACTGACTAACATCAACCAGCTTCACAAATACCAAAGGCGACATCGGTCCCTGTACGAAACTACATTCAGAAAAACTCAAGCAAGAATATGACGCCGCAGATGATGCACAAAAAGCAAAATGGGCCTTCACATACGACTACATGAAGGATATGCAAAGATACATCGACGACTGCAACCGCAAGATCGACACAGCACATCGTCGACTCGACAAGACGCCGGAAGAAATCTGGCAGGGCAATGAGCTGACGAGAGACATTTCGGACTTCAACAAGACAATAAGTGCAGGCTTGGCCGAAGTCGAGATGCTTTGTGAGGTCGGGGCAGTCAACATAGCAGTCACAGAATTCTTCAAGATACGGCAAGCCCAGCAAGTCAAAACGGACAGAGAGCGTGATCTGAAGCAATTACACGACAACTCTGGGCCCTCTGGACATCAAAAGCTGCAGGTTTGCGATGTATGCGGAGCGTATCTGAGTAGGCTGGACAACGACCGAAGACTGGCAGACCACTTTTTCGGGAAAATGCATCTGGGATACGCTCAGATGCGCAAGGCAGCCGAAGGACTGCAGGCGGAATGGAAGCAGAAAGGAGCGCCGCAGAGGGACGACTATCCTATGAATGGTGGGCAAAGAGACGACGGCTGGGGCGGCGGAAGAGGAGGTGGGTTTGGTGGTCGAGG
>Ga0058702_10000656_pt1 | contig 13828 bp, 6 predicted proteins | sample AgamicOrSfe_FD_83781 | JGI IMG/M metagenome (GOLD analysis project Ga0058702, IMG submission 83781) | Agave microbial communities from Guanajuato, Mexico - Or.Sf.e | ecosystem: Host-associated > Plants > Phyllosphere > Phylloplane/Leaf | place: Guanajuato, Mexico | collected 2012-05-30 | reverse complement strand
GATCTCGAGTTCTCGGTCGGCGCAAGAGTCAACAACTGGGATCTCAAAGCCCAACTCCTCAACGAGGAAGAAAAGAGAGCCACCATGTACATGGACAGCGAATACGATAGCTTGTATCACCAAGTCCCGCGCCAACAGTCCATGTACGGGAGCTCCAACGGCATCTAAACACATTTTCCAGCACTGGAAACAACACACAAAGCGTCATCTTCATTCTCATAGAAAAGCACTGCGCACGGAGTTACGAGTTTTATTTTTTTAATGATCATCAATAGGTTGGGAAATGGTAATGGACGGGTAGGAGCATATCTAGTTTAGCCCAATAATATCTACAGTCATACCCTCAATCTAACAGGGACATGTAGAAGCCTCGGAAGTGCAGGCGGTCCTTTACCAATTTTGACCATCTGTGAAGCGCTCTGAGTGAGCGTTCCCAACATTCTTCCCAAGCAGTTTCCAATTCTTGTTCCTGAAGCGTTCCGAACAAAAAGCCCTAAAACGTGGTCAACTCTAGATTGTACTTTCCTCTCGTTAGCGTCGAACATATTTCTTTAGTAATCACAAATAATCGTGATTGCTCGGATTTCTCGGCTTCATCATCAAGCCATGGACGAGGGCTGGTTAACGATATGAATGAAAGTTCGTCTCACCCTGAGCAGCGGAGTATCCACGCTGGAGGGCCGGCATCCGCAGAGCGGCCTCATCTCCATCGCACAGCATGCTTTAGCTGTCGATCATCAAGACAAAAATGTGACAGACAGAGTCCATGGTACTAACAATCCACCGAACACCAACACAACTTCTGACAATGCTGTAGTACCCGGTGTATCTCACAGCAGAGACGATGCGAGTATCCTCAGATCTCTAATCGAGGCCGAAAACAAGGAAGTGTCAAGTAAGTCGAGTTCATCACTTGTGTGTGTTCTTGTCTCATGCAGAGCAGCAAACCAGACACAGTCGAGAAGCTTTTGCAGCGTATCCATGAGAGTCCTGTTGGCGAACAAGTGATCGCTGCTATCCTGTCTTCGTCTCGAAATCTGCAACCTTCTGGTTCCATCTCGGATACACAAAGTGTACAGGGTTCAGCAGATCGCACATCTGAGACTAGAGATGTGTCAGTGGCATACAGCGTTACCAAACAAGAGGACAAGCGAGTGGAATACACTCGTACGAACGGTGATTCTGGAAGCTCACTTATATCACCTCTACACATTCTCGCCGATGCCGTGGAAACCGAAAGACTGGCATCACTGCACATCCTAGACCCAGTCCCGGCTTTGGCACAGTCTGAAGAAAGCCAGTCGAATGATGCAAGCAACGGGTGGCTGTCTCGCAACTCTACAGAACGATTGATCAAATACTTCAGTATGTTGGCCAGCTTCTGCCTACAATTTCACTACTGATCGCCTGTTTTTCTTTTCTTAGAGCCTAGCTCCCTATCACAGAAAGACTGGCAAGTTTTGGCTTCACAGCCACTCAATGCTCCTTTGAGGCTTAGCTCCTTGACTTGCGATCCGATCAGTTCTCGTATCATAAACGACAATGATGCCGAGAAATACTTTGACTTGTAAGTCTTCGCCTGTGACTATTCTCAACGAAAGTATTTGGCTGATTGGGTGATAGGTTCTTTAAGATTCGGAATCCACTTGTGTGTCTGCTGGATCCTATTCTTCATACAGCAGAAAATGTTCGACCTCTGTCGTTCACTCTGTTCTCCGTCGTCTGTGCATTGGGATGTGCGATATCAGACACTCTGAGAGATCGGTCATTATACCCTACTCTACTAGCTCTAGCGGAAAGCAACATTAAGTGGTCGATAGCGACGTCTGTCAAGTCTGTGGAAACTATTCAAGCGATCTTCACCATGGAGTACTGGTCACCTGTCCATGAAACCCAGAAGGACGATCCGTATTGGTTGCATATCAGCCACGTAAGAAACCTCCATCCACTTCACGAACCTACGCTGACCTTATGTGAAGGCAATTCTGATTGCCAGAGAATTGGGCCTCAACAAAGCAAAGTCTGTATCAGATTTAGTCTCGACATACACTTCGTCCACAGCAAGCTCAAACTTCAAGGAACGATTTCATCGAAACATTGAGAGAACATGGCTTGCTGCATTCTTTGCCGAAAAGAGCTTTGGTATCGTCACTGGACGGGTGATGAACGTGGGTCGGTCAGAGATCTCCGAAACAATATCCGAATGGTGGAAGAAACCAATGGCTTGTCCGTTCGATCGAGTCATCAGCGGTGTTGTTGAGATGCGAATTCTTCTTGTGAGTATCAAATTGCACAATCGATGATTCGGGCGCTGATGCGACATGACACAGATGCAATACCTTGAAGAAAGACAGAATATGACCAAGACCAGAGACCTGGTTGAAGATTGGCAAGCACGAGGCTTCGCAGCCCTCCAGGCTCTTCGCGAACAGCGCTGCTCCCCCAGCAACTCGCAAGACGAATCTGCTTCAGCAGAATACTTGCCTATCCTCGCATACTATATGGATCACAGCATACTAGTCTTGAACGCCAATGCTTTGCGAGATTTTGTTGCAACCAACTCGATGGAGTGTCTAGCGAACCCCTGCAAAATTTCTCGTCAAACTGTCGATGTCGCATGCAGATCTTTGACTCTTATACTGACTGACCCGGTCTTACTCAAGCATATGTATGGCACTCACAATAATCAACTCATCATGATATGTCACGCATCCAGCGAGATACTATTCGTAAGCCATTGCTCTCACTCACCTGATCTGCAAGCATCCTAACCAACACTTATAGGCCACCACACGCGGCTGCCTTCCCCCAGAACTCATCGAAACAGCAGCTGCCAAAGTACGCGCCGTGACCAGACACATGGAAGCAATAGCTAGAGGGCTACCAACTTCGTCTGCGGCATCCCTATACACCACACTTTCCAACATCTTTTCCAAACAGTTAGATAAGTATATCTCGACTAGTCAAGCCAGTTGTGAGGTTATGCCAGAGCCAATACCGACGGATTGGTGGAATGCACTTGGGGGCGACATGTTGGTGGATATGAGTGATTTGTTTCCCGAGCAGCTGTTTCCCGAATTGAGTGGGCACGGTGGTGGTGGGGATGGAATGATTTGAATGAAGGAGAGATAACAGTCTATATGATGCACAAAACTTATGCGCATACTAATTCACGGTATTATGCGTGCGAGCCGTCTTATGCACGGTACCTCGTCGATACCTCTTTCGGGTTCGTCTTTCCGGGCATCAGAAAACCCCACCTTTCTCCACCTTCTACATAGATACGCCAATCTGCAGCTGTAGACAAAACAGCACTCTTACATTGCCTGCTCAGGTAGGGTACAACTGCACTCGCTAGGGTAATCGCATCCATAATCCCTGCTCGCTGCAAAGAGCCGTAAGTAAAAGCAGCATCTTCCCCTCTCTACCATCATCCACTCTTTCCTCTGCTTCCACAACCCAACTCCCTCTCACCCAAAACAACAAATCCACGAAAAACAACGACCGATCATCGCAAGAGTCCAAAATGTCGTTCAACCTCCACCCCCTCATCAACAACGGTATCACCGCAGGCTCTTCTTCCTTCTCCGGCGGCAAACTCTCCTGCCACTGCAAAACCTCCCCCGTCACCGTCTCCCTCAGCTCAAACATCGCACACAACCACGCCTGCGGCTGCTCCAAATGCTGGAAACCCTCCGGCGCCATCTTCAGCATCGTAGGCGTGGTACCCCGCTCTGCCCTCAGCGTCACCTCCAGCGAAAGCAAACTGCACATTGTCGACAAGGACGCAGTGATCCAGCGCCACGCCTGCAAGGAATGCGGTGTGCACATGTATGGACGCATCGAAGTGGAGCATGCGTTCCACGGCTTGGATTTCGTGCATGTGGAGTTGAGTGATGAGAAGGGATGGCAGGAAGTGCAGTTTGCGGCGTTCGTGAGCAGTGTTGTTGAGCAAGGTCTTGTTGCTCCTGAGGAAGCGGATAGAGTTAGGGAGCAATTGAAGGGATTGGGGTTGAGTGCTTATGATGCGTTGAGTCCCGGGTTGATGGATGCCATTGCGGCGTTTGTGGCTAAGAAGAATGGGGTGTTGAGGGAGTCCAAATTGTGAGAGGGAGGATTTGACGGGATGCCCGACATCTCTTGGGTTGATGGTGGATTCGCGCAGCGCTGTTGGAACATATGTTGGATGAATGCTTGGAAAGAAAGATTTGAGACACATGGATATTTTGGATGGTGTGTAGTTCGTGAACGAAGCAGAATAACGTTGACATGTACACGTTTCATCGCAGAGACTATAGAAGCCCGTCTTCAATTTTCATCGATAATCAAGAAAATGGTGGTTTTCTAACAGCAAATCGAGGCAAGGCAATGACGCATGAAGTCAGAAAGGAGAATGATATTGATACGAAGAAAAAAATGAAAGGTATACACAATGCCATGCCAAAAAACGCCATTATTTTACCACCTTCAGAGGTCTATACATTCCCTCTACTCGTCCATCTCCTCATCCTCTCCATTTTGCATCTTCTCCACGAAAGCCTTTGCTCTGGCCTTGACAGCATCAACATGCTTAGCATCACCCTGCTCCTCTTCAAACTCCAACCACCTCTTGAACACAAACCTCGCACGACGCTTCTTCATCTTGGCACCAGCCATACGCTCAAACAAGCCTCTGACTCTTTCTACATCTTCCTTCTTGCCGCTTTGCTTAGCTAGGCTGCGCTCAAGATCACACCACATATCCCAGCCTTGTGTCCACTTCGTCCACTGCGCAAGCATGGATTCGAAAATCGTGCGGGCGCGCTCGGGCTCGCCGGTGGATGTGCGGAATTCGAGGGCTGCGAATTTGGCAGTGAGATTGCGGTGGTCGTGGGAGGGTACTGATTGCAGAGCACGGGGGAGGAGTGCGCGTGCTTGAGTGGCGGCATCGCGCTTCTCAAACAGGAAAGTTGCGTAGTTGAGCCAAAGGTTAGGGTTGGGGCGGAAAGACTTTGTGGATGCCATTGCGTCGAAGATCTTTTCGGCGGCGCGGAAGTCGCCAGAGGAAGTGTAGATGGCAGCAAGCTTTTCGTGCATGGCGAAGCTGTCTTGGACTTTGCAGGCTTCCTTGAAGGTGGCGTCTACCGAGTCAGCATCGCCATAGGCGACTTCCAAGTTCAGGAGGGCGACCCAGATGTTTTGCTTCTCGTCTTGCTCGCGGAGGTGGATGGTTCGGAGGGCACGTTGACCGATGTCACGGGCCTTTTGGACTTCGGAGAGACCGAGTTGGAAGGCCATGTATTGGATCCAGAGCGAGGAGTCCGAAGGGGATGTGAGCAGCATACGTTCGAAGTCGGCGACTGACTGGGGACCGTTGGCATCAAGGTCGCCAGTCTGATCGACTTGAATGGCAGCCTTGCGCTTACGCTTCTTGAGGGGTGCGGATGCTTCTTCAGCGTCTGAGATGGCGCCGTCGTTGTCAAGAGCAGAAGCTCCACTCCAGTCGAAGCCGGAAGTGGTGAGACCACCGAGAATAGACTTGCGGGCGGGTACATCATCCTCGCTCATTTCTTCGTCCGATGCAGCTTCCTCATCGCTCTCCATGTCTTGTACGTTAGACATGTCGATGTCAACACCGTCATCAGATTCCGAAGCATCGTCATCAAGAGCAACGCCCTCACCGTCGGACTCCTCGTCCTCATCGTCATCTTCCATATCCTCATCGCCATCAAGGTCCTTGAAGTACGAGGCCTTCAGACCGAAACTGATGCGACGCTTCTCGGTGTCAATGTGCAAGACCTTAGCCTTGACAAGATCACCAGCATCGTAAAGCTTCTTGACATCCTCCACAGCAGAGTCGGCAATCTGACTCTTGTGGCAGAGACCGCTGACACGAGGGATAGTGTTGTCGACGTCGATGAAGACACCAAAGTCCTCGACCTTTCTGACCTTACCAGTGACGAACTGACCGACCTTGAGGTCGGCGAAAGAGTTGGCGGGGACATAGTCCTTGTCAACGTGAGACTGCTTCAAGCTCATCTGAACGTGGTTGAGGTTTGCATCAATCTGCAGAATCTTACCCTTGACGAGCTGGTCAATTTCGACTGCTGACTTCCACTCCTTGACGAACTGGTCTGACAGATCAGAGATACGGACGAAAGCATCGACACGAGGGCCGAGGTTGACAATGACACCCTTATCCGTGACAGCCTTGACAAAACCGCGGACAACATCGTTGACAGCCAACTGAGGGATGGAGGTGATTTGACGATCCTCGACAGGCAGTGCCGAACTCAAGATCTTGGAGGGACGCATGCTGAGGTAGACACGCTTGTTGGGAAGGTCAACGGCGGAGACGCAGACACGAACGATGTCGCCTCTGGTGTGTGTGGTGGGGTTGGCTTCTGTGAAGTCATCGGACAACTCGGTCAGGGTAACAATGCCAGAGACAGAGTCGCTGAGCTGGACAATGACGTTACGCTCGCTGACCTTAGTAACCTTTCCGGCAAGAATTTGGCCATCAGTAAGAGTCTTGAGAGTGACGGGAGCTGATGAGGCGGCGGAAGCGGCAACGAGATCCAGACGGTTGGCAGCAGCATCGACGTTCTTGACCTTGACACGAATGGCAGAGCCAACAGGGAAGTTCTTGGGAATGTCTTGGAGGAGGGAAACGTCGTCCGAGACATCGAGAAGATCAATGCGACCACGAACGTTGGGTGACAGGTTGGCCCACAAGCACTTGTCACCGATGTTGTTGACGTAAGCAATCCATGTAGAGTCGACCTTGACTTGATCAAGGGTCAAGATGTCAGACTCAGAGTTCAGAGTAGTGTTGGTCTTGGCAGTGAGCTCAAGAACGGGAACACGAGAGTGGCGGTGAGTAATAGGCAGGAAGCGGTGGTTGCGGGCATCGTGGATACCGAGGACCTTAACGGGAAGAACCTGCTTGGCCTTGAACTTTTGGAGAGGCTTCTTTCTGTCCTTGATGTCTTCCCAGCTGTTGAACACCTCAGATACATCGATACGACCTTGGATGTTGTCGGCAAGCAAGACATTGAGTTGAGTGTCCTTGATGGAAACAATGCGTGCCTGGGTCTCCTTGCCCAATGTGAAGTCAGTAAGCGAAGCAGTAATTCCGTCGACGGGGTTGGTAACAGTGGTAGGCACAGCGGCTTGAGGCTTCTCCTCCTTCTTCTCCTCGGCGCGGAGGGTGAGAACGAAACGCTTGGAGTCGTTGTTGACGGAAAGGACTCTAGCCGAGATGGACTGATCCTTGCGCAGACCAAATGCAGGCAAAGCAAGCTTCTCTTGTGTGATTTGAGTCTTGGGCATGAAGCCAACAAGACCAGCGGCGAACTCGACGAAAACACCATCGGGTGTAATGTTGCGCACGAAACCGCTGACCTCTTGACCTTGGGCAAGGCTCTTGAACTGACTAACCAGAGTCTTGGAGCTGGCGGCCTTGACCAAGCTGGGCTTGTTGCTCAAAATGACCAAATGTCTTCTGTCCAGCTTCTCCAAAGCGACAAGCTCGTTCAACTTCTGGCCAACTCTGATTTGCTTAAGAGTCGACCTGTTCTTGGCCTCGGATCCATCAGTGAGGTGAGCGAGACGGAGAGTACCCTTGAGATTTGAGCCTTCCAAGTCAAGCATGACGCTCTCACCAGTGACTTCGGTGACAGATGCGTTGATGAGCTGACCCTCTTTCAGGTCACTCCATGCCGACTCTTCATCCTTTCCGAACGCAGAGGCATCCTTGCAAGAAACCTTAAGCTCATTGGCCTCTGCATCAACCGAAAGTGCGTGGACCATAACAGTTTGACCTTGTCTGAAATGTTGAGAAGGGTCTGCGATATATGCCTCGCTCATCTCAGCAACGGGGAGCCATGCTCTGACCTTGCCGTAGAATTGAACAACAGCACCGTTGGGCTTAATGTTAATGATGGTACCAGGTGCTTCGTCTCCAACATTGATGTCCTCGTATGACTTCCAGATCTTGGCATCGGCGTTGACGAGGGTCTTCTTGAGGGTCAAGCGAATCTGGTTCTTCTCGGGGTCGACCGTGAGAACACGGGCAGTCACAGGGAAGCCTTCTCTGAACTTCTTTTCGGGATGTTGCAGCTTCACGTCGGCCATGTGCGCCTCGGGGACGAGACCATCAATGCCGTCAGCAAGCTGTACCAGAACACCAGTGACACCCTTTGCGCCCAGAATGATCTTCATAACAGTTGCCTTGACGACCTGACCAACCTCGACATCCTCGATACGCAAGAAAGGCTGATCCAGGATCTTCTGCTCGAGAGAGACATTGTAGATGGCATCAATGGGGTTGAAACCAAGGACTCTAGCGCGGTGAGTTGATTCCAGCTTGTATTGGCCAATGGTTTCTGAAAGGTTGTCGATCTTCTTTTCGGAGATTCTAGAAATGTGAGCGAAACCGGGGTTGGAAGAACCAGCGAGCTTCAGGAAAAGACCCATAGCAGGCTCAACGTGCACGACCTGAGCGTCCTCGACAATCGAGGAAGGACCGATCTTGTCGGCCTTCTTCTCGCTGCCCAGAGCAAAAGCCTTGAAAGTCTTGATGTGGTCGAGGAAGGAGATACCGATCTTCTTGGTCTCTGCTGTGTGGAAAGTGCAGATCACACGAGCCTTGACCTTTGAGCCAATCTTGTACTTCTTGGACACATCGTCCACGCGAGCACCAGCGCCGGAGTGAATGACGTCTGCCGTTGCGTCGAGCATGCCCATGACCTGTGTGGCAATACCTCCACGGCTTGATTCGGTGACCAAGACTTCAACAGCGGTTCCGGGCAAGAAAGCATCGATCGTGGGGGCGTCAGAAAGACAATGCTTGGTGATATCGCCCATTTTTGTGAAATCAGGGGCCAGCTTGATAACCTTGTTGTCCGAGGCCTTGCCAGTGACAACACAGAGCATGACCTGACCCTCATGGATCTTGGAGATATCGAAAATCTTTCCTAGCTCTTTCTTGGAGACGAAACCTCTGACGGACTCGTCGTCCAGGCCCAGATCCATGACCAGACCGTGATCTTCCACACTGCGCACCGAGGCTTGCAGTGTCGAGTGGACGGGCAAATTTGAGACGTCAAGACCAACGTTTGCTTGTTTTGGGTCGACGGAGAGTTCGATTCTCTTTTTTGATTTGCGCAGACCGTTGACAGCAGTCTCGTCGGCAGTCGAGGTAACAATAGCTCTGAGCCATTGTCCGACGTGGAACAGCGATTTGAGATCGAGGTCGTCATCATCTTCGTCTCCGCTCTCGTCCTTGACATCCTCGTCGGCCTGAGCCAGCAGGGCCTCGATCTTTTGGTTGACCTTTTCCGAGATTGCCGTCAAGGGAATAAATCCTGTGAGGTTGTTGGGCAGAGCAAGAGCGACATCGCGCGATGTGATATCGGTGACTTGGCCCAGTACCAGAGTTCCAACGGCAATGTTCTTGTAGCTCAGACCGTGGATCTTGATTGTGGGCTTGTCGTCTTCGGCGGCTTTGGCAGCACGCTTGTCGGCCTTTGTCTTTCTCTTCTTCTTGGGAGCGGCACCAGAGTCGGCACCAGCGGCAGCGTCCTCATCGTCGTCGTCGGAGAAGTCGTCTGATTTTTGCTTCTTGCCTCCGGATTGCTCGAAAAGAACGTCGCGTTCGGCCTGGATCTTGATCTGCTTGTGTTCCAGAGGGGTCAAGACACTGGCACCACCACGAGGGAAAGCGCGCTCTTCTTGCGAGAGAATCGAGGCCTTGACGGGGTTTCTGTCGCCTTGTTCCTTGGTCTCCGGGGGTTGTCTCTTCTTGACCGGGGCGGCGGCCGAGCTGTCAGCCTTGGAGCGCTTCACCTCGCGCTCCTCAGTCTGAGCTTTTCTTTTGATGGGAGCCATGGCGAGATATTCGACCACGGAAATGAATAGAAACGGATTTTCCACAGCTCGCTCTCCAGACTTTTTTGGGCAGGCGAGATAAATTCCATCGGCCTTGGCGGAAGCTAAACGCCGATGATGGCGATCTGCAAGCTAAATTGATTCGAACGCGTGCGGGACGTGCAGCATCGCGTCTTCGTTCGAGTTCGTGGCGGAACGAACAACTGACAGAGCTCTATCCATCGTGTTGCAACCAACGATTGAAAGTGCTCTTCCGTGTTGCAGCTGTGGTCGAGTATTGATATCTCCGCCTCTGTATCATGTCTGCCCAGGATATACCGTCATCCTCCCAGAGCAGCAATGCCGCCTTGCCATCTTCGCCAGCCCGGGCAAGCAGTAAACCCAAGGGACAACCATCCATCACACCTCGACGTTTCACCCGCTTCTTTACTCCCATCACATCGCGTTCATCCACAAACTCAAAGTCCAACAAGAGACTCAAGGACATCACCAAGAACGCCGTCAACCAAGTCAAGTTCAATGGCTTCCACGACCTTCCCCAATTCGAGACTCCACGAAAGAAGAGAAAGATTCTACCTACTCCCGATAGCTCGCCCGTTCAGCCCCTAGACTCTTCGCCCCTGAGGCCGCTCGACTACCACCCTTCCAATCTCTCTCACTATCAGCGTTATGACTTTGAAGCTTCGGACATCGACGAAGAGGACGAAGATAAAGAGGAAGAAGAAAAATACATCCCGGCTCCCGTCACACGCTTACAAAACAGCGGAACGAATAGCCGTATCTTGCAACGAAGCTTTGGCGGCTCAAGGACCATCGGCCGTGGCAGAATCTACGACCATTGCGTCCCCGACTGGCGTGCCCAGACTGCTGACTTCTACTCCCGTCCTGACGACTGCCACAGCTACCGTGGTGATGCTTTGCCTTTCTGTGTGACTCGTTGCAACACAAACTCTCTTGTCGCTATCGGTGACGAGGAGGGCGGTGTAAGGCTCATAGACTCGTCTCACTTGGACAACTCCTTCTCTCAGCACCATATTAGCTTCAAACCCCACCGCAACGCCATTATGGACATGGCCTTCTCCTCGGATGACTATCTGTTCGCTACTGGTTCTGGAGATCAGACTGCCCGCATCGTAGACATGCACACTCAACAAACACGCTACATCATGCGCGCCCACACATCATCCGTGAAGCAGGTTCGTTTCCAGCCTGGGAACGACAGCATTGTCGCCACCTCGAGTCGAGACGGCAGTGTCATGATCTGGGACTTGCGCTGTCGCGGTCAGGACGTGCCCGTTGCTGAGTTCGCTGTCAGCTTTGAATCTGGCAACGGCATGGTGAACGTCCCTCGCCCTCATAGCAACACCATCACATATTCTCCATGTGTCAACAGCATGCGTGATGCCCATGGCGTGCAGCACGAACGTTCCGACGTCTCTATCACTGCTCTATCCTTCCTGCCTGACTCACGCTCGCATTTGCTGATAACTGCAACCGAAGCAAACGCCAGCATCAAGCTGTGGGATCTTCGAGGCAAATACACGTCTCGCCGAGGCGGCCCTTCACGTCTCAGCTCGGTTCCCGTATCGAGCACTCGTGAGCCAGAAGCGCACATCAAGCACCGTCAGTTCGGCATTAGTAGTCTGTCCCTGAGCGGTGATGGTAGCCGCTTCTATGCCCTATGTCGCGATAGCACTGTTTATGCTTATTCAACCAACCACCTCATCCTAGGCTCTGCTCCCGAGTATGAAGCCTCCACCGACACACAGGCTTCAAAATGGTTCCGACCTCGACAAGGCCTTACTGGCATTGGACCCCTGTACGGTTTCCGTCACCCCATGTTCAAGTCAACATCCTTCTACGTAAAGTCCGCCTTGCGCCCTGCCACTTTGTCTCAACCAGAGATGCTTGCCGTCGGCAGTCGCGAAGGTTGTGCCGTTCTGTTCCCTACAGACGAGTCACTTCTTCAAAAGAAGCAATACCAGCAGCCTAGCTCAGGCACCTCTACACCTGCTGGCGACCGCGATGAGGCCTCTGGTTTCCGTTCACGAATCGGGTTCATGGGCAAACACCAGGATACTTCGCTGCCTATCTACACTCAAGGTACCGCATTGATCCGGGCTCACGGCACTTCGGAGGTCACAAGCTTGGCATGGAGCACTGAAGGCGAACTCGTCACACTGGGTGATAACTTTTCAGCAAGGTGTTGGAGGGAGAAGGACCGAAACGCTGCAAGAGACATGAGAATCTGCGGTGAGGGTCAAGGCGCTCGCTGGGGCTGGGGATGGGCAGATGTCGAGGGTTATGACGAGGAAGAAGGTTGATGAACGGGCAACACAATGCTCGCATCAACATAATGAGGAGGATGAGGGATTGGATGGCGACTGTTCGATGATGGCTTGTTATGATTTGCTTTCTGTTTCTGACTTGTTTGGTCCGGTTTGGACAAGGATACCCACAGCCAGTATGGCCCATAGCGTAGCGATGAAGATTGCTCTCTTCTGTTGCTTTTAGATAGATTTGTAAGTAGTTGAAGAAAGACACGACGTTTTGACCCAGACTGCTTTTCCCTCGAATCGTGTTCCTCTTGTGCATATTTATCACACGTATGCATAATCTCGTATAGATATAGTGCTCTATGCTAAGTCCCCGCCAGGGTGTCTCCCTTTGCAACCATCCAAAGCAACAAAGCCAACACCACGGCCCCAATTATGCCTTTATCTGGCCCTAGATTTCTCGGATATTAATTCGTGGTACAAAGCATATACATGAAAAGTTTTGTGTCGATGGCTTCCGTATGTGGGCATCAAGACACGAATAATGATTTTCACATGCAGCTCTCCAAAAGGGCGTCATTGTTCATGTTAAAATAGCATTGCCATTATTCGAAGCCCAACGCAAGAGGAGAAGACTCGAACGAGTATACCAAAGCACTCCGGACGCCGCTGGCAATCAGACATGAGATCACAACATATCGGTCCCTGAGATAGAACTCAAGCATAGTACTGTAACACTGGCGACTATGATGCCGAACCATCGTTGGCAACAGAGACATACATTGACAACGAGTAGCCAACAGCCCCTCACCTAGCGGTCCTATCACCGCTCGAGGAGGTCCTTATCAACCAGGATGTCGCGGCCTTGTCCTTCGCACTTCCACTCCTAACTCTGAACTCTTTCTCTGCTATTCCTCTACCTCACAGAGCCTTGCTAAAGGACATGAGCAGGCCGCCATGTTCAGAAGATCGGCAGGTCGTTTCGAGAGCACAGAAGGCTATCCGCGACCGCCGGCTCGCTATGTCGACATCACAAGGCAATGAAACCGGCTGCGCCGACCCACAGAGTCGCGGCCACTTCGTCAAAGAGCCACAGTGACACCGCCGAGCATCTATACCAGACTCGAATATCGCGATTCCTCTCTTTTTGGCTAGCGACGACTCAGTACCAAGCTGCAACGGTCTTGGCCTTTACGTACTGGCAAGCTCGTTCCGCCGTCGATTCGTTCCGCCGCCGATGATGACGTTCTGGCGAAACTTAGCGAATACCTCGATGGCCATGTAAGTGCAAAACGAGAACCCTGCGGCTCTTCTATATGTGTAGCATCTCATCATCTCATGTCGTTTTCTTTTATACATTGCGCAATCCGTGCTCGCTTCCAAGTTCCTTCGTCTTCAACTCGCCAGTTCTGCAACTACGCTGCTACTGCGAAGCATCTTCGCCCCTCTCAGCAAGCACACAACAATTACTTTGCACGTCACCAATTTAGACAGTTCACGAACTCTGTCAGAATGATGCACGACAAATTCTCGGGCTCGGAGGCCGAAAACAAGGTGAGGATGATGGTGTTTGAGACGGACGAGCCACATCCAAAGGACCATGCGGACAAGGGAACATTTGGAGATGTACTCGACAAGCTGTTCAAGACTGCTGGCGACAACCATGACCCTCCGCTTGGAAT
>Ga0058702_10000655_pt1 | contig 13872 bp, 8 predicted proteins | sample AgamicOrSfe_FD_83781 | JGI IMG/M metagenome (GOLD analysis project Ga0058702, IMG submission 83781) | Agave microbial communities from Guanajuato, Mexico - Or.Sf.e | ecosystem: Host-associated > Plants > Phyllosphere > Phylloplane/Leaf | place: Guanajuato, Mexico | collected 2012-05-30 | reverse complement strand
TTCATTGAATTCAGCTACTTAAGATGAAGTGGTAAGCCCGCTGATCTATTTATCTTATTATCTTAAGCGATAGCAGACTTTTCGGCTCGGTGAAAGAGGTTGTCTCGTCCATCTACTGAGTCAGTGACATAAGTGGTATCCTCTGCAGCAGTCAATTCATTAATCACTAAAGAAGACTCGGTTCCCCGGGCGGATGGGAAAGGAGATGAAGCAACATCAGTTGTATCAGCTACAGAATCTGATTCAGGTGAGGCTACAAGCCTATCTTCGACTTTCGTTGTTCTTTCTTCTTGCTGTAAAGTGCCATTTCTGCTCTCCAACGACAGAAGTACGAAATTACTAACTAGTCTAGTTGCCATTTCATTTTTCTTTAGTGTGGCATGGGACAGTTTTGTTACCCTAAAGCAGAGAAGGATCAAAGGATGCTTTTGAAAAGGCCGATTTTCGGTATCAATTGCCGGATGAATTCAGTGACAGCCAAAGAAAGGAATTACAAACCAGTGATCTCCGCCTTTATCCAATGAAGCGAAAAGCCTAGTTCTCTGTAAAGCCTTCACGGAGTTCAAGACCGGCATCCACGCTTATTCTTCTCGAGGTTGACTCTTCTCTAGATCTAGAACAAGGACGGGCGCGGCAAGCCATTCTCTTACAGCAGAAGTACATTCTGACTTTCTATTTAAAGAAAGGAAAGACCTGAACACGATTCCGTAACACAGCTAGGCTTAAGGCCAACTACTGGCTATACTGACTACTTACTATTTGTTCTAGAGCGGGGAAAGTCTGAAAGAATGTAAAAACAAGTGCCGTCCCCGATTCCTCTTATTGGAGAACTAGTCTAGTAGAAAGAATATTAACCGGCGAATTCCGATAGATAGAGTAGGGCCAAGCCCTTCTAAATCAATTCCAACCTTTCGCCCGGTCGCTAACCTATCTTTTTGAGTCCATGAGAAGAAGAGTCGATCCTTCTCCCCCATCTCGGTGACGTCCAACATCGACGGTTGTGAACTGCTTCACATAGTCCCGAACCGAGCCTGTTGAGACACATTATACTCTGACGGGCAAGGTACTCTACGTTCTCGGGAAGGAACTGAAGCTTTCACTCTTCCCTCCCTAGTCTTGATAGTGCAACGTCCCGCCTCTATGTCTCTGTCGTCGCATAGCATCGCATCATCGGTGAGGTACATGACGCCCGTACTAAATTTCTATTCTTTAAACAAAAGACGGGATTTCTTGTCCATTTCTTTTTTATCTGTCTCCTGTTGCTGGCTCGAACAGCTAATTGCGTAGTTTATAGTGAGAACAAGCCTTTCGGATGACAGCTTTGGTAAGAGAGGGCACGTGCTTTGAGATAGCTAATCCCTCTGAAGCGTGAGCTTGCAAAATGCTAACACTTCGATTGCGTGATTAGGTTTGTGTGAAGTCATGAAAGTGACTCAAAAAGAAGAGAAATTTATAAGATTGGATCTTTCCGTCAAGAACTGCTTGCTGTTCAGGTTTAGGAAGAAGAATGTATGTCTCTATTTCATTTGAGTTAGCCGATATTGCAAGCAACCTCTACCGGGAAAGCATTCGATCCCGCCGAAGATCGAGTTGGAAGAGCAGAGAGGATCTCTCTCAGCTCGATGGCTTCTTTGCCAAAAGTCGCTATAGCTAACGCTACGAGGGGTTTAAAAACCTTGTTACCTTTTTGATATGGGTATGACATAACCAGGTTGCTTGCAAGAGGTTGTTTACAATGCTACGTGAACACCAAAGTGGGGCAGTCGTCGGGTTAGAGGGGCTGAGGACAGTAAGAAGGATTTTTTCCCAGGTCTTGAAGTAAAGTGTGTGTTTGGAAACGGGACATCGTTCTTTCGAGTCCGGAGATTCGACGCACAAGCTCATTTCGTTGAGCCAGGAGAACAAGAGGTTAGTTGATATCGAGGGGTCTATCTATGATGACGATGTTGCTTGCAAGGAAGAGGTTTTTTGAATAGTAAGCCGACGAAGGAAAATTTTTGCTGATTCGGAGAGCTATACTCCTAAAGTCAAGACTGATGAGAGGTGCGACGGTTGTTTACAAATCTCCCGGTGGTTCCGCTGTAGCATGGTTGCGATCCACCATGGCCCATCCTTCTAGTGTACGAGTGCTGCTTTGCTGCTTCTTGGCCTCGCTCTTGCTTTGCAAAGATGGGTCGCAGCCTGGCACTCTCAGTCCCAGAGATTTAATATCCTGGATATTAACTCCTAAACAAAATCAGTTAAGCGACTTATTGCAATTGTCTTGCAAGCAACCGTAGCAATAGCAACTGAGCCAGCCAAACCAAGCGAAAAACCAAGAAAGCCGCGGCAACAAGCATTCTTGATCTTGTGGGGGACTTCCATAAGAAGAATTGTTATGAAAGAAAGCACTCCATAAAGAACTAACCCGAAGGCGCTGACATGGTGGGCGAGTAAGCCGGCTCAACGGCAGGCTTCTCTGGTGGCGGTATCCCTTACCTGACATCAGTTATCAATCTTTCTTTTGGTCCCGCGGTTGAGTTCTTTTTTATATAGATAGTCGTGTGATTACTTGAATTTTATAGAGTTTCATCTTATTTATCAGAAAGCTAGCGAGGCCGCATCACGTCAGCACTAGCGGGAGACCTATCTTTTCTATTAGATTTAAATTGGAAGTTGGCATGCACAAGCAAGAAAATGGTAGCGTCTAACACGCAAGGGCCTTGCTTCTTTAGGATAAAAGCCATTCTTTTGGGCTTAGTTTACTGCCAGAATTCGGAAAGATTATTGGTTCTTTATGAGCGATGGACTGAAAATGATCTGATTGGTCTTGTTAGGTAGCTCAGCTACAGCTATTGCTATTGCTGTTATGAAACTGTAAGTCTACCCAGAGTTGTTAAATCCTTTCATTCTGAATGATTGTATTGCAATTGTCTTGCAAGCAACCTAGCTTGTTGGGTGGGCACGGTGGGGCGTCGCTTTATTTAAAAGTGAAGGAGTTGTCCCTCAGAGATGAAGGAGCTGTTCGTTCGCCCCAGGTTCTAAAGAACCAGACTGCTTCACTCCAGGCCCGCAGTACTGTGCTATGCTATCCCCCCTCGTAAGGTTTTAGAGGTTGGGGGCACTTCCGGGGAACGGGCCGTGGGCGGGTAGAAAGAAGAGAAGGAACCCGACTTCCCGGGGGGACTGTTCTAGTCTTAGGTAAATCGATTCAGAGGTTGCGCCCTCAATACGCACAAGAATTGTGTTTTAGGGTGAATCACCTGTGAGGTACGAAGGACGTATGGGCAGACTTTTCGTCGGTAGATCACACCGAGCGCTCTTGGTCAATCCTCCGAATGAACAAGCAGACCAAGGAAAGTAAAGTGCTCGCTTATAGTCACACCTGTACCTGTCTTTAGCCCCTGCTCAAGCGTCCCAGCCCTTTTACCGCTCCGTGGGGGTTTGACTACTCAGAAGAGTTAGACTTGGCTTATACGGGCGGACATGTTGTATGGAGATGAGTGTATGGGAGTTCCGATAGAGGGTGGGAGTTTAGAGATTCGAAGACGTGTATCTATCCGTACGAAGCCAGGATGCGTCTGCCTTTGCAAGTGCAGGTGGGTATGAAACGACCCGTGGTTCAAGAGAAAGGTTTCGACGCTGCGGGATTGGCACAAGGCTTTTTGTGGTGGCCTCTAGTGCAAGAAGGAATGCAGATGGGGCCTCAGTAAGCCCTTGACAGTACGTTCGGTTTCTTCTCCCGTCGATTGAGGGCATTTGGTAAAAGGGGAATGGGTGATCGATGAAAGAAATCTACTCCTCAGTCTGATAGTGGTCAGGTCTTATGGCTGTCGGGCAATCGCTCCTAGGCCGTTGAGCATGCCGGTAGTCAATTAAGAGTTCGGAACGACACTAACACATCGGAAAGTTAGCCGTACCGGCTCTTCCCAGCTTCCTAGCTTAGTTGGTAGCTGACCTAACCTACGCTCATCTCACTCCGGTCTTGCTTCTTAGCGCTCCCTGGAATGAAATAGTCTGGTTTGATAGAACCAGGGACGCGGGAACAGACTTTGATATTCTACGATCTGATCTCGTCTATTTAAAATCGTCAACAATCGGAGTTCTCCCGAGCAGCTCCTAGTCTTAGTTAGCTCTCCTAGCTGCACTAGAAAAACTATTTATTATAGAAGAGTATGGCATCAGTCAATCTTCTTTGCACGAACATTGAGGGATAAAATAAATAAAGAGTAAGCAAGTAAACTACCGCGTGGGTGATATCTTTACTGAGGTTTTTCCTACCTCCCCTAGCGGGGAGAATGCCTTACTTGGAATCTCAAGCATTCTTTCTTCTTCACTTGCACAAAGCCGCGAATACAGTGCAAAGATTTTATTCTATCTCCTTTGTGCCAGTTTAAGAATCAGTAATCGGATGCTATAGAGGAAGATTCAAAAAGTTAAGATATGCCAACTAGCTCAAGTCCCACAGTTGATTCAATAGCTGTGTTCTCTTTATATCTATCAATGAGGGATTTCCGGACACCAAATGGATCAAAGAACTAATTCTTTTTGGTCTGACTCCCTGGTTCCCATCTTTTGTCCAGAGCTAAAACGAGTTATACAGCCATATTTAGGTAGCAATAACCCCTTTTTCAACCATCTGACGTGGTAACATAAAAAAGATTTTTGGGGTATTTCAGAGGAGCCCAAAGGCTCTCTCTATGAAATCCTACGGTCATATCTTTATCCTAAGGGCTATAGAACTCTCTTTGGCAAGCATTAAGCCGTCGAACTACCGACTCTATAATAAGCTTCTACGTGCTATATTCTCTTCGCCTAACACATTCAACTACCTTTTCTTGCAACAAGTCCGACTGCTGCTCTAATACAGTCTGTTTAGAGTCTCTTTTTATGCGGCTATCGTTCCTGGAAGGTAATTTAAGTTAGCGTACAGCACCCCTCCAACTCGACTACCCCTTAGGCCTCCGGCGCGCACAACAACCAAACCACTTTACTTCTGAAATCTATTCGTTTGGATACTAGTAAGTAAGGCGAAAGAAGGGCGATTGCGCAGCTCAATAGGGCTCCTAAAACGCCTATGAGCTATCGAGACACTGGGAATGTGTATCGCTATTAGTGCCCCATCAGGTGAAAACTTGGACCTCCCCTCTTCGGCCTAAAAGAAAAGACAGACAACCAGTAAGGATACTAGGAGGAGGGAAGCCGGCCATCTGCTTTCTTCCTTTGAATTACTAGGTCTGTGAACTGAGTCATCGGATGCAAAAGGCGCATAGCCGACATCAACGTGAAGTGCAGCCCTTCCATTTTCAGGTCTAGTGCGTCACCCTGACCGGTTAAACCGCGACGATCAAATGCTTTCATATGGTTGGCTGCCTTCGATAGAAACGAAAGGGTGTTCTATTATCTAGATCCAAGCCAAGAATAAGTGAGAGCAAGCTTAAGCACAGAAATCGAATAGGCTGTTCGGGAGCTAAAAGAGATTGGCAATAAGAGTACAGAGATGCCTAGCTTTTTAACAGCAGCAAATCGGCATATCGCTACTTCTATTCTTAGGCATCCTGACATTCCAGGTCCTTCCCGTCCCGAAATTCCTTCTTCTTGATAGCACAGGAATATGACCCGAATTTTTTGCATCACCCCTTCCTTTCCTTTTCTGATCTCAGATGGTACGAGAAGAAAAAGACGCCTGCTACGCTTCCTCCGTCGTCGGCCTTTGGAAATGGTAAATCAGTTCCTTGTCTTCCCCAGCGTCGAAGGTGCGTAGCGCACTATTCGCTTTCAGTAAAGTAGTGTACACCGCCAACAAAGACAAGCAATACAGGGTCTTCAAGGAAGAGGTTAGGTCCAACGCTTCAGAAGTGGCAGCAAAACACTTGGCTAAATCATCATCGGCAGATCAAAGCGCAGTAAATAGAGTCCCAGGTGCAGGAGAGGGAAAGGCGACAAGATCTCAGCAAAATTAACATAGGAGTGATTGAAGCGATTGGACAGAAACGCTCAACTGAGTTTTAGAGAGCAGTTCGAAGAGGAAGGCGAAGCTTTTAGGCTCGTCAGAGGCGATCGGTAGTGAGGCTCGACCATAAGTAGTATAGGCTAAGTAATTAGGTGAGGCCGCTTTCTACTAGTCCGGGTTACCTCAGAGATAGAGTCATTAGGAGAGAAAAAACAACCTAGTTAGTGCACTAACTCAAACCTAGTTCTTGCACGAAATGTCCTGCTAACATAGGGGCACTCCTACTAAGAAAAGCAAGAGCCAATTTATTGGGGTCAAAGGGCTATTCTATTACAAAAGAAGTTATGGACTCGGATATGATGCTGCTCCTTCTAATGAGAGTTCCTTGGGGATATATGAATTGGTGGACATATACAAAACCGACCCTTTTTCTTACACAAGCATTTCTGTACTCAGATCGGTAGATATGAAGGTCTTTCCAAACCTCTTTAGTTAGACAATCAGTTATATACGATTCAACGGACATTCAACAAGATAACCCCGAAACGAGGCAACCCCGTTCACTCCGACAAGAAAGGTGTCAAGTCTGAAAGCCAAGCCTGGGCAAGAAGAGGGAAAGGATACCTGGATTGAAACCCTCGCTCTTGAAGTGAGTCCTCTTCTCTTAGTGGGAGGAAGAGTTATAGTTCAAGCTACCTGAACTAACTGCTTTTCACTCGAATTCAACTTCACTACTCTTAGAGCGAAAAAAGGAGTCGACATCAAAACTTCACTTCTTTCCTAATCAGATTCTAGGGTGTTAGGATGTCCCCCGTGGGGTCATCCGTCCCATCCCACTTGCCATCATAGCGGTGCACCATACTATCTTACCAAACTATGTTATAAAGAGAGTCCGTTTTCTGGCAACATTGTCTGTTTTGAGCGCCCATAGATGTCGAACCTCTTGAATAGCTTCCAATTAATGATTTAGAGGTCACCCTGGCTAGCCCGGATCCGTTTCAGACGCTTACGAAGAAGGCAAAGTCCCCGCTCACTCTGCCAATCAAGGGCTAAACCCGAAGCAAGCCTGAAGCAGTGTAGCAAGACCTTCTATCCCTCCATTGAAGTCAAACCTCTTCATTTACCCTTTGTTTGTCGGACCTGATTTCATAGACAAGTGAAAGGCTGCCATTTCACAAAGGAACTCCGACCTCTCGTCACGCTTGCCGACAACCCGCTTTCTATCCTATCCCCCGAGCACTCAGTGGAAGAAGAGGAATCAAGGCATGCAGTCTCCAATCCAATCTTTGCTCCCGCAGTCAGTCCTTGGGGTGGATCTCCAGGTTCTGGTTCTGCCTCATCTGATAATAGAAGTACCTCTCTCTGTAAGGACTCCATCTCAACATCAATTCGCATTTGATGGCTATTTTACTTTAGAATTTTCATTAACGCCTCCCGCTTGTAGACAGACAGAAAGCAGAAAGAGAGCCCGAGATGCTGACCCGCAGCGAGGAAGGCCCGTCTATCCCGATCGGGAGGATAAGGACTTGTCCTTACTTGAATGTTGACTTAAATGAAGCAGAAACCCGGCAGAAATCTGTATGTGCTGAGAAGTGTCTTTATTAAAAGAAAAAAGATTATGCTCCGTCTGATTGTCGGCAGTATTGTTTGGAAGATTATATATATTATCAAAAGATGATTGGATGGTGTTGCCCGTTGGCCTTTCGTCCTTGCCTGAGGTACGTTGTTCTTATTTGTGACACCCATATGGTTTGTGTCTGACCCTTAATAATGCTTTTCTTGCCATTGTTCATTCTTCTTTAAAGCCGCAAAATGATAGTGAGGCAGCAAGGATCCCTCAGTGGCAGCAGGCCATGTCTGAGGAATTGCCAGTCTTGCAGAAGACGTCGTTCATTACCTTATCAGATAGAGAGGGGTTCAAACCTCTTCCTGACGGAAATACCACTATTGAGAGAAATTCAGACTCACTTGGTATCGATTCTGAGAAAACTTTTGCCCCACTGGCAAAGGTTACTTTTGTACGGGCTCTGATTGCAGTTGCCACGGTGAGAAAGTAGCCTTCGTTCCAGTGAGATGTGGGGAATGCTTTTCTGAAAGGAAAACTAAATGAGGAGGTTTACATGCCCGGGGTGATCAGTTTCTTAACATCTAGTTAGTCGACTCAGAAAGGCGTTGTATGGACTAAAACAAGCAAACTCCGGCTCGAAAGCAAGAAGCAAGGGATGAGCTGCGCGAAAGAACTTTTTTGATAAAGGGGCGCTAACGCTTACCAATTTTATTAACAAAAACAGGAATGTGAGCTTACTACCGCCTGCTACAGATGCTTTACCGATGCCCCTCCCTTACCTTTCTCACTCTATCATTTCATCGATTAGCCTGTGTTACGCGTCTCAGTTACAATCCTAATTGCCCGATTGAGGATTCCACTGCGCCAAGAGAGGCTACATCGACGCTCATTCTCCTCTCATTTCTCCCCCGATTTGAGTTCCATTCAGCCGAGTAAGCCGCCTACTTCTGCTTCTCTTTCTTTTTTATTTCTTAATTCGTCTAACCTCGCTCGACATGTAGGTATCCCAAAACTCCTTGTCCCCTGAGTGTGCGAATCTGATTGAGTAAGGTCTCAACTGCCCAGAGCCTTTTCTTGCTCAGCCGCTAAGAGCTCTTCATAGCGTTTCCAATCCTTTTCCGTCTGCTCGTGCTCGTTGTCGAGCTTCAGAACTATAGGGAGGCCTTTGCCCGACCTGGTGGGCATCTCCTCATATTCTGGTATTCCTTCAAAGGGCATCTCCAAAGCGAGCAGTCCCGCAGAGGTTGGGGTATGGGACGCAGAAGCATAGGGCGTGATAGCAGCAATTGATCCTGATCTGCTTTTATCAAGACCAAGAGCATTCCTACGGGATCGCGATTAAGAACCACCAATGGTGGAGGCAGTTTCTCTTAATCAGCCAGTTGCCAGATTCAAATGCAGATCGAATTGGACCCGTTCCAGATCCTGTTGACTCCAGGTTCTATTTCCGGCACATATTAACGTATTAGAGAGTTTCTTATCTAGAGTCTCTCGACATCTGTGGCTCCCATTTACTTTTTAAGATTAAGTTAAAGAAAACTGGAACCTTGTCCATTTACGAGGTTAGGAATGATAAATTGTCCGTGTCCTTTTTGAGGAATGGTACCTGGGAACTGGTAACGCTATCGGCTGGGAAAGGGTCCGTTGGCTGAGATTCGGATGGAGTCTCGTTTAGTCACTCGCTCGGGTGTATACCCGAAAGTCTAAGCCCGACGGATCCATTGAGAGACACAAGGCTCGTCTTGTAGCGAAGGGATAGACTCAGATGTATGGGATCGACTACCTGGAAATGTTTGCTCTGGTAGCTAAAAGAAAGTCCTCGATGAGAGTGATTCTTGAAGTGGCTGCAAACGACGAACTGGAAGCTCCACCAGTTAGATGTCGACGAATGCTTTCTATAATAGAGAATTTAAGGAAGAAGTTTAAATGACTGTACCCCCCCGCGAAAGGTGCAAAAAAGGGCAAGATGTGGATACCTATTTGCCAAACGGGTTGTACGATTGGTTCGGAAGTCCGGTTTGCTTTTCACCGCCCTTTACTTGAAGCAATACTCCTCATCGCTTCAAGAGGCCTACGGTGGCACAAAGCATTTACCTGGATTATTCCCGGTTCCAATCGCACTCACCAGATCAGGCCTGTCTCATCCCAGCTCACCATAGAAGAGCTATTCAAGTGAAGGATGATCGGGCGAATCGTCTCGTGAAGTTGTATCTCTCATGGTTCACATTGTCTAAGCGGATTTCGCTGGCAAAACCAGTGAGTCGGCAGACTTTTGAATCGAGATTGGCATTGCCTGGGACTCGAACCCGAGGCTGGATGTAATTCAGCTGTTCACTCGTCTTTCTGTGCTTTGCTTTCCCTTGTTCAAATGGTAGGCCTTAACTAACTGCTTCCCCTAAACCCGCTTATTAGTTTTCTAGCCATTCTTCCCCACAGATGCAGGTATCGAATCACCAACTACCAAGTAAGCAGTCTTTTCAGTCAGGAAGAGTCCTATGTTCGGTAGATACCACTGGATGAGGCAGTGGGTAAGCGAGGAGGAGAGTTAGGAGTATGAGCTGCAGTTGTTCACGAATCCGTTTCAGGTTCTCGGGCAAAGGCACTCCCTCGTCTTGTCATATGATATGACGAGGTTTTTTTCCCCTGAGTTGAGTCTATAGAAGCTAGTGAGGAGTGGATTGACTTGTTACTTGTATTGGCATTGTACCAGTACTTCCTCTTTCCATTGCTGGAGTGAGATCAAGTGAAAGCCAGTTATTTGCTCTCTTGCTAAGCTTTTCCTGGGAAAGGAAGTTCTCCTTTTTAAATTTGCGAGCTCTAGCTATATAGCAAGAAAAGAATAAAATAAAGCTATGGAGAGCTTAGGCAAGTTTGAAAACAGGAATCTTGAAAGCTAGCAGTATCTTTTTAGCCAAAGAGGAGAATCTTCTAGCTTGCTCCTCCTTTGTGTATGTATAAACATTTTTTTCCCTTAGCTGTAGTGTTCAGCACTAATGAATGGCATGCTTGTGGGGTAAATCAAAGAAAGCTGCAGTAAACTATTGGATAGAAAGAGTTGAGAAGAAAACTCAAGCCTGGGGATGTTGTATAATAGTTCTTTCTTATAAAAGAGAGAGAACTACCTAATACACACACAATCTAGGCCATGCTATTCCACATTTGTCCGCGACAAGAAGATCCTGCATCGCAGTTGGTGGGTAAAGAAGGATTTTCACTCCGAAGTTCCCCATCCTTTGAGTTGTTCGCGAGCCAATCTGCGACCCTCCCGATAATCCTCACTGTCCAATCTGACGCAAGTAACTCCTGAATCCGTCACTCTTTGATTACTCTAGTAGCCAACTCATAGAAAGATGCAAATAGTCAAGAGCCGCTAAGACCATACCAGTACTGACTGGAGCAGTCGCCCTGAGCATAATCGTGACTCTTAATGCACTGGGGCTGAAAATGGTAATCAACTGACTAGTACAAGTAGGTTTCTCATTGTGGTTTACCTTCTTCTTAATGATTGTAACAGCTTTTATAGGATACGTACTCCCGATGAGCTTTTCAGTAATTACAAGTCGAAAAAGACCCCAAAAGCGGTTGAGGGGCCGCCTTAATTAAATGAGATACCGACGGGCAGACCTCTAAGGATCCGGTAAACAGGGTAGCCCCAGCTTGGGACTGGATTTCATTCTTTTCCTTTGTTAGAGATAGAGGCGAGCTCGTAAGTCAAGTACGGAACGAGCCTTGTGTGCCCCTCCCTTTACTCTAGTCCTTCTTCAACTGCCTTGGCTGGAAGAGATTATATTATGACTGGCATGGCTTGAAGACTAGCCGGGGAAGAGCCTACAAAGAACCATAGCTTTAACTAGGGATTGATCAGTCTGATGGTTCCTAATCTAATTGGCTGCTGCAGATGATTTCACTTCTGGAGCCGACTCAACAGCTTCGATAGTTGATGTAACTTCAGTTTACCTTCTTCTACTGTAGGCCCGTCTCGCTGCTTTTCCAATGCTTCCGGAATCCTTATCTTACATCTCCCACTTCGCCTTAGAAAAAGGGTGAGGTTAATTCTAAAAGCCTTTTATTTATCGATAGTTATTCAAGGTGAAAGAAAGACCCGACTTTGGCCTTTTAAATAACCTTTCATAAGTACTCCAAGGTTTCAAAGTAGGCTTTTGCTGTGGATCTCTAACTCTAATGTCTGGGCCTGTACTAGACTGGTCTCGAGTGCTGTGCTGATGTGACTGTGCTTGACTTAGGCTTTGGCTCTGCTGTTTTGGGTTCTGGTCTTGCCTCCTTGCGACTAAAGGAGATGAGTGAATAGGCAAAGTACCACAGTACAAGGATCGAACTTTCATTTTCCGAATCCGAGACTAGCTAGACTGACTAAAAGAATAGGATGGGAGCTAGTCAGAAGTACGAATGCAGGAAGCTGCAGTGTGCGCCCCGCCCGGTTCATTGGGCTGTTGGCCTACCAAGCACTTGCCCGCAGCTCCTGTGGCTTTTGACTTATTAGTGATTTTGTCCTGCTTCGATAACTCCTTTCTTCCGCACCTGAGAATCTTCCGTACCTGTCTCTGAGAATAGCACCGGACTGAGCACGATAGCAAAAGGATTATAGGTTTGAGCGTGGGCTTTAAATATCCCTTCCTGACGCTCTTTCAAAAGGGATTAGAACGTGGACTGACTACTACAAGATAGAAAGAGGGGTACTTACGAACCAAGGTAACTCTATCACCTGACTCATTTGCTTTTCAAGTTGACTTCGAATCCTTACTTTTTACTTCTTACTTCTAATTCCATTCTGACTCTAGCTCTTGCACGCTGACTTACTTTAAATGAAAGATCCCGCTTTATCACTTAACTGAGGAAGTTAAACCGGAAATAGGAATTCAAATAGGATTGGACTTCAATCTGTAAGTTCCCTTTCCATTCATGTTTTCTATCAAAAATTGTTTTAATTTCTTCTTTCTAAGGACCGGACCAATATACAAAAAAGTATCATGCCACGGCTTAACATGCCTGCCTCTTTCAATGAGCCATTTGAAAATAGAACAAGATTGCCAGCCTTTGAAGGTCATTCTATTGGAGGAGATTAATGGGGAATAGACTTCGAGCATTGATTCATTTTCCGATCTGTCTTTGCCAAAGCTAGAGAAATCATTCAAGCAAGGCGCACTAAAGTCAAGAGCATATTTTTACAGTGTGATAGGCTAGGACATTCAATATATTAGCATCTCAATAACTGAGTGGAAGTGGCTTTGTGAGTACCTAATACGCATATTTTGTAAGGTTAAGAGTGATAACACAGAGCTTTTCAAGCTGGAGAATCAAAATGGCTGTCAGCCAAGAAATAAGCCCCTTTTTTTAAGGCCTAGCATTTTATTTCCCAAGATGGAAAATATCATAAGTAAAGGCAATATGTTGAGTAATTCATATTGCATGCAGTCTTGTAGGATATTTAATACTCTTTCTGCTTCTTTGGGACATTTAGTTTTTTTCCTGTGGCTAAGCAGTTCTTTTGTTTGTAGCTTCTTATGCTTTCATATAAAAGTTTTTCTTTTTTTGAGTCTTGCTAATGACCAAACAAAAAAATGGTTTATGGGGTTCCCTTCTCCAGTTGTTCTGCGACCAATTCATGGCTAATAGGTAGGCTGAGAAAAGGCCCGTTGTAGTTGGGTTCCAGATGGGTCGCACAGCTTTATTGGTGATATGGTGGGGGAGCTGAAAAGATAATGGGCTGAGGTCCCATGCCTAGTGAACTAAAGATAAAGAGTCCAGTGACATCCTCAAGTCAACGAGTTAGGAGCTAATCTCTTTAGTTTAGGTTTATCATCCTCGGTAACAACAACAAGACCACTAAAGCTAGCTAGATCCGACTATTGCTCCTTTCGGTGATAAAGACAGAGTTATTGAGTTTCCTCCCTGGGCATCAATGCCTATTATATAGATGAGAATATCTCCTTTAACTCAAGCAAGAACAGCTTATCCCTCGGATGAACTCCCTTAATTGAATCCCAGGAGGAGAAGAGAAAGGCCTTTAACCGGCAAGCCTATCTTGATATTTCGACTTACCTTCTAACTCTCCCTCTACTCTAACTTTCCATTTCATTCGCTAAGTCCTTCCCGGCCAGAAGTTCCTTAACTTAAATGCAAAATGGACAAAATCGTCTAAAGCACTCTTACTACTAAGACTTAATAGTCCTTAAGGTGATACAGACTAGGAATAGTGTCAGGTTTTCGGGAAAACAGCTTATTCAAGAACAAAGCCTTCTTCCTTTAACTGCAAGAGAGGAATTCCTTTCAAAGCCAAATCGTCCTCTTTCAAGGTAAGAAATCGTTCTCCTTCTCTTCGGTCAGTTCCATCGACTTGCCTTCTTCCTTCTCG
>Ga0058702_10000653_pt1 | contig 13887 bp, 18 predicted proteins | sample AgamicOrSfe_FD_83781 | JGI IMG/M metagenome (GOLD analysis project Ga0058702, IMG submission 83781) | Agave microbial communities from Guanajuato, Mexico - Or.Sf.e | ecosystem: Host-associated > Plants > Phyllosphere > Phylloplane/Leaf | place: Guanajuato, Mexico | collected 2012-05-30 | reverse complement strand
TCCCCATCCACAGTCCCGGCTCCCACGCTCCCTCCGACCTCGCCACCCCAACACCCGCCGCCTTCCCATCCCTCCAAATCGCCAAGCGTCCACCGCTACCACCAGCTCCAATGCATATCCCAAGCCCAGGTGCAATCACGACGCCAATCCAGGCTCAACAGCGCATCCGCCTGGTTTCGCACGCCACGACGCAGCGCTCCCTCTTTGCCACGCCGGAGACGGTGAAACCGGCACAGCAGCTCGATGCGAGACCGTTGGCGGAGAAGAGGGCGAGTTATATCCGGGGAAGGGCGGAAGCGAGATATGCTAGTGGGGTTTTGTTATCGCCGCAAGGGAAGGTGAAGGTGCAGGCGAAGACGAACGCGCAGGCGGAGAAGAAATCGGGATTGGGAGTGGGAGGAGGTGCGGGGGCAATGCCAGAGCCGCAGAGTAGCGCGCCGACTTTGATGGTGCATATTCCCAATTCGGCGCTGGATCATGGAGGTGGTGCTGGCGATGATGGTGCAGGTCGCTATGAGGCGAGTAATGCAGATGATGAGGGTTTCGGGGATGCTGGACGCACGGATGACTGGGTCACGGTGCCGGGGAGTGATGATACAGAGAGCGGGACGAGTGCATCATCGCCGAGGCGTCTACCACTGCCGCCATTTCCTCTGCCCAAGGAGGGTCTGCGCAGGGAGGCAGCGTCTGGAGAGGTGGCGGGTGGAGGTATGGATGTGAATGCTGAGAGTCCTACGCGGTCGACTCGCGACCTGAGGACGAAGAGTTGGCTGATGACGGCAGTGGGAAGGATGTGGGGTGAGGAGAGAGACAGGGGAAAGGATAACGAGGTGGAGGATGGGGATGTGGAAAGTGGTAGGGCCAGTGAAGCAGGAGCAGGGACGGAAGCTAGGTTGAGCGTAGACGGAGGCATGGGCCACGACGGGTATAGGGATGTGGAGGATAGGAGGTTTATTAGTGTGGCGGCTGCGGATAGTGGTAGGCCAGCATTCTTGTAAACGTCAGCATGGGAGGATAGTATGGCTCCCGTGCTACGAGGCCATGGTGCTACAAAATGAAAGCATGTCTTGAGATATACGCTAGCAATACAAGTATCTCCTGCACCTGTTGCAATGGTTGAGGCATTATAAGCACATGTATGATAAGCCTCGCTATACACGTATACATACCTGAGTTTCTGTCCAATAAGCAGTCCAACTCTACAGCTTCGCCTTCTCCTTCGACTCCCCTTCTGCCTTTGGTTGCTACAACGGCTGTCTCACAGCGCTGATGAAAGGGTATATCTGTATCTTCTCCCAGTCCCAGACGTTGTTCTATTCCGCGGACACGCACGTTAGTAGGAAAAGGCTAGGTACAGCTCGACTGCTATATTCAAATGTAGAGAGCTGTGAGGAAAACATAGCAACATACCTTGACATAAACATCCTCCTTCAATTTCTTCAGTACAGCTTCCTTGCTCTCAGCCACAGCAAGCATCACAGACCCGCGGATCTTGGGCGATGCACCGGGTTGAGGGACTTCGTCTAGCATAGCGCCTGGCAAAGGAGATGGTGTCAGTGAGAATACAAGATATGGGTGGCATTAGTCAGGACATGAGGAGTGCGAGAATGTGGTCATTGCTGTCTATAATCATAGCTTGTAGGGCTTTAAATACGTGGAAACCAGGAGCAAGGCGTTTCAAAGTAACACGACTTAATGGGGAATCACGATCTGGATCTTGAAAGAGAAGTGGGAGAAAAAGCCGGTCTTACTCACCGCCGAAAACATAGTATCCATTTGCCACGTTGGGCTTGAGATCAGTCAGGTGCTGACTATGCTTGTGTTAGCGTGCTCTCTAGAAATCATGTATATGTACGTGAATGAGCCGCATCATATCGATCTGTAGCCAATCGAAGTACAGCAAGAGCTGGCATATGATGCCGGAAGATGAAGCATATCATGCCACATCTTCCTTCATACATCTTGACAATAAGTCACGTCTCGGGCACTCACAAGGCCCACACCTAGCATAGTATCACCATGAACACATCACAAGCATCCAAAGAAAACAGCACATACCCACGAACCTCCATCCTACGCTCCAGCGCGCCCTCCTGATCCGGCAGGATGATGATGAATTCATGCTTCTTCGGTGCCTCGGTCGACATTGTCCTTGCTATGCTGCCGCTGAATCGAGGGTGACTGGTCTGGAATAGTTGTCTAGTCGAAAGCGAGGAGATGCGTGTGCTTGCTAGATGACGCTGTATCTTGAGCATAGAGTAGTATGAAAGTGGTCAAAGACAGGATGATGTGAGAGGTGATTGATGTGGGGGGCTAGGGCCCGATGGCTTTTGCCCCACCTACTGCAAGTAGAGGCAGACCGCGATTGGTTTCAGATTGCAAGTGCAGTATGAAGTATTGTCATTGATATCTACGGCAGAAGGCTTGAATCCGACATATAAACCTTTAAACGCCGCTGCAATGCCTCCCAGACTGGGCATGCCCTCCATCAGACGACTTTCCAGAGAACTTGCTAGTAACCGGCGGCGACACAGACCTGCTCAGTAGCATAGATCCCTCCAACAACTCCTCTTCCCAATATAATCATCTACTTCCTGTACCACATACGCGTGATCTTGGTATGCCTCATCTTCTTCTGCAGCTGGAAAATGCCGTACATCAAAGCCTCACTTGTAGGAGGGCATCCTGGCACGTAGATATCAACGGGCACGATCCTGTCGCATCCTCGTACAACACTGTAGCTGTAGTGGTAGTATCCGCCTCCGTTTGCGCAAGAGCCCATGGAGATGACCCATCTTGGCTCAGGCTACAAACAATTAGCATCTGTACAGGACGCAGTGATTCTTCAGTACAACTAACCATCTGATCATAAACCTGTCGTAGCGCAGGTGCCATCTTGTTCGTGAGTGTACCAGCCACAATCATGACATCTGATTGACGGGGAGAAGCACGGAAAATAATTCCCATACGATCCTGATCGTAACGTGGTGTGGACAAGTGCATCATCTCGACGGCACAGCAGGCGAGTCCGAATGTCATGGGCCAGAGGGAAGACTGACGTGCCCAGTTGGTGACCTGATCGAGGGTTGTGCTGGAAAATAGGTATAAGCATATTCACTACTCAGTGGCAAAGCAAGTCTGTGACAGCTTACAGTGCATATTGTACGACACCCTGCTTCCCTTCTTGTGTCGGGAGTGGTATGTTTGTGGGCATTTTCGAGCCTGCTCTTAACGGGTGGACTGCTGGCGCGCCAGCCACATCGCCGGGGCTTTGCATCCGTGAGATGGAAGTGGCGGGATTAAAAGATGTTGCGCTTTCTGAGGCGTTCTTCATGCCGCCCGTGGGGTTCAATGATGTTCCTGTGGCGTTGTTCTTCGACGAGTTGGAGATGTTGCGTGATGCGACATTGAAAGGTACGAGGGCGGATGTAGGCTTGACTGCAAGGTTGTGTCAATCGAAAGTATTCTTGAAGTCGTTCGATAGTGTGGTGGCGGCATACCTCGGAACGCCAGGGCGGCGGTAGATCTGGTGGTTGCGAACATGGCGACTGCTTAGACGATGCGGTAGTGGAGAGAGGATCGTCAAGGCGAGTGGATGGATGCAGCACAGGGAGTCGAATGTGCTGTAGTAGTGTTGTTAGAGAGGTTTGAGGTTTGAGGAGATGCGCGATGATGTTCTGGAGTTTCCGAATTGCCAAACCGACTTCACTGATTAGTTCTAGTCTGTCATAAGGCGAACGCCGATCACTCCCCTATTCTGCCACGACATCGACTCCCGTCATCTTCTCCTCCATAAGGTACACAACATGAATGCAGACTCAGACAGCGATAGTGACACGAAAGAGTTCGACGGTTTTGTCAATACAGATCTGATTGAAGTCCGCGAGCAAAAGGCTCCTGGTACAACAGAGGTCGACTTTGATGGTCTACTGCATACCAAGCTCAAGCTACATGAAGACCTGAAAGAAGGCTGTGGTGGGCAATTATGGCCCGCTGGAATGGTACTGGGAAAGTACATGCTGCGTGATGAGCAATTGAGCTCATTAGTTGGGAAGCAAATGTCAGTGCATACTTTGAAACTACCTGCTAGGCCTCGATGCTGATGGCACATAGACTTGAGTTAGGTGCTGGAGGCGGCTTAGTCGGACTAGCTGTAGCAATCGCTTTAGGTCAATCAAGCAATGGCCACATTGAAATTACAGACCAGATCCAGCTTCGTTCACTCATGGAGCATAACATCAAGCTTAACCACCTTGCCCCAGAGTTTGTCTCAGCGTCCGTGCTTGACTGGGGCGAAGCAAGCGTTCACAAGCAGCCTGATGTGCTGTTGGCTGCAGATTGCGTCTACTTTGAGCCTGCCTTTCCTCTGTTACTTCAGACGATGAAACAACTTATCGGTGAGAAGACGGTGTGTTACTTCTGCTTTAAGAAGAGGCGTAATGCGGACCTGCATTTTGTGAAAGATCTTCGGAAGAGCTTTCGGGTGGAAGATGTGATGGATGACCCTGATCGAGAGATATGGAGCAGAGAACGTTTGTTTTTGTAAGTGGTGGCAGGGGCTCAAAACAGGCTCTTTTGCTAATACTGCGTTCAGATATAAAGTGACGAAGAAGGCTGCATGATGATGGCAAGTCGGGTGACGTGTCTGCACCTTTGATCGCAACGAGATCTGGCCGATTGCACACCGAGAATCACGATTCACAAGTTTGATTCACAGATCGCCCAGCGTGGTCTGGGATGTTAGTGACGTGCAGGACAAATCCACTAGTCGTGCGGGCTAGGATCTCATTCATGCGTCCGCGCTGCCGAGCACTGAGTATTTGAAGTAGCCTAATAGCAAAAGGGGGCCGGGAAGAGGAGTTTTAGGCATGAAACAGCTTAGATCGTGCACGGTGGCGAGAAACATTAGTATCGCAGGTCCCGGAGAACATGAATCCAACGAGTATGGCATCTTCAGTGCATGAGGCACAGCTGTTAGGCAGTCTCGAGGAGCGGGCATCATCAGGTGCTTCTCGAGTATTGCAGTCAGACAAGGTATATCCAGTGGAAAGCGCGACCTCCTCAGCCCCCTCGGAAGCTCCCGTCTCAGTCGCGTCCATCCATGACTCTGTGTCAATTATCTTTACCCACCTTATCTTCACCACACTTCTACATGCACACCTCACTCTTTCGATTTACGACATAGGCGCTCCTGCTTTCAAACGATATGGCAACCTATGGCAAAAAGCGCGCAGGTCGTCGCGGATTCCTCTCTACATTCTCGGTGTTTCAGGATGAAGATGAAACAAGTACTGCTGTCATTTGCCCCACTTTGAGATCCTGTTCAGCTGACACCTGGATGTCCAGGCAACACCTCTCAATCCTCATCGCGCAACTTCTCGTCTCCTTCGCGCACGACAGTACGTCCTTCCCAAGAAGAAGACGAACTTGCTAGTATTTCGTTCCGATCGTCTGCAACGAACAGTCACCGCCATAGATCTCTGAGTCTGCCTGCACAGAAAGCGCACTCGAAGAGTAGGCAGTCCTTTGACGGGGTCGGGAACTTGCCACCACTACCAACTCTACCCGCACAACAGCTTGGCTCCACAAGACCTCGTCCAGCTCATCTCCTTGGTGAAAGATCAACAAACGGCACAATGCATCGCAAAGGTCGCTCTCCTCAACGCAAGCTCGAGATATCAGCACCATTACAGACTGTCAGGCATGAAGCCCACTTGCTCGTGCCACCTCCGCGGAACCCGAGTCGTAATGCTCCTCCACCATCGCGTCAGTCCAGCCCACCCAGACCCAGTCTTGCGTTTCTCTCAGCAGAGTACGAACGTTCTGCCATGACCGAGACACCTATGATCCAAAGCCGTTCTCCCTCGAAACCACGCCGAACACTGATCAAGCAGCAAGACAACATTGACAGAGTTCCACGAGATGTCAGCTTGTTTGGAAGGGTGAAAGGCGCAATCGCTCAACGCCTGAACAATTCCGGTCATCAAGGACCAACTCGATATCACGTCAGTGCTGGTTCGAGCAAATCCACACTCTCAGACGAGCCAGCACGAGCAAAATTGAGCGAGGAGTCAATAGTGGAATCTAGTCCAAAGTTGCAGCGCTTCTTCGGCACAGACACCACGTCAGGACCGGTTGCATCTGCTCATCGTCGCACCAAATCTGTTGATACTCGCAGCGTGCAACTATTGCCCTCGAACATCCACCATGATGTCTTCGATCGCTTTTCAGCACAATCGCCATTGGTCAGCTGTAGTGACTCACCAAAACATCGACCTCAAACTATGATGGCATCAGCCGGCATTCCAGACTCCTACGACGAATTCGCCACCTGGGCTCGTGACAGCATCCAAGCTATTGGAACTCATCAGACGGCTTCGACAGGACTCGGCATTACTGGTGTCAATAACGGCGCACGTTCCGGAGCGGTCAGTCGAGCGACCAGCGCAAACACCTTGGTCGAACAAGGCGTGAATCCACAAATGGACCAGCTTGACCCAGCGTTCGATGACTTTGACTTCTTCATGCATCATGCCGACTTGATCACCGTGCAGTCGGAACCTTCGCGCTTCTCCGAACAGATCTCAGGCCTTCGACAACACTCTAATGTGATGGAATTTGCGGAACCTCCAGCATGGTACAGACCCTCTGAGCCATCTCCATCGCCATCTCGTGGACCTTCCCGTGGACCATCTCGTCAAGGCTCGAACATGGATTACGAAGGAAGCACTGCCGTTGACAGTCAGGAGGAATTTCACGTCACCAAAGAGATGGTGTACGGCGACGAGGAGGATATTCCACCTCTTCCTGGTATTCCAGAAATCAACATCAAGCGAGCCTCTGATGTGTCCAAGAGAAGCTCTGCCGAGGCAGGTCTCAGTCCACCTACGCTCAGGAAATGTAAGAAGTTCTGCCATGATAGTCCTGGCTCACCGGCGGAAGCAAGCAAGAGAGTGTCGATCACCGACGACAACCTCGCTACTGCCAATATCGCGCGTCGTGATTGTTTTCAGGTAGAGCGAAAACGGACTAGCATCGAGGCAGAAAGCTTCAGCGATTTAATGGTCGAGATAGACACGAAGCGTCAGCATGCAGGGATTGAACATGATACTAGCATACCCAAAAAAGCGTCAAAAGGCAAAAGGAAGAGTCTGCCAACCTATTTCAAGCCAGCGTACGACCCGGAGCCTATGCCCGATACAGACGGCCCTGTACGAGAAGCGCTTGTCACTGGAGAGCTCCAGCATTATCATGTTCCAGACGTGAGACCTCCACCGCCTTCACGATCAGCATCGGACAATCTGGCACTTTGGGACGAGGGTCGATTTGCTCGAGGTGTTGAATATGAAGTGGGCGAGTCGGATGTGCCGAATTTCGATCCAGAAGCCCTTATGTATGATGCATTTGACGATCTGTATGGTGAGGATGAGCTGCAAGTTGATCACCAGCCGTATGCTATCGGCTGGGCAAGGTGAAAGTGAAGGTTGTGTCAATGTATGATGATGCATGGGATGGGCTTGTGTTGAGTATTCGGAGTCATGGATATGGACTAGTACGGCGCAATGGATGCAATGGGAGCAATTATGCGCGCTTCCGTGCACAGACAACGTGAGCGCTTGCGTTCATAGGTTTAAAACACACATATAGCACAACCTCTCGCAAGTTCTGGTCGGTTTGGGCATGTACTTTCTTTGATCAGATGCTATCAACCTCACCCACCAGCACTACCACCCTGCTTTGGGACGACCATCAACTTTCCAACCACCTGCGCCATCTCCCTCGCTTTTCCCTCCATCGCCCGGAGATCTACCCGTCCAATGCCTAGCACCCCCTTGACAGCGTCCACGACCTCCCTCTCCTCATACACCTTCCCCTCCTCGTCCCAGAAACCTGCCTCTACCCCTCTCAACTCCCGACTCCGCCCAGCCGTATTTCGAACCACCCCTGCTGCCCATAACCGACTATTACTCGCTTCCACTACCCTCCCCAACCCCGCAACCCGCTCTGCTAATCCCTCCATTGGACTTCTCGGTCGCGCAAATAGCCTGTTTGTGCTAGATAGGTAGATGACAGCGGCCAGGAGGACGTCCGTCAGCGCGAGGGCGAGGTACCGGTATGTGCGCAGCCGCCAGTGGAAAAAGTCGATGCTAGAGAGCGGGGCGCCGGGGCGGATGAGCGCATTGGGAGAGCGGATGTCGTAGGTGCAGAGGAGGTAGATATCTACAGCTGCCAGGGCGAGAGAGAGGGTGAGGAAGGGGGTCCGCCAGCGGGTTGGGGATGTGCTGCTGCTGTTGTTGCTAGTGGTGGGACGGTGGGTGTTGCTGATGCTCGTACTCGAGAGGGAAGACGCGGTGACGAAGCCGAGCAGGAAGAGATGCAGCAGATGCGGCGCTAGCTGGGAAGGGAGCTGGTAGAGGAGATAGCTCAGCGGTATTGTTGACGCGCCTGGTGCGTCGAGTTCGGTGGGCAAGCAGAAAAGGCAGGATGCTAGCGTGTCTGGTCCGAGGGCATAGTAGAGCAGTCGGCCGGATTTGGAGGCCAGAGCGGCGCGGAGAGAAATGTCTTCTGTGGTCGTGAGGGGTCGTTGCGTGGAGAGGCGGTCGAAGAGGGTGGATGTGGATGTGCTTGGGCGGTTGGAGGGGTGTGCGGCGAAGATGTTGTGTGGGGTGAAGGGCGGTGTTATAAGGGCGAGACTGAGGAGGGCGGAGAGCGCGAGGAGGATGAGGAGTTGGAGGGTTCGGGGTGGAAGCGGAGTGATTGTGGCTTTGTGGGCGGGTGAGGTGAGGGATCGATAGAAGGCGAGGGCGCGCGGAAGAGCGTAGATGGCTATGGGGATGGCGAAGGTATTCAGGCTGGCAGGGATTAGTGAGTCACTTCGGAAGGCATGCAGATGTGGACTTACAGCTGCCAGGGTATCATGTTGGCGAAGCCGGTGAGCTCAAAGCGTCTTGCTGATCAACGTAGACGCTGCTACTTGAGCAGATCCAATGATTTCGGACTTGACGCCGAAGCCAAAGTGTAATCAATTAGGTCATCTGGAGCGCATCGTCAATGCCAAGAACAACCTCGTATTCTTCTTCACCCTCCAACCTTCTGGTTGCGTCGAGCGCGAGATTCACGGACATCGTACGCGTTTTCCGCGTCGCTTCTTGCTTAAGACGCTTACACTCGCGTGTGCTGCTGCAAGAAAGATGCGCTTGTTCTGGCAAAGCATGGCTGTCGCTACGCCTTCGTGCATACTATTCCCTGCCTCCAGACCAGACTTTGTAATTCAGTATGCATACAGATTTTAAGATATATCAATTGATTCGCGCTGCACTGCACGTTCTTGCCTCTGTGATGCGTGTGTTGTGATTGAGCACTTGTCTACAATATCATCAAGATGTTCACTCTCTTGCTGACATTCTTTACACTGGTTTCATTGTCTATTGTGCCTGTCTGGTCGAGCCCACTTGCCTCACATGGTCGCGTGCAGAGCTCGCAAGGATGTCCGGGTCATCAGAATGTCTACTCGGCTTTACTTTCACTGCCCGATGCTGCGAGTTTATGCTCAAGCTTGCTACCCACCTCGAACACTGCAGTGTAAGTTCATGCTGATTCAAAGCATTCTTCAAATCTCCTGACACGCTCCAGAGTAGTACCGATACCCTTAAAGGGAACAAGAACAATCGTCACGATAAGCACAACGGTGGTCTTCACAACCAAGATAGCGTGAGTCGATGTGCGGGCTTCGTGCTCTTTGGCACTTTTGCTGACGCGGTCTGATGAAGCACATCAATCATCACTGCGACCGGGTAAGTGCCTTCCGTCGTCTGATGGCAGGCCCACGGCACTTCCTTTCGAGTGAAGGACGATTCAGAGGACTTGCTCACAAGTCAAATGCTAGTTTCCTGTCCAGGATTGCTGAACTTTTACAGATTTCCAGCCAAAGTGGTCACGCCACCAATGACGCGAACAGCATATGTTACAACGACGATAACAATGTCTGTGCTTCTTACATGGACGTGTGTCATGAACTTTACTGACTATCCTTAGTGGCTCTTGCATCGACACATCCTACACCAAGCGCAGTGTTGGTCAGGTTTCTTCCACTGCAGGTACTAGACCAGCTGAGAAAGCAGTCATCTCAGCTATCAAGGCTCCTCTTACGTGTCCCGGCTCAGACGGGACCGTCTTCACATCGAACAACAATGCATTCGTAGTCCAGTGCTATCAAGACCATTTAGGCGGCGACATGGGCTCTGCTAGCACAACTTCCCTAAACGCATGTATTGCACTGTGCACAAGCACGGCTGACTGCGTCGACGTGTCATTCGTTCCTACAGACTACTATCGTCCGAGCGTTGGGACCTGCTGGATGAAGAGCTCTCTACAGTCAGTCCAGCCAAATGGTGCTGTGTGGGGTGCTCAGCTCGTGGCGCAATCACCCGCGCCTTCGTCGAATGGACTTCCCGGTGCCTTGCAGACTTTCGGGACAAGCAAGGTGCAAGAGGCCTGCAGCTGCCTATTGCTCGCAATGTCAACAGCTGCCCCGCCACAATCAAGTTCGACGACTAGCACGCGAGTGCTTGTGAAAACGAGCACTTATACATCGACTGTCACTCTTACTTCCACAATCTTGCCTGTAAGTGAGGTCCATTATTTATTCACTTGATTGTCGAAGCTGATGTGTATGCTCCGAACAGCGATTGCCTGGCACAACGACTATCACCTCAACACAGACATCAACTATAACAAACTCTGGAGTATACGCAGTCCCATCTTCTTTCTACCTTCTGACTCAACCTATGAACGCATACATTGCCGCCAATGTTGGAGGTTATGATCTTGTACTCTCGTCGACTTCCACCACATCATACTCCCCGCTCGAGAATGCGAACAACAACAACTTCGACTGCCCCGACTGTTCGAATGGCTTGCCTCCCGGCCTTGCACCAGCAGTCCCAGCGACGCTGTTCGAGCTGGATACTACGAGTGGCACTCTCACGATAGCCGACGTTCCCGGTGAGGCGTATGCTGGATACGCACTAAGTGACTTCAACGATGACGAAGACTTTTACCAGCAAGACCTATTTGGTCCAGAACGACCTCAAGCTGGGGAGGCAGAGCATTGTGACATCACTTGCGGAGGACTACTCGAATGCAACTGGAACGGTGGACAAGGCGACATTGGTGTCGTATGGGCTGTATGTTATGGTGGAGCAGTCTTTCGAGGAAGTCTGCAAGGTCTAGCAGAATATGAAGCCGAGATGGCGCGTTGGGTACGCCAAGGTCAGGGTCGTAGTTCAGCGTGTCAGGTTGTGGATGTCAAGGTGGTGCCAGCTTAGACCTGAAGAGCATTGGTTGATGAACTGTATGCCATCTGTATATAGCAATAGTAACCCTAATTCATGACTCGTCAAAAGCGTTCACCCCTGTAACCAGCCCCTGGATCATAAAGCACTCTTGAAACATGTCCATTCACGTGTTCACAGTCTCCATTGACTCGAGACATCCAAACAAAGGTTCATTCTTGTTACACAGACCATAGCGGCAGTTTGTTTTGCATTGTGTCATATACAATGCCGCCGGATACTGCTATTGACGCACCTTTAAGTATGTCCTGATGGTAGCAATCATCAAGAGTCAAACACATACTAATGCCATGATTACAGCTGCGAATCAGAAGAAGAACAAGAAGAAGAAGGCAAAGGCGAAGGCAAAAGCCAATGGCGATGGCACCCATACTCTGGATACCAAGCATGCCGGTGAGCATGATGGCGACGAGGACCATGACGAACCAGATTCACCAGTCGACGACCAAGACCATGTTACAATACCCAACACTCCTATCGTATCACAACAACATGATGAAGCGACACCATTGCCTGCAGAGACCGGAGCCTCCGTAGACGGTCTATATCAAAAACCGACACTAGTCGTAGCAACAACAACACAAGCACAATCCGAGTCATCTACACTCACAGCAGACACAGAAGAAAGACTCGCGGAAGCAGCTAGAGAACGGGATCAGCTGAAGGAGCAGGTTACGGAGCTAAGGAAGTCGCTGGAAACACTTCGGCAGAAGCATGAGGAGGAGGTTAGCAAGCTAGCCCAACAACAGACAGAGGAACGAGAAGCGCAGAAAAGAGCTGCCGAAGCGGAGGAACAGGTCGCTGACACCGCGCGGGAGAGAGACGCACTAGGTAAGCGCATTGATGAGCTCAAGACAGCGAGTCAACAACAACACGAGGAGCATAAGGCGAGACTGGCGCAGCAAGAAGATGAGCGGGAAGCGCAGAAACAGGCTGTGGAGCAGCACGAACAAAAAGCTGTTGCAGCATCACGGGAGAGTGAGGCGATGCGAGTGCAGTTGGCTAAGCTGAAGGCATCACTGGAAGATGGTCGGGTACAGCACGAAGAGGAGCTTGCACATATACGGCAGAAGCATGAAGAGGAAAGTGCTCGTATATCACAACAAGGAAGCGACCGGGATGCGGAGAGCAAGGCGGTCCGAGAGCAGCTAGCCGACCTAAGAACGTCACTGGAAGGAAGCAGAGCACAGCACGAAGAACAGATTGTACACTTACGTCGCGAACATGAAGAGGAGAAGACTCGCTTAACACAGCAAGGGACCGAACGAGAGGCAGAAAGCCGGGTGTCGGCGGAAACCAAAGCACAGCTCGTGGCGGTGACCAGAGAAAAGGACGATCTAAGTGCTCAATTGACGACGCTACGACAGTCGCTCGAAGGCAACGGGCAGCAACAAGAGGAGGCTTTGGCAGAAGTGAGGGCACAGCTTCAAGAATCCCAAACAGCGCGAGAGCACGCAGAGAGTCAATATAAGACTTTACTCGGAAAGGTCAACACTATCAGGTCGCAATTAGGCGAAAGACTAAAAGCGGATGCGGTAAGTGAAAGAGCCAGAGAGCCATTGGGACTTACTGATTTATAACAAGGCCGATCTTGCTCAAGCACGAACACAGATAGCAGACCTTGAAGACCAGATAACACAGGCTCAGAACGGCACAGAAGAGCTACAGCAGCAGATCGCCGACCTCAGCACAGAAAGAGATCAGAAGGTACAGGAAGTAGAGCAGCTGCGGAATCGTGCAAACATGACCCAGCAGAATTGGATCTCCGAGCGTGATGATCTCATTCAGCGAGAAGCACTAGCACGAGAAGAGTTCGATACAGCCAAGCAAGCCATGCAAGACTGGGAAGTGCTTGCCATGGAAGAACGCTCCATCAGAGAGGGTCTCGGAGATCGAGTGATGGAGCTAGAAGAGCAGTTGACGAGTCAGCAGAATGCGTATGAGCGAGCAGCGTCGGAACGAGATGAGCAGACAAGTACTGTCGATGGTTTGCAGCGTGCGCTGCAAGACATACACGAAGGTAATGCCTGGATATCGCGTGACTGGTTTATAACTAGCTAACTTCATCCCCAGCTCGTAAGCAAGAGCTCCGAGAGACGGTCGAGAACTACCAAACCCAGCTTGAAGAGCTTAGAAAGCAGCTCAAGACTGCCGAAGACTCGTCTAATACATACCACACCGAGCTCGACACACTGAAACAAGACCTCGAACGAGCAGCGCCCTTCGAGAAGGAGGTCAAGGAGAAGAACCTCCTGATCGGCAAACTCCGCCACGAAGCCGTCATCCTGAACGACCACCTCACCAAAGCCCTGAAATACATCAAGCGCTCCAAACCTGATGACACAGTCGATAAGTGCGTCTCCCCGATTTTCACGCCCTCATCCACCCATCTCTCCCTGTTTCCCATCTTCCAGCCTCCCCGTCCATACTAACCAACCCACCACAGAACACTCATAACAAACCACATCCTCCAATTCCTCACCCTCGACCGCACCGACCCCAAAAAGTTCCAAGTCCTCCAACTCCTCGCCGC
>Ga0058702_10000651_pt1 | contig 13910 bp, 11 predicted proteins | sample AgamicOrSfe_FD_83781 | JGI IMG/M metagenome (GOLD analysis project Ga0058702, IMG submission 83781) | Agave microbial communities from Guanajuato, Mexico - Or.Sf.e | ecosystem: Host-associated > Plants > Phyllosphere > Phylloplane/Leaf | place: Guanajuato, Mexico | collected 2012-05-30 | reverse complement strand
GTTGGAGAGGAATGAAAGAGGCAGCATACTTCCTCCCTCAATGCAATGTTTTCGTTTGTGGGGGAGGGGGAAGAGGGGGATGTGGTCGCGTTCGGATGGGATATCGATAAGATTGGACCAGGCTCCACACCAGAGCCGAGGTACCAGATGAGACCGCCATGGTAGTATGGCATTGACGCAATAGCGGTGCATCGAAAGCATCAAGATTCAAGAGACTCTCGGTACTACATCTCGCTGCGCTGTCGTGTAGCAAAGGACAGATATAGTCGTGTCTCCGTTTGTTTTTGAAGCTGCTCTTTGAACACGTTCACCACAACTCTTCACAATGCCCAACAACATCCGAGACGACTTGCACAAAGTCGACAGAGACAACTATGACTACATCTACGAGGAAAACGTGACTGTCAATCTCAAGGATGGCAAAGGTCTCATTCGGTGTAATGTCTACAGGCCAAAGGATGAGTCGGTCAAATATCCGGCACTTGTGACATATGGTCCTTATGGCAAGGTACTTGTAGCAGTGACAGGACTTGTGGAATTTCTCATGCTGATAATGTTCGCAGGACATACCTTATCAGGAGTCAGTATTGCATTCATCTCCTTGATGTCAGCTATCTATGGCGACTGCGTCTGCTGACAACAACGTTTCCCTGCCAGCTTCCACCCCCAATCCTTCTCCGAAGTGAACCCCGAGCACAAAAGCCCTCATTCAGTATGGGAAACGCCTGATCCAGGTTTCTGGACCAAACACGGCTATGTCGTCGTGCGAGCAGACGAGCGTGGACTTGGTCAGTCTCCTGGTCTACTGGACACAATGTCCAGAGGCACCAGTGAGGCGTTTTTTGACGTTGTGGAGTGGGCGGCGGAGCAGACTTGGTCGTCGGGAAAGACTGGCTTGTTGGGTATCAGCTACTATGGTGGCTCTCAGTGGCGTGTGGCTGCGAGACAACCAAAGGGTCTTTCTTGCATTATCCCTTGGGAGGGCATGTCGGATTACTATCGTGATCGTTGTAGACACGGAGGGATCTTGAGTAGTAAGGTTTGTTCATCACTTTTACCATGTACTATATTGGACCTCATCTGCTCACCACCGAAACAGTTCATTCGCTTTTGGTGGGACAGACAAGTGCTTTCAAACCAATACGGTCTTGGTGGCCGGGAAGCGAAGAAATGGGGTCCCGACACCATCGAGGGCGACTTATCTGCCTCAGAGCTCGAGGAGAACCGTCAAGATCAGAACATCGATAACGCTAGCAACCATTTCCGTGATGATCTGTACTATGCTTCCAAAGAGTACAACCTGGCCGACATCCAAGTACCTCTTCTGAGTGTCGCAAACTGGGGCGGTATACTCTTGCATCTTCGCGGCAACATTGAAGGGTTCACCCACGCGGGCTCCAAATTGAAGTACCTTCGCTGTATCACTGGCCGACACGACCTGCCTTTCTACTACAGTGAAGAAGTCGAAGTACAACGCAGTTTCCTCGACGCCTTCCTCAAGGGCGACGACCGCGTTGGTTGGTCCATTCCTGGGAAATTACCTCAAGTCGACATGGTCCTTCGGAAAGGCGATGTGGGTTTCAACAACGCCGCAGCAGAAAAGCAGTATACCCGACGTACGGAAGCGGCATGGCCGATCGCAAGAACGCAATACACTCCATACCACCTGACACTCTCACAAGGACTGTCCACGTCTTCCCAGTCTGCAGTGGGCAAGCTGACCTACGACGCGCTGGGCAATCTCGAAAACTTCAAGGGGCTAAAATTCTCGACGACACCATTCGAGATCGAAGTGGAGATTACCGGTCACATTGTCGCGCACTTGAACGTTTCCATGAGTGCCGACCCAAACAGCCCAACACCTCGGGACATCGATCTCTTCGTCACTCTGCGCCACATCTCCGCCGAGGGCAAGGAAGTGCACTACACGGGCACAGCCGGAGATCCGATACCTTTGTGCAAAGGCTGGCAGCGCGTTTCCCTTCGCAAGGTTAACAAGGACCACGTCAGACACAGGCAATACCTGCCGTACCGTGACTACTACTCCACCGACGTCCTGCCCGTGCTACCGGGCGAGGTATATCCCGTCGATGTCGAGATCTGGCCGACAAACGTTGTTCTTTCTCCAGGCAGTAAGCTGGTCTTCGAAGTCGCCAGCGGAGACACGCAGGGCTCGGGGATGTTCCAGCACAATTCCGAAACCGACAGGTATGTTTTTCTGAAACCACTTTGGGTTTTCCGTAGCAGATGTTTGGAGATAGTGGGATGCTGACCAGTGATGGCTATTAGATCGTTTGAGAAGCTGGCGGGGAAGAACCACATCCACTTCGGTCCTTCGTACGAAAATTATGTCGTTTTGCCGATTATACCGGATGCCAATTCGCCGGCAGGATTGCTGTCGACGGTTGTGGAGAAGATCGCTAGCATTTGAGGAAGCAAGACGGGGTAGATGTCTCGAGGAGAGGGTAAGTAGCATGTAGCACATTAGAACCTGCCAAGATCTTTGGCCGCCGCTACTGCTCTTTGCTGCATATCAAGTCGCCAGCTATTTCAATGGTCCCCGAGATCACTAATACCCTCCAACTGCTTTGACGACTCAGTTGCATTTGCATGATGTTGCTTATATACCTGATGATGTCGCCACGCTTGGTCTTACACAACTCGTCATAGATCGTGTCGGTTTATCTTGCCTCATGAGCGCGAGACCCAAGGTACAGTGATGTAATCTTGTTCCCTACTTCACATGATCCGCGAAGCACTCATCCACATGCTTCCAAACTCTCAGCGAGCCAAAACTCTGTCGAATCGGACTCTGGAGGAGTTTCAAGACCTCAGCCTTGAGTTTGAGCAATCACAGAGATCTCTTTCCACCATGTCCCTGTTCCATCTCGCTCACACCTCTCTTCCTTCCCGTCTCCATTGTCCCCTGCTCTGCCCTCATGCCATATGTGGAGAGTGACATCAGTAGTAAACATATGCACATCTACCGTTCTCCCTCGCTCGCGATCGCACTCCCCGCCGTGAAGCTCGGCAGCATCAACAGCGTTGATCACTGATTCTTGATACGCTCTTCGAACACGCCTGTGGAGATACTGATGTCGGGACAGGGCAGCCACTTAGCGGTATGGTACCCTTCACGAACGGACTGGGCTGATGCCTTTGACAGGTGTTGGAACCTCAACGTGATGTCGAGTAGTGCTAGAAACGTGGTTTTGCTACCTTGATATGGGTTCAGTACATCTACGACACTCTTCCTGCCTCAACGTTGACGACTAACATGCTATAGACTTCATGAATCTCTACCGTGAGTTCAGCGTTAGCGGCGATGTGCCTTCCTCACGGTACGCTTCAGGATACTTTCCAGTGCGAGTATGCGCTCAGACACAGTACCAAGCCAGTACAATAAGATTGGGGACCAAGAAACACATTCAAGCTTTTATACTGTATTTACGCTCAGAGACACTCCCCTAGGTATAAGTAGCCCATCCTCCTCCTATTCAGTTTCAGCATCCTCACCATCCAACCTTCTCGTCACAGTCACGGAACTCAACTACCATCACTATTCGACTGTCCCACGACACTCTTCACAAATAAGTCAAATACTACACCATGTATCTCGCAATGCCTCAACCTCTCAACATTACCTCGGCCGCAGCTGCCGGCACTGTCGAGAAGCTCGAGCTCTTCGCACAGTGCGACACTCTTCATGACGGAGGCAGAGCTGAAATGTCAAGAGCTAGTTCGCCATCGAGTGTGTACAGTGTGCGAGCTGGGCCTGTATCAGTGTCCTTAAGTGTTTGTACGTCAACTCACCACGGCACTCTTCACATTGGAACAATACTGACATGCGATTCAGCCACCTCACCCTCCTCAGTATACAGCACACGACCAACGGCAAACTGTGCACCTCTCGACAACCACGCTTTGAGCTTCCACGGCACTCTTCACAACCGACCACGTCTTGCCGTACCCTCAATGTCAATGGCGATTCTGGACGCAAACCCAGACACTGCGCCCGTCTCGCGCCGCAAGATGCCGAATGGAAAGTACCAATACAGCATTCGGATTCCGGAGCGCACGAGCTCGAAGTACGCTTTGTTGGATCCGAGGGCTGATGCGTTTCCTGCACCTCCTGCTGAGATGGGGCAAAAGGGTAAAGGGAAGGAGGAGAGTGCTGCAAGTGTGCGTGTGCCAGGGAGACGGTCGTCGAAGTATGCTCTTCTCACATCTCCTTCTCGTGTTGAGGAGAACGCCACGGATCTTGGACTGCGTCAGGTCTCGATGACATGGCACAAGGAGGTTGCCGAGTCGGGAAGTGCGCAGTATACGGCTAGGTGGTCGGGCTTGAACTTTGAGGAGGTGCGCTCGTTGGGTATGAGCAAGGGAAAGGGGAGCGGATTGGCGGCGGAGTCAGATATGGAGGTGCCGGCAGTGGAGGGAGGTTGTTGGTTCAGCTCTCGTGCGCCAGCTAGTGCTAGTGAGAAAGAAAAAAATGGGGAAGTCAGCATGTCCAAGATGTGGGCTGAGGGAAAGCTCGACGCTGGGTACTGTGATGAGGAAGGTGAGGTTGGCGAGCCAGAAGCTGAAGTCAGCTTGAACAAGATGTGGGCTGAGAAACAGTTTCGGGCGTCGTGGTGTGAGTGAAGACGGTGGACGATCCAGGAAACCCAATCGCACGCAAAGTACGTCGGTGGAGGAGGAGCTGATCAATTCGCCACATGAGAGACCAGCACTGAGGAATGTAAAAAGATCTGTCTAGACGACAGGTAGCTGTGTTGGCGTTATTTCACTTCAGGAGACAGTCAGAATGGAAGAACGTGTCAACATTACCTGTTCATCACCTTAGTCATGTCCTGCCAGCCATAAGGCGAATCGTGCTTCGCTCTTTCGCCGCGTACAGTTCACTTGCCGTGAACATGCTATCATTTGTTGGTGCACATGCTTACCGAGCTTTGAGGTTATACTTTTCATATAATAATCCGCTCATTCTGGTGGAGCGTCACAAGGCATTGTTGTGAACTCTGAGTCACACTCCGACTTCTACATAAAGTCTTACGCGCAGCCTTCTCTTGCATTTGCACATCCAAAACACATCACATAGATCTGGAATAAGTCAGCATCACCATCCTTCAAGGCTTTTGTAGTATTACAGGTCACTTACTCGACTTCATTCGCACCAACACCACGATCTTCTGGACACGGTCATAGCACATAGCTGCACATCTTCACGCCAAGCTTGCGACATGGCATCCGAACGAAGACCTGCCGTCACACCTTTAAAGACGCACATACTTCGCGAAGCACAGGAAGGACCACATGTCGTGGCACCTGAGCATCTGCGCGAGCAGCTCCTTCAAGCAAAGTCTCGTCTCCAGACTTTCACGCCGAATCGTGTATTGGCGCTGCATTTCATATGGAATGACCCTCATAGCCGCGAATACCTATATCCCGGCTGTCTGGCGCTTGCTGCCACTTTCGAGGGATATGGCTACACCACCGAGCAATTACCGTTCTCCTGTCAATGTAGTCCTGCCGAGTATCAAGCAGTACCTGAGATGATGGCGCAGCCTTTCGTCGGGTACGACAACAATTGGGACAGGTACGCGACGATCATCATACACTACCGTGGAAAGACGGAGTACCGTGATGCAGACGAAACGTACGACAGACCGCATGTCCTTCTTCGTCCAAGCACGGAGGGCTATCAAGGGCAGGTGAACTTCACTGAGCTGTATGAAACGCTCCAACGTGAATGTAGGGCTCAGGTGGTCTATCTAATGGACTGCGACTATCCGTTTCGTCCTTTGAACGATTCCAGTGGTGGTTGGAGGAGGGATATACCGCAATATGGATGCGACCCAATCCTTGCAGCCTCATCTGGAAGACCTGACTATGATACCAGTCCGTGCCGTCACTGCTTCAATAACGCACTCATTCGACATCTCGAGAGTGCACTTCGCGACGAATGGTACCACTCGTTGTCGACTCTGTTTTGCGCCATTCACCAGAGCAACAAAAAGTCGATCGCAAGTCGAGGATTCTTTGGAGGGACTCTGAGATCTAGCATCTACCAGCAATCTCCATGCTTTACGCCTAAAAGCTTGGCAGAGGGCGACCCAGCATCAGTCCCGATGGTCCAGCCGACTCTGTCAAATGGCAGTGTACTTGTTAAAGTTCGAATGTTCCGGATGAAAAGAGCAGCTGATGGTAGTGTGCCCACATCGCAGCTAGTCGCAGATCTGCAGCAATGGTTCGGTGAGGAGTTCCAGTGGTCCTCCTCTCATGGCGATTCAGATGGAAAGCTTGCAGAAGTTGTGAACTCCGCGGGGAATGATGGCTTCGTTCAGCTGAAGTTGAGTCGCGCTCTTTGGCATTGTTTCATGCCCTTCCGAGGTTGGATGGAAATATCTGATGGCGTGGATCAACCGGAGGGAATCCTGCCATACTATGGCAAGTGGCCTTGGGACTATCCTGACTGCATAACGCGGCCAATAACACCCAAGGCTAGCCCAGAGCTGAACCCATGTCCAGACTACCTAGTTCGGCATTGTTGTGAGACTGATTCCGATGATGATGCCGAGTCTGACGCTTCCTCGGATATAGGATACGGCTTGTTTGATTGAGTGGGCGAGAAGCAGGATCATTGGTTCAAGACACGACATAATATCGGCGTTGCGGACGGTCTCGGAGGCAAAACACAGCTGTCATTAGATGTTCGCATAGATGAGTGGCACATAGCTACTCGTATAACTCTCCGCCACGATCTGTTGACCCCCCGAACCCTTGCCCTACGCTGTCATAGTCTCGAGGTGTTCGAGAGAACGAGGATACTGCTTTCGAATGATGCTGTGTTCTTTACTCTTTCACATCATAGAGTGACGAGAAAGTTGATGTTCGAGTCGTCATTATGTCGAAACGGGAGAGTGGCGAATCACGTGACTGATCTTGCACCCCATCATTCCTCGAGATTATAAAACGTACTCGAGAAACACAACAATACCTCATCTCGTCCTCACATCCTATCCTTCATACCACCTAGTGATCTCTACCCGATCTCGGTCAGCTCGCCTCTCCCCTCTAATCCCTAATCCCCTCACCGCTTTGAGTGTGCTGGTGACTGCGCCTCTATGCTTACCAAACTCACATTCATCACATTAGACTTTACGCTCAGTTCAACCACCCGAACATGATGCGAAGACTTTCTATCAGCACTCCAACTTCTTCATAAGCACTCCCTCCCAATCTCCCTCATTTTGAATACACAAACTCAACGCAATACACTACCACTTGACTCGGCATCTACGTCCTCCACCGCTCTTTACAAGTGACAAGTCCACTACCCGATCTCGCTCACTCTCGCTCTCTGAGCCGCTACAACTTCGCAGCATCTCTGTGCACTGTCGCCTCACTTGGCACGCCTTCTTCGTCGAAAGCTTACGAAACATGGCATACCGCCCGCAGGCTCTCAGTCCAGACATCGAGACTCTTGTGCTCCATGAGACACAGAAAGGACCATACATTGTGCCACTCGAACAACTACGTACTCAACTCCTTCAGGCTCGAGCTCGGCTTCGCCCAAAGACATATGGCAGAGTCACCTCGATCCACATCAGGTGGGATGAGCCACAGAGCAAGCACTTGGAAGCCGGCTGTCAAGAGCTTGGCGAAGTTTTCTCGGAGTATGGCTACAAAAGTGAGCAGGTGAGGTTGGACCCAACCTTGGACGTCTCTGAAATGTGGAGAGTCTTCTTGAAGATCAGGCAAACTATCGCGGCCGCTCACAATGCGAATGACATGGTCATCATACACTACAGGGGAAGAACAGAATATGCAGAGGACAACCACGGACTTCCAATACTATTTCTCCGGAGCGCCTCGAGCAAGGGCTTGAGCGAGGAGGTAAAGACGCACAGCTGCCCCGGCGTGGTATGGTTCAGTACCATGTATGATATGCTCCATGGCTACAACAAGGCTCACGTAGTCTACCTGATGGATTCCGACTACTCTTCGCGTGAATCGGCTTATGGACACACGCAGCATCCCTTATATGACTGCAACCCTGTGCTCGCGGCCGTGTCTGGCAGACCTGGGTACGGCACTGGCCATGACAGCGACGTCTTTACCGATTCAATCATCAAGCATTTACGGAAAGCATTGCACAATCAGAGCTTTTATTCGCTGCCAACACTTATCTGCGTCATGCATCTGGACGGACTCAAGCCCTTTGCAACGCGCGCATGCTTTGAGAAGTACTCAAGCTTGAACGCTGATCGAGTTTCGCCCAGCTTCACTCCTGTTTTTGCAGATGCCGACAAATCTGCAAGTATCTCAATGGTCCAGCCAGCTCAAGCACTGGGCACAGTTCTCGTCAAGATCCGGGTGTCATCAGGAGGTGCCGAGGATGCTGAGCGCATGTCGCAGACGGTTTCTGCATTGAACAAGTGGCTGTTGACAGAATTCCATCAGTCTTCGGCGAACGGCAGCTGTCCGACAACGTTTGCAGCACTGGTGAAGTCTCACAAAGATCCAGCCTGCGTTCAAATAGAGATGAGCCGTGCTTTGTGGCATTGCATGCCACCATATCGTGGCTGGGCGGAGATTGTTGATGGAGTAGAGGAAGCTGAAGGAGTTTGCCACTACTTTGGCGAAGACTCTGCCCGAGTTTTCACGTCAATGTTTCTGCCACATACCGCCACCTGGGATTCTGAGTCGGCGACGAACTCAGAGTATGATGATTCGGAAGACATGTCATTCTCGTTGTTCGACTGAAAGGGCGATCAGCTGGATCACTTTTGGAAAGGACGGTCAAGATATTGGCGTCACAGATGGGAGAGGGGGCCAGGAAAGTGTAGCTGGGAGAAGACATTTGATCCTGCATTTGCACAACTTCATCTCGCGTATGTAATCTTGGAATCCAAGCAATCTGTTCTATGTATACAAAACTTTTCAAAAGAATCACAAAGCTACTCGCATCCGTGCCGCCAATCTGCTCGCTTGATACTGCTTTTGTGCAATCGGCCAACCTCTTGTTCGCACCTCAGTAGCCAGGCGGGTGAGGGACATTCGGCAAGACTGGGCTGAAGATACCAGCTACAGTGTCCTCGACCACAGTTGGGAGCCTTTCTGCCGTACGCTTCCTGCGAGGCCTGCTGGTGCCTGTGCCTTCGAACAGGGAGGCTAATGAATTTCGGCGTCGGGTGGGCTGATCGCCGGGGCGCGATGTAGCTGACGTCTCACGATCGATGTCGTCCATTCCGACAGCAGAGTCTCGGCGCTTGAATATTCCTCTGACTGAGCCGGCGACTGCTTGGAAAATATTTCGTTGGGCTGGAGCAAGCTCTTTCTCCAGCTGGTCGAGCTGACGAAAGAAGGCGTCATCGACATCACGACGACCTCTTGGCAAAGGAAGTCGATTGAAGTGGCCAAAGCTAATCGCCAAGTTTGACATCAACTCAATCCCAATGGCGTAGTCAACTGTGAAGGTCAGGGTGCCAGAGCCAATATGCTCGTAATGGTCAAATCTGAGGCCGCCAGCTTCGATGTGAAGAACTGCACTACCATGGCGGAGTGCATCAGCCTGGGCGCGCAGCCGTTCTGGGTCTGAGTCGGATAATGCCACAGTGTAGGTGGCCGTGAGATTCTGTGGACGGCCAGAAACTCTGATCACATCTGCTCTGGCGGGTGATCCCATCGGGAGATGATGATGGAAGCGGAACCCACGAGCGGTTCCCCCATTGTCCATCTTTTCTTCGTCTACCTCCGCGTCAGTCTTCGCTGACATATCACCAGGCTCTCCGCTATCTGGCCCCATTTCGGTCTTGCCCTGCATCATTGGCTGCGACAACGGCGTTGGCTGTGACGATGGCCCTGGCTCTGATGGTGGCCCTACCTCTGATGACTCTGCGGTCGGCCACCCCGGATGACTCCATGGAGTGAGTAATGATGTAGGAGTGTTCCGCAATCGTATGAACTTTGGATTAGGCAAGAGAGACCATCCAGGCCGGCCGTAATGCGAAAGCGTCGTGATTTTCGGTTCTTCGCCTCTGATCACGCGATTTGTCATCTCAGCGGACATCTCAGCGAGGGTATAGAACTTTCCGTCCTTGATTCCCTGGCGTAGCAGGTCTGCGAATGTCTTTGAAAAGTCCTGGTCAGGGCCACCACTGGTTTTCGCCGTATTTTCGCCAATCACTTCCGGAAACCTCTCTGTGCCAGCTCCAGATGCACAGAGTGCATAGTGGTCATGTCCGAGTGTGATTGTGCTACGACTAGCGTAGCAAGAGTCGAAAAGGTAGATGATGTTGTTCTGGATGGGGCTTATCCGGCGCATGATCGCACTCATGTCGATCAAGGTTACTGGAGGGTTGGCTTGAGCTTGAGCTTTGTCGTTAAATTTCCAGTGTGCCGACCTTGAATTTGATTAGTACTAAGACTCTGGTCTCCTTCTTTTAATGCTGAACATACGCCAAAGTGAACGAGCAATCGTTGGGGACGACACCAAGGCTCGGAAATTTTGAGCTTCCACCGTGATTCTGTCCATGGCCACGATAGTAGAGGATAAATCGACGGTATTTGTTTTCGGCGCAAGAGGCCTCAATGAACTCGGTGATATGCTTCATTGCCCATTCGTTCGCCATTGCCCACCTGTCCGCGAAATTCGCACCTCTCGGATCATCTTTGAAGCTTGGAATGGAATCTAAGACATGGACTTGGTAGTTGAGCGCTTTGTACCGTTTGTCCTTTGTTTGCTTGATAGAGGCGAGGACTAGTAAGAAGCCGGACGTAGTCTGCTACGAATCGTATGTAGATAAGAGAAGGTCTGATAGGAGGCAAGAATAGCCTGGAGAGTGCCGTAAGCATTCAAGTGTGGAAGAGAGGGACAGATATCATAGAGAATTGAGCGTGGTCTGAAGATCTGGCTATAGGAATGCGCGTCTGGTGCACTCTGGGAGAGTATCGTAGTAAATCTATTGGACACCGAGTAGAGATTGCAATTTATCTTGACTAGCGCCGTGCTTCCCAGTGCTTTGTCCATCCTCAGGTATCAGTCCGTATGCCGCCTTTTACTCGCTGTCACCCTTCCCACTATATAGCCAAAACCTATAGCCTTCTTGCCAGCAAGGATAAGTTGTCAACATAAGCATCCTTCAGGTCAGACTTCCAGGTTACGTTGGTAATAGGCTCGGATCAAGACAAAGCCTCCAAAGCCGACACCAACGTGCAGCGCGTTTGCGTTTTCTTGCAGGAGGCACGAAGGTGTAGGGTAGAGGTGTAGTTCAAGCAGGGCGAGGCGACCTGCCGCCCAACCTTGATGAAAAGTCTCTATATGCGACGCGTGCACAGCATCGCACAGCATCGCACCGTCATCCGGATCCAGGTCAGTATCTTGAAATGGCAGGACCATTGGATTGCGTTTGCGTTTGCGTGATCAGTGCTTGTCCACAAGTCGTGTTTTCAGGACGTTGTCAGGTCGAACAGCTGATTGGGACCCTTGAGCCTTGAGCCCCTTGAGCGCCCGACTCCGCCGATCTAGCCAGAACACATGTGGCTAGTCTAAGAGATCCAACAACGATCAGACCACCATGATACGACATCCTGACAAGAGGTCCAGTTCTCCCTCTGGCTTACAGCTTGCAGCTTACAATGCTGCAGGACACCACTCTTTCCTGACCTCGGAAAACGGGCTCCCGAAACAGCAGTTAAGCTTGAGCAGAGCCCTTGCTACCGCCTTGCTCAAAGGCTGAGTCACAATAACGAGTCTCGTCCAAGCCCAGTGTTCAAAGTCTTTGTCACTACCATGTGATGCTGCAGCAGGGGCAAGAGTCTGTGTACAGCGGTGTTTGGACAATGTCAAAGAGTAACAAGGCATGAAAGGACAAGGCACTTGTTTCAAGACTAAACAATCATGGTGTTAGTCTTCGGTGGACATGCTGAAACATCTTCCGCACATGCATCGATGGTGTTACACGCGTCAAGAGTCACATTTCGATGAGGTCTATTGTGCACAATGCCTGTAATTTCACCGTGGATTTGCGCTTCCGTGTCTATATAGTGCACCAACATTTCCTGTTTCCTATCAGCACAAACCCTCCACCACGACCCTTGACTCACTTGATTCTCCAAGCTCACTCCATCTTCCAATTTCATTCACAGGAACTGCCGGCGGTTTCTAGCTCGATCATTTGACCCTCCACCAATCTTCGCAGCCACAAACATTAACAAATTGAGCATGCCTCCTAAGTTCAACTGGAACTGGAGCTCCGACGAGAACCTGTCCCCCTCTCATGGTCAGAATGGCAACTCCTCCAAAGCCAGCACTGACGGTTCCTCCACCAACAACGACGACGAGAACTTACCCGCTACACCCGGATCCTCGTTCGAAGAAGATCCCGCTACGTTCTTGGAGAGCCCTACTACCTGGGCAGATGTCGCCAACACTGACGCCACCGTCACTGAGCCCCTCGAGTTTCCCGACTTCGCTCCTGACCCTGCCAACGCCCATTTGCCTGTTCAGCTCATTGAAATGAGCCCCTTTGCCTTTCAGCACTTCAGGGACATCCCTGAAGGCTTTGTCCGTCCTATGACATTCGATGCCAAGGACCTCTGGGAGTTCGTGTTTAGCTGGAACCCGCTCCACGGCATCCGCAAATACATCAGAGGCCTTGCGGGCTACAAGATTAATGCCTACTACGATACCAATGCCACGCAGGCTCTCGCTGCAATTCCTGCCGACGACAATGCAGGCTTGCGCAGTCTGGTCGAGACGTTGGAGATGGAGAGGGATGATGCACGAGATCATTTGACGATCGCAGTGAATGTCATCCCCCAGGTTGTAAACTACTCCGATGACGAGTGGCACAAGGATCAGGCGGAGAAGGCTGTTGTTGAGAAAGATCTCGAAGACTCCATGACCGAGATGGTTGCATCGGAGAAGGCGCTCGGAGACTCCAAGAACCAGCACGAGAAGCAGCTCGAGACCCTCAAGATTCAGCACGACAAAGAACTTGAAGATTTCACAACCCATCACGAAAAAGACCTTCGCGCCTCTCAAATCGCCCACATTCGCGCCGAGCTCCACCTCATCGAGTCCAAGCTCGACGTCGAGCATCTCGAGCGCTCCATCGACCGCCACATCGAGAACAACACCATCCTTTTCGAGAAGCTTCAAGATTCGCACATGGCTTTCGAGTACAACGATAATCTCACTGCCGGATACCGCGACATTGCTGCACGCCAGGTTGAGAATCTGAAGGGGCAGTTGCGTCGTGCGAATGCGAGGATTGGGGAGTTGGAGGAGGTCGTGGAGATGGTAGCGAAGGAGGTTGAGAGGGAGGTTGATGAGGAGTGGGTAAGCATGATTCAGACGATGGACGTGGGGGCGGAGTGTGTTGAGAGGGTCAACATGCGCAGGCGTCTGGAGTTTGAGGTCTGATGTGGGCGGGTGGCTGAGCTGACGCGCAGGATATGAGTTGATGTATGGACTGAGATGACTGACTCAGAGGAATGAATCGTCTCGTTTTGAGGATTGGAAACACGATCAATGTTGAAGAATGATGTATGGGTCCTGAGATGTTATGAAACAGTTATCGACATGGCTATACATACACAATCGGCAGTGGCAGCCTTGCAGGTCGAGGACTGTCCAGGCATCAAAACCTAATGGTATTTCAGATTTACTTGACTATGTATTGTAGCAAATACAACCACCTTTCCTGGACATGCTTGACACTCGACCGCCATCATGATCAATGACTAGAACAATACTTGTGTGCATATCACACGTTGTGACACTGATCTTGTTTGCCTTCTTCACCTTTCCCCCATATCCTTCACCCAACACGATACGCTCATAAACAACTACACACTCATTAGCCCTGTTCCCTTTCCCCCTTCTCCCTCCGCTCCCCTTC
>Ga0058702_10000648_pt1 | contig 13918 bp, 20 predicted proteins | sample AgamicOrSfe_FD_83781 | JGI IMG/M metagenome (GOLD analysis project Ga0058702, IMG submission 83781) | Agave microbial communities from Guanajuato, Mexico - Or.Sf.e | ecosystem: Host-associated > Plants > Phyllosphere > Phylloplane/Leaf | place: Guanajuato, Mexico | collected 2012-05-30 | reverse complement strand
GTCGGGGATAGGGCAGGGCCGTATCGCGTATAAAGGCGTGTCGGGGCAATAGTCGAGGTGGGAGACAGCTGCAAGTCAGACGGAAGTATTTCAGAAGGGCCCCAGTGGGAGGAAGGCCATAGACCAGGTATAACGCTCACAACAGTAGGAGACAGAGCGGGTATATCGTGGTGATAGTGCGGTGGTTGAGAAGGAGATCAAGACTATATCAGTAATGTAAGGCAGGGTAACACTACTGAGCGAGGAAGTTACTCAAGTTGAGGGTCCGGGCCAAGCATAAATACAGTATCTAGATATACAAGTAGTACATAGTATGTCTTCGCCACAGGATCTAAAACTTACACCTCACCGGACTGGCTGCCTCGTAGCCTGTACTTTACTCTACAACCTCTCCAACAGACCAGTAGCCTCCAACATCAGCACAATCTGGTGCACACACGTCCTGATATTCGTGGTCTCCACATCGACGACAAGATCCGCCTCGCCCTCCTTCGGCGCCTCATACTCGTCATCGACGCCCGTGAATCCCTTGATCTCCCCAGCCCTCGCGCGCTTGTACACGCCCTTCCTGTCCGTCTTCTCCGCATACTCCAAGCTCGTCGCCACATGCACGAGGAAGAAACTCCCCGACTTCTCCACCATCTCCCTCGCGTTGGCCCGCGCCGCCGCAATCGGGGCAATCGGCGCCGCAATGACCGCCGCGCCCGCCTTGGTCAACTCAGCAGCGACGAACGCAATACGAGCGATGTTCTTGGCGCGGTCGGAGCGCGTGAAGCCGAGCTCGGAGGAGAGTTCGGCGCGGACGGTTTCGCCGAGGAGGAGGGATACGGAGCGGCCACCTTGTTGGTTGAGGGTTACATTTAGGGCGCGCGCAATGGCGTCTTTGCCGGAGTTGTGGTAGCCAGTCAGGAAGACGGTGAAACCTTGCTTGTTGCGAGGGGGATGGGATTCGCGGAGGACGCGGACGACTTCGGGGTAGGAGAACCATTCGGGGATGTCACCGCCGGTGCGGAGGCGGCGGCGGAGTTCTGGAGGGAGGGTGTTAGTTGGGGTGGACAGAGTAGGGCAGGATCACGGAAGGTAAGAACTCACCAGTTCCGGAAATGTCCAAGGTGCGGACGTCCTTTGCGACCTCATCCTTAGGCTTGTACTCATCGGTGTCCGGGAGGTAGGTCATCATCTGGAAAGGAACAACCTCAATTCCAAGCTCGTCCCTGTACTTCTCAACAGCGTACTGAGCATCGTATGGTCCGTAGAAGTCCACACCCTTGCTGTTCTTTCCTGGACCAGCGTGGTCACGACCGACGATGAAGTGTGTGGCACCGTGGTTCTTGCGGATGATGGCGTGCCAGATGGCTTCACGGGGACCAGCCATACGCATGGCGAGGCCGAGGAGACCGAGGACGGCCATACCGTTGGGGTAACGGGGGAGGATGGCCTGGTAGACACGGACACGGGTGAAGTGGTCGATGTCACCGGGCTTTGTGAGTCCAACGACGGGGTGGATGAGGACGTTCGCTTGACGGGCACGGGCGCCACGGACGGTAAGCTCACGATGAGCACGGTGCATGGGGTTCCTGGAAGACTTGAATTAGAGAATGCCGTGGTTGTAACTGGTGGTATCACAAGCATACCTAGTCTGGAAAGCAACAACACGAGACCAGCCGAGTTTCTCAAAGTGAAGACGAAGTTCGGCAGGTGTATCTGCAATGGTTGTCAGCATCTTACACTTGCCAGCTATTCCAACTCAACTAACATCTCAATGCCACGTAGTCGTAGTGCATCAGCCTGTCAATAGCCTCGAGCTTTCCACCGACGTAAAATTCTTGCACATCTTTCCTCAACTGCTTGATCGCTGGGTGTTCCTCATCACCTCCAAAGACCTCCTTGGCCTCGACATCCTTGTCAGGGCGGTATACATCGTCGACAGTCAGGATAGCAAGGTTGCGGTCGTCACGGAAATCGCGGAGTGCAATGCGAGCCTTGGGCTTGATGCCAACTTCGTCAATGGTGGCTTGTGAGACATCGAGGCAGATGGGCATGGAGAAGAGGTTGCCATCAGCGAGGCGGTTGTTTGCAACGACTCTGGTGGAAGTATAATGTTAGTGCATGACTTGGCCCATTACATTGCTATGGCATACCCATTGTAGTCCTTCTCGTTCATCCAGCCCTCCAGAGGGGAGAAACCACCGTTCATGATGAGTTCCAAGTCGCAGAGTTGTCTCTCTGTGAGGACGACAGCGGGAAGCTTCTCAGCTTCTGCGGCGAGTTCAGCACGGCGAGGTGCATCGCGTGCAACAAGGTCCTTGAGGACGCCTCCATGGGGTGGGTTGGCCATTATGAGATGTGTATTAGATGAAAGGGTTGTAGATGGGAAGAAGGAATTAAGTTCACGGGAGAACAAAGTCTACTTGTCGTGTGATGGTGGAAGATAGGGGGTGTGGTGATTTGTAAGGGTCAAGTCGGTCGTCTGAAGGCCAGTATCTGTATTTGGAGTCTGTGGAAAGAGAGCGAAGAGTCAAGGAATACCTGACGACTGAATTGGATTTAAAGAGCTTATTGTGGTGTACAGAAGGGCGAAAAGTGTTACGCGTGCATTGGACTTGACAAATTTTTGAAGTCTGCCCCTGATTTACAGGCAATGGCGTGCTAGGGACATGATGGCATTGGCCCATTGGCTTCAATATCCGAACATTGGCGACAGCAACATGGAATGATTTGTGGCTTCGCACAGGCCAAGAAGGCGATTTATCTTGGTGATATCGTGATACACGTCGAGCCTTTTGCGTTTACTTTAAGCGTCTGGTTGGTGGTATTCTTGAGCATATTACTTACTGCACATTGGCGTCGGGACTCGGCGCCGGGATGGTGACATGAGCACTATGCTGGCAAATTTGGCAAAGGAACAGTGGAGGGTGAAAGCACACGAAACAACACGGTGAAAGTGCTTGATGATTTTTGATAGTTTTCAATTCTTCTTCTTATGTACACTAGCTTGCATACTATACTTCGACACAGGAGCAATGCCCATGCTCTGAACCTCCGACTACCACCACCAAGGCAGACTCTACCGCCGCTGCTTTCACAACTTCCCTTCTTCATGCTTTCTCCCTTTTCATCTTCATTCGTAAAAGCATACCTCTATTGAACGCCAACGCTAATGCAATTTTCCCAATACCCAAACAAAAGAGAGTAGACCAACATCATTCTACGACGAGATGACAAGATTCTCTCCCATATCCTTGCTCAAAGCCTCCTCTTGCTCCTTCTGCTGCTGCTCCATCAGGAACATGGCGTATCTCGATTTCGGGTTGTGGATACCGCACTCTGTCTTCGCGCGTCCCTTCCAGCGTCCAGCACGCTCATCCTCACCAGGTGCCACTGGCTGTGTAGAGTGCCAGTCGCCAATGCTCTTGTATCCTCGGTCGAGGAGGTCGTTGTAAGGAACGTCATTCTCGCGGATGTAGTCTGCAACCTGGTCGAATGTCCAGTTCGCGAGCGGATTGACCTTGATCAGACCGGCGTCGTCGACCTCGACAATGTCCAGGTTACCGCGCTTTCCTCCTTGAGTCTTCCGGCGGCCGGTGAGGACTGCTTTTACGTTCAGCTCGGCGTAGGCACGCTCGGATGGCTCAACCTTGGCTTTCCAGTCGTATAGCTCTTCGTTCTTCTCCCATAGGTTGTCACCGTATTTGGCGGCAAAATCGTCGGCATTGTCGCAGCCTTCTGGCTTGAAGACGTGGACGATACTGGAGGGGTACTTTGTCTCGATCTTTCCGACTAGCGCAAGTGTTTCGTCGAAGTGGTGTAGCGTGTCCATGAAAATGAGGTTGATCGAAGGGCTGATCGGGCCGACGGATAGTTTTGAGAGCATGTCAATTGTTGCAAGACCGGATAGACCGAAAGCTGTTTCTTGGTAGAGTTCTGGAAGCGTTATGATGCACCATCGGAGGATGTCTTGGGGCTCGAGGCGCTGGAGTTGCGAGTTTATGAATTTGAGGTGTTGCTTTGAAAAGAAGACTTCAGGAATGGCGGCTTTTGAGCTGTCGGCGCTGACATAGCCGGAGTCGGCATATTCAAGGTCTTCGAAACCTGGGTAATAACCCTCCTCGAATGGTGCGGAAGACATTGTGGTGCGAAGTGTGTGTATATGAGGAGATGAGTTGAGAGGTCGCGATTCTCTAGATTCGGATGTCTTCTTTGTTGCTTTGTTACGAAGAGGTAGAAATGGGCGTTCTCAATGCGCCAGGGTGTCGTTACAATGAAGAAGACAGGCTGAGTTGTGTGACGAAAGGTGAGATGGGACGTTGAAGAGAGAGAAGAAGGAAGGAAAGAAAGAAAGAAAGAAATGCACGTATTTACTGGGCGCGATGCTCACAAATCCAAAGGTGCTTAGAAATCGTTCATCGTTCTCAGCATTTCTGCCGACAACGGCAATAAAGCGTGGTACTTGCTGCGATCACGACATTTCCAGTCTCGCTTGACCTTCCTCAATCGAGGAGCCTGGATGCGTGCTACCGAGCATCACACTTCTAGAACCCAATTAATGAACAGACCGAGAAATCACCACGATCGAGCATCTCCGCGCACGCGATCGTGCCTCGTTCATCACATCTAATGTCCTATGACGATTTTCGTCCTCATCTCACAATTAATTGTCCTCATTGACTTGGAGTCTATGCCAGCCCAGTAGTAAACTTGAGTACCAAGTGCTCGATCTCCAGATCGGATCACATCGCAGTGCAGGAACAAAAGAACAAACGAACACGGCAGGCCTTTCCAGGCACAACTTCTGGAAGACCGGATCTGGCCGCGCCAAGACTGCCTCTGGATGGCCCGAGCGTGCCGTGGCCCAATGTGCAGTGACGTCGACGGGGTGGCAACTTCAAGGTTGAGCTCCAGTTCGGTGCAACCACCCTTGTTCAGGAGTACAAGTCCGGCGTGTTTACATTGAGACCACGCCACTAGCTTATTCCCTCACTTATATTCGTCATTGTTTGTCCGGGTTTTCGGGCAGTGTTTCAGGTTTGTTGCTAAGGCTCGGGCAGAGGACAGTGGCTTTGATCTTTCCCTGCTAGGGGCATTCCACCTTCCGAGCTGTGCAGGAGAGGCAGAATACGCTCATAATGAAAGGGCGTGAACACGATGCTTGCACTCATGACACACCCTAAGGAGGAGCATACTACTTCGTATAGATCATATTACGTCTTGCATCCCACGCCTCCTCCTCACATACCAGCCAACACCGTGCGTCCCTTGTCAGCGCGCTTGGTATACATCATGTGCAATGTCCTATGATCTTCTCAAGTCCATCGCTGAGGCTAAAGCACAGCCGTGTGACTCGCAAACACACTGCGACAAAGAAAGCACCACCATAATACCTCCATCATTCCCTGGCGCCTGAATCACCATGCTGGATAGCGCGCCGTAGCGCCCGCCGACCTTGTTGTATTTGCTGGTACACACGGCGGCGAGGTAGGCCGTGCGGTCTGTGTTTCCGTGAAAGTTTACCTGGCCTTGGGCGCTGCAGCAGCAGGCGGCGATGGTGGCAAGGAGGGTGAGGATGAGGAGGGCTGTGGTGGAAGGTAGCATGGCTGGTTGTGTGGTGGCGATGGGTTATCGATATGTTTGTGATATGGTATGATGCTTGATGGTTGGGTAGGTGCTGGCTGGTATTTCGATTGAATGGGTTTGTCTGACAGTGAGACGATATATGCCGATGTTTGCTCTGATGCGAATAGAAATGCTGTCTTCAGCCAGCACTGCAGCGCAGGGCGTGCATGCAATATGTGCAGGGAGACCTTCGCAAGGAGCTCCATCAAGCACCCATATAGTCCCAGCCAAGCAGTACTGCCAAGACGATGTAACAGATTACAAGGCGCCGGCGAAAGACCAAGCTGAATACGAAGTAAGCGACAGTATCCCCGTCAGCATAAGAGAGACATTGTAATTACTTTGCACGATCTGTTCAAGGTGAACAGACCGCCAAAGCAAAGCTCACTGAGTAGTGTTGACCAAGCCTAGTTCGAAGTCCCAGTCAAACATCTCAAAGGGCATTCCCTGCATGAGCTGATCAACATTGTCGCCTTGAGGAAAGACCACCTCGAGCCCATTGTCGGTTTGATTTTCGTAGAAAACAGCTAGTAGCAATTAGTCGGATAAGATTCTGATATCCTCTTTTCGCAGTTTACTGACATTGTATCTGAGAAGCACTAGTCTTTAGCCTCTGCAGCATATCTCTCGCACGTCCTGCTGCGCGTGAATGGACACTTAGTGCTTCGAACACCTTCAAGCACATCTCGGCATCTTCATCGAGGCCACTGGCATCGTCGACCAGGTCTTCATCTTCCGACGCAAGCAAGGCCTTATTGACGCCACGATTCGTCCGCTCGCAAACGCTGCAGACGGCCGCCATGACTAGCATAGAGCTTGCGCATACAAGGCAGGATATCATCTGCCACCAGGGAAAGTCGTGTACCAGCTCCTCGACATCCTGTATGGTATGCAGCAGACGTGCTGTCGATCGTGCTGCATGTGTAGCTCTGGTCTCCATCACCTTGACTTCTGCTGGATGAGTATTCAAGAGGTTCATGTACATAGATTCATTGTGGCGAATGTGGAGAACACAGAGATATGGTCGATGGATTAGAGCACGAAGATGGTGGTACTTCATTGCCAGCGCATTCCGCTATACGATATTGATGGTCAGCGAGGATTGGATTCCTGTGATGCGGTAACACTTCAGCACTCACTTGTCGCCGATAAGTCAAGCATCTGTCAAATGTATGACCCAAGTCAAACCGGAGCACTCTTGGCAGACGATGCTTCCATGCTGTCAGCTGCTGATCGATTTCCATCGCCCTGAACATCAACGCTGGCTCCTGCTTATCCCTGGCTGGTGCATAGAGACTCTGGAACACATGGCCAATGATGCCTGAAAACTCTATCACAGCGAGAAAGTACAATCCTGGCTGGGTTGCATTGTCTGAGCTTTCTGGGAGACACACAACATCATTGTCAAGATCGAATGTCGAGTCATCGTTTGTAGTTGGCAGTGTCCTCAAATATCCACCATCATGAATAGCTGACGGTCGACCGAGCTGCAGCATGAGAAGCCGATCGAGAACGAATAAGGAGTACCATGTCCTGCGTTCGGTCTCCTCTCGAATGTGACTGTTTTTGCGCTTTGTGACGTTCTCGAAAGTCTCAATATGCAGGCCGATACTCTGACCCAGACGAATAGCAAATCCTAGTGCAACGAAGCAGCTGAAAATGCGTTGAATAAAGGTTCAATAAACTCGTCTCAAAAACCTTACCGATCTGTGTTGCCTGTTGCAAGCATATAGAAACATTGTACGAGAAGCAGATGAACCTTGCTCAAAGAACTCTCGTGAGGTCTTCTAGCCTGCAATGCTAACGCACGTACGAAGTGATGCTCATGAGTAGTCTCTTGATTATTTGGTCCGCCGGAGCTGCGCAGGAACGACTGATAATAGAGTCCGAGGGCAAACATCGTATCTAAGTCATCAGCCTTTGTCACTCATGCAGAGAGGAAACTACCTACGTAGCAGTGATAACCAGATCGGATCTTCCAAACTTTGAGTGCCTTGCGTCCAAAACTGTTCGTACTTCTGCATGAAGAGCGGCTTGCAAAGGAATGGATACGCGATGTGAATTGTCGTGAAATACGTGTCGATTAGCTGGTCTGCAACTGCTCTTTCCGGAATCTGAGCAAGCGTAGCATCTAGCTGTTCTTCGCGGGCATATAGATCGTACTGCTCAAACTCTTCCTTGTCTTGCTCGGTACCGTCTACTGGCAGACTTCCACCAAAACTGCGCTTGATGACATTGAAGAAGTGCAGATCACTTGCGACACCCACAAAGCGGTTGGCTATGATAGGATGCTCCATGTCTCGAGGGCTCTCGCTTAACTCTTGTGAATCGTGAAGCTTGTTGTCGTGCGCGACCTGCATCGCTGTTAAGGCTGTTGCCGGGAGCGCCGACTTGATCTGATCCCTTGAGATGCCCAGACTTGCAGCGTCAACTGGCTGCCCAATTGCCACCTTTCCTTGGATGGATTGTAATAGCTCGTCGTAGAGGAGAAGTGATGAGCGGAGTACTGTCACCTCAGCATGGCTGTCAACTGTCGTAGTCGTTGCCGGTTGGGAGCCTGATGAATGTCTGGACGTCTGGTCACTCCAAGCGCATTCATAACCATAGTTGTGACAGCGAGTGCAGATTGGTGTCTTGCCGTCACACTTCACTTTCAAATTTCGACAACGAGAACAAGCTTTGGCGACCCGTCGACGCTTAGGAATGAGGTCGCTGTTCATGGCTGGAGATTGGTGGAGGTCGACATATTGTGTTCATATCGCGATATCGAGCTTAATATGACTAGATGAAGCACTAGACGCAAGAACTTTTCCACAGGGACATGTAAAGAGTCAGCAGCATCAGCAACTACTGGCTGTGTCAACTCATCTTGCGTCTAGCTGGTATCAGCTGCCTATGTCTGTGCATGTCTATTGGAGCGCACAAGGGCTGGTTTCCTTCCAATCGGCAAGAGCGGCGCGGAACGACCGGCAACGTCTTCTCATCTCGGATCGGCCGGCTTGATATGAGCAGCACCAGGCTTGATCTCTGTACTGCAGAAGAGATATATCTTGTGCGTACCGTAGTGAGACATTTCTATCCAGCGCCACGTCTCTTTGAGCAGGGTACACCTCTTTGACCACTTCAGTTGCACAGCATCGAGTGTTCTCGTGTGCTAGTCCACCTTCCAGCATCTATTGGCTACGCACTTACCATTCCTGTGCTCTTTCCTTTGATACGTTCGTATACATGGCCTCGTGGTCATCGAAGTGGGGGGAGACACATCTCGTTGACATCGCTGCCGTGCAGATTCGCCTCGTCCTGGCCCGCAGCCGGCTTCCCACCACGTCGGGCTTCATCGTTTGCCCTATATTACGCCTCACGCCTCGCCCCGTCTCGTAGCTGGACAGACTCGACCACTCGCGGAACGAATACGTGACATAACCAAGAAGCTGCACAAGTCCATCGATGTCGACCCCGATATGCTTGCAAGGCTTTGGTAAGAGGAGCGCGACGATCACGCGAGAGCGCATCGAAGCCTTACTTGTTTCGACCACGGATGTGACTGGAAAGTCCACAATGCCTCTAGAACTATTTCCGGTGCAGCTGCAGACATGTTTCATCACATCAAGCATGCATTTCTTGAACACGAACGATTTGACGCCAAGCCCTTCACCATTCATGACGAGGACCTCGCGCGACCGCAGAAATTCAAAATACTAACAAAGAAATATCGTTGCAATCTCTGTTCGGCAGATTCAGTTGGAAAAGGGCATAAGCGCGGCTGTTCAATGGTGAACGGTGCTCGCTTCAATTGTAAGATATGTCTTCGACGGCTCACAAGGAAGGACATACTCGTTAGTCGCCATGATGTCTTACACTCACTGCAGCCTCCACGTAGAGACGCGTCTGATTATGGAGAGACCCAAGATCGTAAGTTCTGTGCTTCAGTTTGTGTCCGACGAGTCTGACTTCTTTCTGGCAGCCGAGGCAAACAGCTCGATGAAATGCACTCTCATCGAAATCGATGAAGACGCATTAAGTGAACCAAGTGATGCACTGCTGCTGCCATCCGTTGCCGAGATTGCGGGTCCGCTTGACCCGAGGATAGGTGAACTTACACCACCACCCGACCTGTCTGTCCTGTCTCTCGTCGGAGAAGATCGCTACGACTGCCGTCGCTGCTCCGATGCTACATTTGATCGGACATTGAGGAAAATGAATCAAAAAAACCATCCCAAATTCCTCCCTTGGTTAACCGTCAAATATTGCATCCACAATGCTGCAGATGAATTATGTCCGGTCAAAATGATTCCGTGCTGTGAAACATGTCTTCTTGTAAACTTGTCTACAGAACGTAGCTTGCCTCCACACCCTCACCAAGACCCAGCAGGTTCACTTAGACAAGTTGGCTCTTCATCAAAGTGTCATTGTCGATACCTGCGGCAAGTGCAAAACACTACGAAAGCTACCTCGAGTATGCGAACACGATGACGACCCTGGTACTATAGCTACTAAATCCATTTCTTTGAGTTTCAAAAAACAGTGGAAGGACAGTGGAGATAGACAGACAAGCCGCACACAAAATGCGGATACAACTCGTCGTGGCGAGCGAATATATCCTGTCATGCGCACAACGCAAGTCCCCAGTGAGAACATGGGCTGTCAGCATGGCTCCTTTCTTCTGGCAAGCAGAACACATTTAGCGCTATCGTGTCCATCTCCGACGTCTGCTACCAGAACCGCACCGATACTACCGCCAATGACATGCTCTCTGATGTGCTGTACTTCACCATCGAAGATCTACCTCCAGCTCAACTCTTGATCCCATATGCTCTCTTGACTCGGACATCGTTCATCATATCGCTGGACGAGATCTCCCGCCTCGGTGATGTGAACTTCTCTGGTCGATGTGAGAACTCGATGTGCAGTGCAGCCATCTCAACACCGTTACGATCGATCCAGACCTTACTCCGCGACAAGAACAAGTTCTTCACCTGCAGCCAGCAATGCCGCAGTGCCAAGTTTGCAGCAATGGAGAAGTCGAGTCCACAATGGCGTATAGCGTCACCAGAGTTCCTTCATACCATCATCCCAGTCTCCTTTCTTGGCGCGACGGTTGATTATCAAATTGTCAGGAGGATGCAATGAAGTGACGAGACAGCGAAGTTTGGGCGTGTAGGTTCACGAGAGGATGAAACGATGTTTAGGAGTGACGCAGACCTCAAACACCTGGTTAGCCGTGAGTGTAACGAGAGTGTACAAATCACTTCTCCCTTACCATCCACGACACGGCGCGACTAAGTCCGAACCACTGGATCTCATTGTGGCAGCCAATCGCCATGTGGTCAGGGATCATCCTTCTGACCAAACGGACGCCGTCGAGGCCGCATTCGGTCGAAGCTATCGGCGTGCAGCAGGTCTACTCGAAGCACACCTGATGGACCGACATACAGCATTCTACGCGCGCTACGTGTCAATCGAGGATGGAAGCACTAACGATGTCAATAATATGCGGGTCAACGACGGATCAGCCTTCAACTCTGAGGGTGTGCTGACCCCTTCTTCAAATCACACGGACAGGCAGGTCAATTCATTCGCCGCAACGTCACTCCTGCTAGATAGGCTCCCGCGCGACTCCAGTGTCATTCTGTTGATCGAAGGTATTGGCTCTCGGCCTGAACCGCGTGCTATCTGGGCAAGAACTCTACAGCACTAAACCAATAAGCGCGATTCGAAGGTCAATGTTGTCTTCGTCATCGACAAAAAGTTCATTCCGCATATCTTCTGCTCGAAGAGCTTAATGGCCATGACGACCGGGACTTCTGAATGGCTTTGGTGTGCTCCTATATGCCGTGTATATAATACTTGCTTGATCGCCCATAAACTCAGGATGCTCTCATTACTGGATTATCGACCATTAGGCTATGCTGCTGGGCAATGAACAAGAACTTCTTGACAAGATCTGTATACAATTTAACACACTATCCACATTGTCCTCTTCTCTCTCCAACCTATCTCAGATTTGATGCTGTTCTGATGAGACCTTGGGGGACATGTTGTGTGACATCAGCAGCGAAGATCCCCAAAAGAAATGCCGAGGCTTTTCAATTAAGGTTGTCGGCACGGAATCACAGGCACATCCAACGGCCTGCGCACTGACGACGATGGACCACAAGTCCGCAACACTCACTTAGGTACTCTCTTCGCCATCGTCTTACCAGTCGGACCTCAACGACGTGCCCCATTCTTGTTCTCTGTAAATGCTCACATTATGACTAAGGTGAAGAAGCTGATCCCTTGGCTTGACTGAGGAACCAGGCAGAGTCGCCGAGATCGTCATAACCTTCCAAAGTCTACTGTCTTAATCGCTATGGAAGAATTCTCGAAGTCACTGGAACGAAGCCAGGAAAGCATTCACGTGAGGCATAGGAACACAAATCATGCTGGGCAATTATTGTGCTTCTACTCCAGAGAGACTTTACCACTACGCCATTGTGTCGTCTCAGAGTTTAAGCTTATTCATCATACCGGATCAGATGAGCAATTAGAGTTTCAGCAGTCTCTTGTCACCGCTTCAGGCATGGTAATCGAGCCCCTCGTCTCGGCAAATCCAACCATCTGTGCAGACAACGCGTAAGAAGCTCCGCTCTGGAATGCGGACTATAATACTACATCCAATGACAAGTCTTCTCCATGTCTCATGCAAACATGATCCTGTCGAGCGTGGAGCATGCCCCTCACTCAACAGTCATGCTCAGGATGCGGCTCCGTTTGCCGACTCTAGGATCGTCTAATTCCCCTGGTATCAATTGCCCGATGTGCAAGTGGCTACTTACCTGTTTATGCCTCGCTATTTTTCGCCTGCTGTGATATCAGAAGATGCTGCTAGGTGCTATGACCTAGTGACTTGACCGAAAATTCAGAAGATACTGTGGAGTGCTTGCTTTTGTGAACTCTTTGCCATGACAAAGAGGCACTACCCCATGACGCTTCGGATCTGAGCTGCCACTGCCACGATCGCAAGTTTGAGGCCATCGAGAGACTTGCTGAGGGCGAACGGCGTGGTTGTGTAGATCTTTCTCTTCTCATCCAACCATACGTCGTCTATTTCATCTTCACTCCATGGCAGAGTATCGCGGAGGGGTCGGTATCGTTCTTCCAGGCGAAGATCTCACCCCAATGATCCGTAGCGTAGCTCAACTCCGCTACCTGAGCCTCATCTCCTGGTAGAGTGACGGAGGAGGTGAAACTGCCTGACGTCTGTTGGTATATACCTCGAGTATATGAGACATCTGAATTCCACCTTCTTGTTGTGCACCTCTACCTCATCTTTCCTCACTAATAATAACACTTCTTCTCCACCTTCTACACCTCTTAACCTGACAGCATGCGTTACACAGCTGCGATCGCTGCCACGATGGCAGCCTCGGCTGCTGCCTTCCCTGGCATGAACAAAGAAGCCATGATGGAGGACCTCATGAAGAACGCAAAGCGATCTGCCACACCCACCACATCGGCAAAGGCATCCTCCACAGGCCTTCTTGGAGGTGTGGCCTCCGTCTTGGGAACTGTCACTGGTGACCTCGAGGGGGTTATCCAGGGACTTGTTGGATCTGTCGCTTCCGCTGTCGATGCCGATGACTTCCGCCCGCAACCCGGCTACGTCTTCCAGGCTCCTGGTCCGAACGACTCGTAAGTCATGCCAGAGATATCTGTTCTGCCGTGAACAGGAGCTGACATACTTTCTCTAGTCGTGGTCCGTGCCCTGGTCTCAACCTTCTCGCAAAGTAAATCATGACAGAGCTATCCATTTAGCCGTGAGTCAGAGCTAACATGGTTTTCAGCTATGGCTACCTCCCACGCAATGGTTTGGTCAACTACGAGCAAGTCTTGACTGCCACTTCTGAGGGTTTCAACATGGCCGCCGACCTCGCCACCGTTCTGGCTGTCTTCGCCATTCTCGCCGACGGTGACATTGCCACCGAGTCTTGGTATCTTGGCACAAACCCAAACACCAATGTCGGCGGTCTCAACAGACACTCAACCGTCGAGGCCGACGTTTCACCCAACCGTGAAGACTACTACCTCGGCTGTGGTGACAACCACCACCTTTCCTCTCGCCTGTTCACGCAGAACGTCGGATACGCAAGTGCTGCCGCCTCCAAGCAATTCGACATTCCCGTCATGGCCGAGCAGTACGCGGCAATCGCAGCCAATTCCAAGCAGAACAACCCATACCTTTACGCCTTCCCATTCCCTCAGATCGTGTCCCTCGGCGCTTTCGTCTTCTACCCTCAGTTTTTCTCCAATGGTACCTACGGTC
>Ga0058702_10000643_pt1 | contig 13971 bp, 12 predicted proteins | sample AgamicOrSfe_FD_83781 | JGI IMG/M metagenome (GOLD analysis project Ga0058702, IMG submission 83781) | Agave microbial communities from Guanajuato, Mexico - Or.Sf.e | ecosystem: Host-associated > Plants > Phyllosphere > Phylloplane/Leaf | place: Guanajuato, Mexico | collected 2012-05-30 | reverse complement strand
GCAATTGGATGCTAGCCCTAGCACATAGATGTTGGTGGTGTGATGGTAATGATGGGTCTCCAGGCGCCAGCAACCTCGAGGCGGAGCTACTGCTTGCTGCGATTCCTTGTTGTCGAACTTGCGATCTCGATGAGGAAGTGAAGACAGGGGCTGTCAGGTTAGCTACGATGCATGCAGATTGTCTCCTTCTACTCGACGCTCTCGTGTTTTGTCATGTCATTGACTTTCGATCGTTCTTGAAAGGCTAGGGGATATCAGGCAGATGATCATGATTGCGTTATGCCAAAAGCACTGTCGATTGGCGCGACCTAAACAGCCGCCGCTGTTTTGGATACGAGATTCATATCCATCTGTAACGATGTGTAGCGTCATCTGCTGACATAGACGATCGTTCGAAGTTTTGCGCCAGCGGCTCTGCTCTCGGTGGTGATGTGTAGTGTGGCGCAGCAGTCATCAAAAATCACGATCCGCGAAGAACCGGTGGATTGTTGTAAACAAGAGATTCTCTGGTCAGCTAGAAGCGCACCAACGGGGTAGTGTCAAGATCTCGCTGCGGGTAGATCGCAAAGTGTAAGCGTTTGACAGCAAAAACAGGCGCCAGACAAGGGTTCAGAAAAGAAGGTCCTTTAGCAGCAGACACAGGTAAGATGGGGTGCCGTAGTTCGCGGAAACTAGAGGGAGTGCTAGAACAAAGTAGATTGGAAGTTTGCTTTGGCCTAGTGTCGTTGCCTGCTGTTTTCAGCTCGTTCCTTCGCAGAGACACTTGCGCGCCGGACCGGCCGCTCGCTGCACGGCACATCCGTCGGAAGGTGTCAATCGTGCTGCTGCTTGTATTCATGCTTAAATGTTTTAGGCGCCCGAGTCCGTCTACCTTTTGGCTTCTGACCGCGCCAAAAAAGACGATTCCGGGTTTCAACTAGGTAGCTGTACCTACTGCTGGTCGACGGGCGCCAGCGAATCTAAACCAACTGTGTTTCTATTGCCGCCAGGGTCCCCCAGCTGGTTTGCCTGTCGGCGCGTTGGATTCTGTTCGGCTAGGCCAGAGACTACATGATCCGCTGCTGGCTTACGCATCCGTCTGCGTGTTTAGTCGAGCGGGCTATATGGAACGGTGATCAAACTACTTGATGATAGTGTGCCAAACCACGTGGGAGTCTAATGAATAAGGTCGTGAGAGTTTACTAACCATGGCGGGTTTCAAAACGGACGACGGCTCCTCCTGGTGCTTCTGACCATTGACTTAGCCTACCCTTCCATTTCACGACTACTTAAACTGTACTGGATCCTCAAAATTCGTTCTTGTTCTGATTGTTTTTGTTCATTTTGCAATGTAGAAAAATCTGGACTCGTCACACTTCAACATTTCGTCCTCTTAGCAACCATGATAAACATAAACCGAGACGGAAACCACCCAGATACCTCATGCTTCGCAAGGAAAAAAAGTAAAAGCAAGAATGAAAAAGGCCCACCGGGGCATGCCAAAAGTACAACTACACTCAGGATTGCTTCTTTGACCTCTCCGGAATATCAGTCTCAATCGAGTACCGAAAACAGAAATCGAACAGGATACGCCCGAAATGACACCACCCGAAACCAGAGAGATTGAGAGATGTCGATTAGGAAACGTCGCACATGTGGTGGTATCGTGAAAAAGCAGAGCTTCCAACCACCGGACGAGATAATGTTGCAATTGCGATGAATATGAACGGCCGCTTGTTCGAGAATTTCAGGCAGACTCAACCGCAAGGATAATAGCAGGAGCTGCGTCCGTTTTGGAGGTGTTGAGCGGACTTTGAAAAAAGGAATTATCGAAGCCAGCGCCTGGCTCATGTCGAGCTATAGGGGCGTTGACTTGTCGTGGATAGGGCAAGGAAATTACTGGTTGTGTCGGTATGCTTGGTTCTGGGGTTGTTCAGGATCTAGGTTGCTGTTAGCTTCCGCGACATGAAGGAAGAACGTGATTATCTAACGTTGCTGGTAGATTTGACCGCCTTGAGCGTACGGACTTTGAGGATAGCCTCCGTTAGTGGCGTACATCTGACCAGCCGGGTAGGACTGCTGTCCGTCTACTTGCTGCTGTGGCGGAGCGTATTGCTGAGGAGTAGGTGGAGCGGCAGGAGCATAGCCGATGGGTGGTAGCTGAGCACTGCTGATGGGCTGAGGAGGCATCATATGCTGTTGCGGGTACTGTGCCGGGGCGGGCTGGGTCGGAGTGCCGGCTTCCTGAGCGGCGCGACCGGCCTCCTGGCGTTGACGCTCCTCGTCCTGCTTGCGAGCGACTTCCTCTTCCTTCTTTTTGGCCTTCCACTCCTTGCGGATTTCTTTGAATTCTGTACGTGACGAGTTAGCGCGGTCCTTCCACGTGCAGCTTGTGTTACGGGGTGCATGCGCTAGGGGGATTTAAGCATGGCTGGCGTGCTAGCTTCCGCGAGAAAGGAGGGTGGTTTAACCAACCCAGCGGACGGGGTAAGCACTAAGAAAATAATGCGACACTGCGACGCAGAATGCGCTGCCCATTTGAACAATCTTTTTTCAAGTCTTTGCATACCTTCGGGGGTGCGCTTTGCGCCGTGCGACTGCATAGTAACATGCGCATTCAGGTGGTTCAGCGTGCCATATGCCTTTTCACAGCCATTCCATCCGCACTTGTACATGCGCTCAATCTCTTCATAACGACGACGCGGACGCTTGTGCTGTTGCGCGCCGGGGATTGGGACAAACGAGTAGACAGTGGACATTGGGTGTCCGCCCTGCGAATGGTCAGAAAAACGCGTTCCGACGCGTCAATGGAGTCTTACAAAGCCATGACTTACACCTGGAGGTCTGGGGACGGCGGCTGCCATTCCTGGCGGTCCACCGGCGGCTGACACGGGGTAGTGCATAGGTTGAGCGTGGTAGGCACCCCACTCGGGGCGAGGCGCGTACATGGCCTGGCCGGGCTGGCCAGGGTATTGGTGCATCTCATGCTGGGGAGGGTATGGAGAGTAGGCGTGTTGCTGAGGGTATTGCGGGTTCTGTGCAGCTATCGTGGGATCTATGGCAATGGCCGAGTCAGAACGCGTGTCGCGCAACGCGCTGGCAAGAGGCATGGACCGACTTGATTGAGCCATTGCAGCGTGAGGATGGCCACCTGGCTGCTGGTAGCGGGGTGCGCCCTGCTCGGGGTATGGTCGCTGGGGCTGTTGCGGCTGGCCTTGAGGTTGCTGCTGGTACTCGGGGAAAGAGGCAGAGCGCGCAGACTGTCGGGCGCGTGAGTGGTCAGGTTTGGATTGGTGGCAGCAAGGGAATTGGCTTACGTCTGGGTGGTACTGGGCAGCTTGGTTCTGGTCTGGGGAGGAGAGGGTCTCAGAAAGGTTGCCGGTATAGGACGAGGAAGCGTAGGGCGAATTCAAACCTGGCTGCTGCTGCGAGTACTCCTGCTTGAGCGGAGCTTGGTGGGCGTATTCCTGCTGGCGAGCGTCCATTGACTGCGGATGGCCGTTCATCTGTTGCGACGCGAGTAGCGCGCTTAAAGACGTGTCGGTAGCGGGCTGAGCTGGTGAAGTGGTGTAAGTCGGGGACATGCTACGCCAAAAGCAGAGTCGCGGTCGAGGGTTAAGCACTACTGCTAGTGAGGGGACTTGGAGGGTAGACGAAAACGCTGGCGGCGGCGCGTTGCGGACAGGCAGGTAGTTAGCGAGCGGCCGAAGAAAGGTTGTGTTTTCGCCCAAGCAAATGTGATGTGCATAAGCCGACAAGCTCCACCAACAAGGATGAGCGGGCGCGGTAGCGGAGCGGTGTAGTGCACAAAAGATTCCCAAAGGCGGACTGGCCTGACACTGGGCGATAAAAAACGGCGGGAGACGGCGCGCGTTTTTGACAGATCGTACGGCACGCCCGGACGGCGACAAGACCAGGGGGCAACAAGGGCTGTCCGTGTCGATGGATTAACGTTACGATAGCGTGAGCCTAACGACAAGGGTGGACCAGCTGCCTCTAGTCATGCGTGAGACGGCGTCAAACTCTATTTGATGATGATCTCAAGAAAGCAAGAGCGATGGTTCGTGTGTCGGGATCAGAGTCTCGCGGCACGAGGCCAAGGAAAGCAGCAAGAAAGAGAGGGGTGCGTGGTGCCGGAAGACTGGGATACCGACGACGATCAAGGAACGAACGACAGCTTGGAGGAGCATCCAGAATGTGACAGGTTGCAAAGGAATCGACCGCCAGCCCTCGACCTGCTCTTGCTCTTACACGGAGCAGTGCCCAAATCCTCCGGCTGCTCCCGTTCGCGAGCGAAAGCCTCTAATTCTGGAAAGAGCAGTCAAGCAAGAGCGTCCGAGGGAGCCTCTTTCATCTACTCGTCGTCGGACTTGGTCAATCGATGGAATCATTGTGCGAGTACGCACACGCGCAGCCCTGCATGGTTCGATGCACCTGCCCACTTTTAGAAAGAGACAATCGCTATCTTACACCCGCGTTTTGCTTTGTCGCAATACCAAGTGCCCTCGATTTACGGACGAGAGACACTGCGTCCTAACAGCTTCCACTCTATCGACCTCAACCTCTTCCACCTCTATTCAATCAATCGCTGCATCTCGAACTCAACAATGCACGTCGCTTGTCATTGTCCTCTCTATCCTCGACGTCACTCATGCATAGCACTTTGATACTGTTACACTGGGAAGATTGACGGCATCCAGGATTCCAGACATTCATGGTCCGAGAACGCTAACCCACATAGGTGAGTAGATGAGCATGAGTGGCCCGGTGCGTGCAAAGGCTTGAGCTGCTGTTGCTTGGACCGTCTCCTGCTTTACGCGAGTCCACTTCATATCTTCCTTTCTCCGGTGCCGGTCTAGAAGAAGTCAAGAAACTCTCGAGTCTTGACCTGAGTTCTTCTGCTTGTCGCTTTGTGTGTGCATGCACGCAGACATAGAACTTCAATTAGAATCAAACTTGCGTCTTTTGATCTTGTCAGCTTCCCGCAATTCGAGTGTTGGTCAACAACTTCCGAGCTCGCCCGATCAGCTTGTGCACCTTGTTGGACGCCATGACTTGACGCTCGGCCCAAGCTCGCTGATATACCATATCGACCTTGATGTGTTTGAGGATACCCAGCGGCAGTGGATCGCTCTGCAAGCGAACGCGCCGGCAATAACTCTTGATAGCGCAATGCGGGGAGACCTGACCTCAACTCTGGTCTGGAGGACTCGACACAAGTCTTGGACGAACAACGTGTCTGCCACAAGACAAGCATACCCACTTCAATCCCGCGTTTGAGCGTCATGGTACTCCGTCTGCATGTAACTCGAGTCAGGCCTGGAAGAAAGAAGTCCATCCATGGTCTCTGGACTTGTGAATATTGAGGGACAATCCACTGTTATGACTATTACTGGGGATATCGCTACCACGCTCTCCCATTTTTACCAACTCACCTGAGCGTGCCCCCACGCATCTCAAAGCAGCTGTGTTACTACCAAAGCTCGTTTTCCTTTCGAAAGTGGTCAATTGACGTGAGATTGCACCTGCCCGATTAGGGAGCATACCACGAATCAATATTCTCCAATTCAATTCTCCCTCGAGATCAGATCACGACACGACTGTTGCATTTCGCTTAAATACAGACGCGTCAAATATGCTCTGATTTGCAACGGCATACATCTTACAGAAACACGGCATTTGACCATGTTTGTCGACTGCCATCGGTTTCGGCATTGACATTTTACGATTTTATTGTTGCGCCATTGGCTGGTCAGAAGATGTGGCCACGAATGCCGTGGCGGTGTGGAAAAAATCCCCGAAGCTGACGCTGACATGTTTCAATAACGGATGAAATTGGTCATTGGAACACCAACCTTGCCGCTCGGCACGAGAGTGAACAGGAAAGGGGTGTCGTGTAGTGAAGTGTCAAAGCCTTATTCGACTGTAAAACAAGCTACACACGACCATCTGCAAAGGCAGTCATCTTTACATGCATATAGCACGTGTGGTCTAACTCCAACTGACGCTAGTCCCTACAGCCGCATCGAAGAAATCTTGGATGCCACTCAAGTGTGGTTCTGTAAGGGTCGGCGTGGAAGACCGGTGCTATCGATCTGCCCGTCCGGGACTGGACTTCGGGGCGCCAGGGCTTCTCGTCGATGGCTCTTCCCGTGTAGCCGTCCTCCGAAATGACTGCCCACCTCTAGCGCGCTGCGTCCTCAACATCTGCAACAACACTGACCACCATCTCTGGGGCCCGGCATGCTAATGCGAAATCTGAAGTAGTCGTTGGAAGGTGCTGATGAGATACAGTATCAATGTCTCAGCCTCTTTCATGCCTTTCATGCCATCCAGGCGCGTCTGCGAAACTGGAACCTTGCAGACACAGAGCGGCATCATGCAGGCTGGCCCCTCGAACATGAGGATGTATATTCTTACGTCCGAGTAGACTAACCCTATCACCTGACATTCGGCAGAGTCTCAAACGTTTCAGCATCCAACAGAGAACCACCGTGGTAGACCCTGAGTACGGGCGCCAAAACAAAGTCGTACTACTGATGTTCGCAAGTTGCCACAAACTCGCATCCTGAGGATTGAAATCATCGCCAAGCCATCGAGTACGAAAACACAAACGAGACTGCACATCCACCCATTACTCGGAGACCCAAGAAACTCTATTTGATTACGCATATGCAAGCAATGCAGAGCTGCAAAGAGCGTCATGAAATCTGCATGTTCCGCCCTATGGATATTATCGCCCAGCGGTAGTGTGAGACGTATCGTGTACGCAGTACAAGTGCTACAGTACCGCGGCCTCTAGGCGTCTTTAGGAATAGGCATCGCGGGAGATGGCAGCGACGGCGCGCCTGTCAGTATGCATCAATATGCAAGGACCCAAGGTCACGACGAGTCAAGCTCGATCACTGCTTTCTCAATTTTGAGCACTCTACCACGTCGATGAAAGGCTCGGAGCCATTGAGCATTGAATCGCGCACGAGGGTCCGCTCCATCTCCAGATCCCCATTTGGTTCCCACTTTGAATTGTCGGATCAGGATTTGGATCCACCTTCACTTCATGCAGGTTCTTTGATCTAGGGGAGACTGGTCAAAATCAGCGACGGCCCTGCACCAGCCATTCAATTAATCACCCTGATTCCTGCTGGTATCGCTTTATCAACATACGTAAGAGCAGACGCCATAACTTGATATGCCGAGTGGATTGAGGGTCTTATGTGGCGGTGTCTGGACCTCAATACTTCTTGTTGACCTTGTTTTCAATGATTTCCACACAGTCTAGCTTCTTAAGTGGCAACACGCGGACGACAATGACATATCGTCACGGCTTTCTGCACTTCAAGTCCCTCCTATGGATGACGGTGTGAGACATTCTGGCAGAGTCTCCACCAGCATCTCGATACTGTATGTCACCGCGATGGCTCTGCATGATTGTGCTGAGTCCACTGGCTCACACGCTCGCAAAGCTGCTGACCACGGCATTATGGTCCTTGTCCCCGCTTGCTCGTCGTACAATCTCCTGTACTTGCTCAAGCTCGAGATCTATGGATCTTCGAGCGAAGATCAATGCCCACTCGGCTCGTTCGCACGTGTCCATTCAAGTACAATGCCTTTCGATGACATCTCGACAAGGAGGCTGTCAGCACGCTTGAAGTAAGAGGTCAGTGATACTCCCGCCGGTGCCGGCCATAACAACTGCAGAGAGACGGATGGTAGAGATGAGATGCCAAGTCTATTCAGCGCATAGCCTGTGAATGTACCTGCATTTGCTCGATCTGTACCCTGGACGTTGAAGACCTGCGAGACTCAACGGATACCCAGTCTTATCTGCATGAAGAGAATGTACGATATACTTATCCTGGACCGAGTTAAGCTCTTCTTACAAGTTACAGGAACCAGAATTCTGTAGAAGGGCTTGCCGTCTCTGACCCGAGGACACATAGTAATTGCTTGCTTACGTGTTCCACATGCATCCCTCGGGTCGCTGCTGCCATATATCACCATTGGCCGCCTATAGCCTTCTATATCCGCGAGATGCAGCGTTGCAGGTTCTGGATTCCCTTACACACGCATAACTCATGTTGCCTTCCGTCGTTGGTATAACGTGGTGGGCTCTAGACCTCGTTCAAATGATACTACTGCTTATGGATACATTTGTCGGGCCGACTTTACCAAAGCTATTGCTGGCCCGCCTGCATCTATTCAATACATTCCGTGTATCAGAGAGCAACAGCACACCATATCTGCAACCGCCTCGAGCCGTGTTTAACAGTAAGTTGTGTTGTTTCTAGACACACATATCATGTGGTTCCATCTATTAAGCTTCCGGGCAAACAATAGGTGCTATCCGATGCTACCGTCACGTTGTTGAGTCGTCCACAGTCCAAGGTGCCAGAGTCGTGGATTGAATCTGACTCCTATTTCACGACTGAACATCTGGCATTGCCTACTGTATGCATAACAAAAGCCGTGACAAGAAAAGCGCCGTTTGCTTTAGCTTCTCAGTCGAGCCTCTGACCAACACACCAACTCCCCGGAGAGTCATTGGTCTACCTAGCCGCAGCACGCGCAATAGGTGATATAACAATCAAATAGACTTTTAATGCTCGTCTTACGTGCCTCTCTATTGATCATGTCTGCTATACATCACACACACACACACACACGCAACGTTTGCATATACGAAGTGCTTTGCTTGCATGAAGATATGTCTCAGTCTGGATCGTTCCTTCCCCTCTTTCCACGTCGCAAAGCACGCATCTTCACTCGCGAGTCTCTCGACGAATTAATTTATCGCAACAGAGCCTCATGGCGCATCAAGTTGCGAGTGGGTGTGCTGTTATCTGCAGCGGAGTCGGACTCCTCTACCTGCCTTATACGCTTCAACCTACTCTGCGGCTCCTCGCATCATTTGCGAGGGCGAGTTTATGCATTCACCCACATGTCTTCACCTATCTCGATTGTCTTTGCATTTGCATTGCTGCTTCGTGATCCATCTCGCGCCACTCGTCTCGTCTACCTTCCCGATGTATACACATCACGGAGTACACCGATGGCAAGGTGGCTACAGCAATACGAATCGTATTGCATGTATGCGATGTCTCAGAACCCTTGCGGCCGTAGAACCTCTTTCAGCATGTGCAACTCATCTTGCTGCTGCACATCGTCATCAAGGGAATCCCAATCCCCGTAATACGGACAAACTCGGAGAGAACTCCATTGGCCCTGCGTTTTTGCTTGTGCCAGCTCTTGCCGCTTCATCCTTTCTTCTGTTGGCCCGTCTAACAGCTACGCACGTAACAAAGCAGATAAACACCTAAACGAAATCCTTCTTTTCCTTCAGCCCCCGTCATGCTCGCTACCCGAGAACGAGCAAAGCAAATCTTGCCGACAACGAAACAAGTCAACGACATCACCACATCCTTCGCAGGGAAATTCCAAGAATGTGTGACCACTACAACACGTGAAAGATGGAGGATTTGGACCTTCGGAGGATTTATTTGCGCTTTCCCGTCCAAGAGCATTACCCTGAAACTCTAAATTTTCCCTTCGGTTGCGTTGTCTTTGCCCTTTTCTGCCTGTTCTGCCTGTTCGTTGTTTCTTGCTTTTGGTGCTGCTCGATTCGCCGGTTTGGCGTTTTGACGTACCATGGTTTTTTTGGGGGTCTTGCTTTGTGGAATCCTCAACTTTGACAGACGCAAAAGGAAAAAGGTGATGTGGATGATGGATGGGGATCGGGAGGATGCACACTGGATGATGCAGCGATGTGATTATCTGCACTGCATAGAAACTCTATCCTCCACTCCTACTCACATCGCATTTGCTCAGCATATCCGTTTAGGCCTCCCAAGTGATAGGCAAAACGATGGAGTCTTGCGTCCTGCAGGGTGCATGTAATCCTTCCATCGCGATTGACCTATAATCTTTCGCCATCGATATTTTGTTGTATGTAGGTGATCGGGCCTATACATGAATGGAGTCTGGAGTGGAGAATACTGTATCCATTGGCCAATAGTCTGATGTCGTGCTGTGGTGTGAAGATGCGTGGAGTATCATTCAGCTGGTTCATGCGCTCCTCGTGGATCTGAACTGCAATTTGCTATCTATGCTGTCTATCACTGCATCTCTATCATGTCCTGTTATCATGATCAACAATCAGTCTGCTCCGCTACATCCATTGGACTCTTCACGAAAAGGACCCCTGTGGGAACTAGTGGGGTATACTATATCTCGTTATAATAGCTTGAAGAGAGGTGAAGTGGCATCCAGCCACGTGCATGTCCTTTTTTCTATCTGTTATGTTCATTCGCTATCCTCAGTCTCTGATCTCTGACCTTTAATACCGGTTGATAGCATGGAAGCTGTATGCGTATGCGAGCGATAGGCCAAAGAAGATCATCTCTTGCCCACGTGTTTGCATTAACGAGCAGCTTGAACGTGATGACTATACGGGCCACTGACATCAGGTCTGAGCTAAAGAGTCAGCTTTGATGACTTCCCAGATATTTGGCAACGAGTTGGTATGATTAAGGACCTGAGTTTTCTGATCACAGATTATCCGACAGCGCTATAAAGCCAGGGTGCTGTGCTCAACAAGTTCTCAAAAACATCTAAGTCACATATCAGAGCAACTATGATTTATGATATATGGAAATCTGCTCTAACTTACTACTAAAGGCGGTTTCCATCGGTGTACGAGGTCTCAAAGCGATAAATTGCACCGTGGCTGACATATATCACAAAATCCATATTGACCATCCAAACACCAGAAGCCCAACCGAAGAAGTACACGTCAGGACCGTGGAACACCATTGATAATCCACATACACTCGGATAAGATAACCAAGTAGTCGTGTCAACTTCACTAGGGTGTCTTTCCTACGATTGAGACTACAGGTCTGTGAACACCAGTTCAAGCGTACAAAACAATGTGATGAAAAATGCATGCAAGTAGCCATACAGAGATGGTAGGAAAAAAGCAGGCCATGGAGGCCTTCGCTGATGTTGAACGAGGACTGTGGAGATGCTGAAGAGCAACAGGATTGATGCTCATGAGCCTAGAGCCGACTGACTGGCGACAAAGCGATGCTCTTATCCGCATTTTCGTGCAAGAGGAACGTCAGGCGTAGCATGAGACAAGGATTGTTCAAGTAAACTTCTATTCTTTTGGGACATAATGATTAGCAACGCAATCTAAACCTATGCTTGAAACCCGCCAAACTCGTCATGAAAAACTCCTTGAGACTAATAAAACAGAATCTTTTTGGGACGGCTCCGTACCAGGATGCCTTTGAAACGCCGTAAAGCCCAGAAAAGAGGCATGAGAACAGAATGCACGAGGGGGTATATCATCTACCAGCGAGAGTCACGACCAAGGGGAGCGTTGTTGGAGCTGGTGAAGCCACCACCACGACCGCCACCACGGCCACCGCCACCGCGTCCGCGACCACCGCCCCAGCGACCATGGCCACCGCCGCCACCACCGTAGCGGACCATCTCAGCGAGACGGGGGTCGATGTTCTGCTTAGCCTCGGCCAAGACGTTAACAAGGTCGCGAGCCTGCTTGGAGTCTGTAGAAAGAAGTCAGTATGTGTTGTGATATAATCAAAGATGCGTGGAGACTCACTCTCAGTGGTGAAGAAGGTGATGGCAGTACCCATGGCACCGGCACGACCAGTACGGCCGATTCTGTGGATGTAATCCTCAGAGTTGTTGGGGTAGTCGTAGTTGAGAACGTGGGTAATGTTGCGAACATCTTTAAAAGTAAGGGTTAGCATGTCTGTTGGGAGAACAGTGTGTATCAAAGCGAGCCTTTGTCGGTCGCGTAATCTGATGAAGAGGTGTGCAATAAGGATATTGACAACACTCTGTGCGCTCCATAGGAGTCGAAGCTTTATGGAAAAAAGCATAGAGCAATCATAGCAATCACATGTCACAGGCCGTAGAAGATATCACGCAGGATATCTTCGAGGTCCTACCGTCTCGGATGCCTTGGAAGCGCGTAACAAAACTACAATGCAGCGCTGCGCGGCGAAAATACCTGCATCTCACTCTCTACTGGGCAAAAAGGCGCATGAAGCGCAAAGTAGAGGGCGAGAGGTACGATGCGAAGCCAAAATGAAAAGACAAAGGCCTCGAATCGAGCAAGTTTCTCCCAAGGATCCGGAGTAAGGAACCAGTAAACTGGACGGCCTATAAGGAACATGGTTACGTATGCAAAAGGCGCACGAGTGCTCGGCGTAGAGCACCACTTTCAGATCACGCAAGTGCGAGCAATGGGGGAGGAGAAAATTGGCAGTGTAGTGGAGGAAAGGGGAAGGGAAGGTGTTGTGAGTGGTGGAGAGGGGGGAGTTCGATCATACCGATACCACGCGAAGCCACGTCAGTGGCAACCATGATGGGGCTCTTGCCCTGCTTGAATTCGTTGAGAACCCAGTCACGCTCCTGCTGTTGCTTGTCACCGTGGATGGAGAGGGCTGGCCAGCCGTCTTGTCTGAGGAAGCGAGTGATCTCGTCGGCGACACGCTTGGTGCCAGTGAAGATAAGGCACTTGTTGTCCTTGTCTTCCATGATCTTCTCGAGGTGCTTGATCATCTTGTCGCGCTTCTCGAATTCGGAAACGACCTCGACGACCTGGGTGATGCGGTGGTTGGCGGAAAGGTCCATGGAACCGACGTTGACCTGGATGAAGTCGTGCTGGAAGTCCTGGGCGAGAGCGCGGACCTCCTTGGGCCAGGTAGCGGACCACATGCAAGTCTGACGGTCAGGGCGAATCTGGCCGATGATCTTGCGGATTTGAGGCTCGAAACCCATGTCGAGCATACGATCAGCCTCGTCGAGAACGAGGTAGGTAACGCGGCGAAGGTTGGTCTTTCCAGACTCGAGCATGTCGATCAGACGACCGGGAGTGGCAATACACACCTCGACACCGCGAGCGAGATCTCTGATTTGCTGACCCTTGGGGACACCACCGTAGACACAGGTGTTGCGAATGCGCGACGATTTGCCGAACTTGTTAACTTCGGCCTGAATCTGGACAGCGAGTTCACGAGTGGGGGCGAGAATGAGGACGATGGGACCGTCACCAGGAGAGAGGAGAGGCTGGGCGTTGATGTGGACGATCGAGGGAAGACAGTAGGTGAGGGTCTTTCCGGAACCGGTCTCGGCAATACCAGTGACGTCGCGACCAGAGAGAGCCATGGGCCAGCCCTGGCACTGAATGGGGGTAGGGTTGGCAAAGCCTTGGGCCTTGACCTCGTTGATCACGTAGCCAGGGAAACCAGCCTCGTCGAAGGTCTCAACGGGCTTGGGGACGTTCTTGCCCTGGACGGCAATCTGGTGTGTCTTGCGGAATGCGTCGACTTCTTCCTGGGAGCGCTCGGAGACGGTGGGTGCCTCCTTGTAGAAGGACTTCTCGAACTTGGGGAGGGAGGACATGTCTGTGAGATGGTTAGTACGTGGGCGTGGTCGATATAAAAGACATCAAGACATACCCCACTGCTGGCTCTTGAGACCGGCACCGAGCTGGCCCATTCTGTCGCCGCCTTGGCCGCCGCCGTAGCTGCCACCACCGTAGCCGCCCTGGCTGCCACCGCCGTAGCCACCCTGACCACCGCCAGAGTAACCGCCTTGGCTGCCGCCGCCGTAGCCGCCGGATCTGCCGCTGCTGGATGTCAGTGAATGTTCAAGAGGTGGTGCGTGGGAAGAGATAAGGATAGGAGCAAGCAGAGCTGAGCAGAGACTTATTAAGAATCGTACCCGTCATAAGAGCGACTGGTTGAATAGTCGCCGTAGGAGCTTTGTCCATAGGATCTCGAGTTATCGTACCCGCCAGAGTAGCCGCCGCCGCCGCCGCCGCGCGAGCCGCCGTAACCACCACCGCCGTAAGACATGATGTGAGTTGGTGTGTGGGGTGTGGGGTGTGGGTTGTCGGAGTGTTGTAGAGTGAACTTTGCGTTCGTGTGATGCAAGTTCAGGTAAAAAGGGATGTAGAAG